>Ga0209611_10008372_pt1 | contig 16203 bp, 20 predicted proteins | sample S1TSphgellanicum_3_FD_187693 | JGI IMG/M metagenome (GOLD analysis project Ga0209611, IMG submission 187693) | Host-associated microbial communities from peat moss isolated from Minnesota, USA - S1T2_Fc - Sphagnum magellanicum MG (SPAdes) (version 2) | ecosystem: Host-associated > Plants > Peat...
CTATGAGAGCGTCGTCTAGCGGGTCCTGTGGGCCAGACAGACGTTACGCTGCCGAGTTGCTCGAGAGGCTGGCAGTCTTGCGGGCATTTGCCTAAAGCCGCAGGGTACTCAAGTATTCTTTGACCTTGGCGCGGTAGCCCTCGCTGCTCGTGACGGTGGCGCCGCCGGCCAACACCAGGATGAAATCGCCGCGCAGCGTGCGGTTCACCTCGCGGACGTAGTTCATGTTGACGAGGCAGGAGCGGCTGATGCGCAGCATCGGCTGGGAACGCAACGCGAGCTCAGCCTGGTGCAGGGTGCTGCGCGCGTGAAAGCTGTCCTTCCCCACCCGTATGACGACGTAGTTACGATCCGCTTCGATCATCTCCACCTGAGTCGCATCGAGCACATGCAAGTGGCCGCCGAATTCCGCCAGCAACCGGGGGCGCTCCTCCGGAGCGGCCCGCGCACCGCGTTCGAGCTGCGCCAGCAGGCCCGCCAACAGCGCCTGCCGTTCATCCGCACTGGACGTCAGATGGCGCGGCCGGACGCGCTCGAGAGTCTTGCGGAACCGCTCCTGATCGAAGGGCTTGAGCAAGTAGTCCACCGCGCTGACCTCGAAAGCCTCGACAGCGTAGGTATCGTAGGCGGTGACGAACACCAGCGACGGCAGACCCTTCGGCTCCAAGGCGCGCGCCAGTTCGATGCCGTTCAGGGGGTCCATCTGAATATCGAGGAACAACAAATGCGGCCGCTGCGAGCGAATGGCCGCAAGGGCGGTCACGCCATCGCCGTATTCGCCCACCACCCGCAAATCTTCCTCGGCGTTGCAATACTCGCGCAAGGTGCGCCGGCCGGCCGGCTCGTCATCCACGATGATGACATCCATCACGGGTGACCTTAAGCGGATCTCACGAGCGCGCTGTCGCCGATCTCGTGCATGCGGGACTGGTGGTTGGCCGGCATCATGATCTCGCTGATCCATTCGGCGCCGGCGCTCGAGGCCGTGAGGGTTGCGCGCCCCTCGAATTGAACCGCCAGCCGTTCGCGGACATTCTTGAGGCCAATCCCTAACTCGCCGGCCGGCTTGTCCGGCCTGATCGTGTTCCGAACCCGCACGGTGAGCATCTCCTCCGCCAATTCTACGACGATGCGCACGGTCACCGGCCCTTGGTGACCGGCCAATCCATGCACCACGGCGTTTTCGACCAGCGGCTGCAGTATCAAGCTCGGTACCCAGACGGCCGGGATCTGGTCGGGCCGCGGCAGCACGACGCTGAGGCGGTCCGCGAAGCGCCGCTGCTGCAGCTCCAGATAGGATCTGACGAACTGTAATTCGTCGGTGAGCGGCGCGAAATCCCGCTCCCCGGCATTGAGCAGCCGGCGCAACAAATCCGCCAGCTGCACGACCATCGATTGGGCGGCCTTCGGGTCCCATTCGATGTGACCGCGAATCGTGTGCAGCAAATTGAAGAGAGTGTGCGGCGATAGTTGCATGCGCAACGCCGCCAATCGCGCCGCGCTCCACTCGCGCTCCAGAGCCGCGAGCCGCAGTTCAGAGTTCCTGAAGCGCGTATAGAGCGCGAGGCCGGTCACGAGCGCAAGCCCGAACCCATAGCTCGGCAGGAAGCTCACGAAGCTCGCGAGCCATAACGTCAGCATCAAGGGGTCGGTCCACGGAGTCGACGCCGCATGCGCCGCCATCTCTTGATGCCACGGCTTGTCGCTCAAAGTCATCTCCGCCACCAACATCGCCGGGTACGCCATCGCGGAAAACACCACCCCGAGGATGACTTGCAACGGCAATGCGAGCGCCAACGGCCGCCATTGAATGCGCAGCGACGCCCAAAACGACACCAGCAAAACGGGCAGCAGCAGCACGTGCTGCAAGAGGCGGGCGTCCCAGGCGGCGAACAGGGAGAAATTGGTCATGCGCGCCAAGCCGGTCCGCATGCTGTAGGCGTACAGGATGTTCGACAGCGCCACATATAGCCAAAACAGGCCGCTGATGCCCAGAAATTGTCCTCGACTCAAACCCCCGGCAAAGCGCCGAGCAGAGAATCCTTCCGTCTCTGTACCGATCATGAGCGGAAGACTAGCGCAAGTGAGCGGCGATTGTGGTGCCGGCCGCGGCCGTCCGGGACGAAGCCGTCGTGGGGCGGGACGATCTCGACAGGCACCCGCAGACGCGACTACCTCCCCGCGTGTTTCATAGACGCGTCGTCAATCATTCAATCGCAAGGAGAAATGTCATGAAAAAATTCGCAGTAGGGGTTCTCGCAAGCGGTGCGTTGGCTGCCCTGGGAGCCGGGGCTGCAAGTGCCGCGACCGTCGACGGCGGCGTGCCCAGCATCGTCGTTCGCTACAACGATCTCTCTCTCGGGACCGACTCCGGGGTGAATGCGCTGTATCGTCGAATCGTGTACGCAGCCGCGCAGGTGTGTCCGGAGGAGACCCTCAGCAATCTCGGCGCCCGCACGGTGATCGAGGCCTGCCGCGCGCAGGCGATCGAAAAAGCCGTCCAGAAGATCCACAACGCGCGGCTCGCGGAGCTGTATGCGGCCAATTCAAAGCAGGGATGAGTGAGTACTGGCCGGCCGCAGGATGGGACGATAGTGCGCCGCACCACCGCGGCGCCGCCTTCCTGCCGGCCGGTCGTTTCTCGATTCAGGGCTTTTTGGGAGCCGCTTTGTCGGCGCCGTAGCGCTTCATGCCGTTCAAAATCTCCGTATGGGCGTCGTCGACGCCGGCCCAGCCGACCACTTTGACCCACTTGCCCGCTTCGAGGTCCTTGTAGTGCTCGAAGAAATGCTGAATCTGCCGCAGCCGCACTTCCGGCACATCCGCAATCGTTTTCCAATGCTCGAACAACGGACAGATATCGTCCGCCGGGACCGCCAATAGTTTTGCATCGCTGCCGGCTTCATCGTCCATCTGGAGTACGCCCAAGGCGCGGCAGCGGACCACGACGCCCGGCAGCAAGGGAAACGGCGTGTGCACCAACACGTCGACCGGATCGTTGTCGTCGGCAATGGTTTGCGGCACGTAGCCGTAGTTCGCGGGGTAGTGCATCGCGGTCATCATGAATCGATCCACGAACAGCGCGCCGGATTGCTTGTCTATTTCGTACTTGATCGGATCGGCGTTGGCGGGAATCTCGATGATTACATTGAATTCCTGGGGGGCCTTCTTGCCGGCGGTAACATCACTGATGCTCATCTGGCGTCGATCCTTGGATTAGTCAGCGTGGATTTATTGGGCGACCCCCTACTATAACCCGTCTCGCACAGCCCCGTCCGGTGAGCTCGCGCAGTCTTAGTGAACGGCGAGCGCGCGCGGTTCGGTGCCGGTGGCGAAAGGCGAACTCGTGACCGGCGTCAGCACGCCGGTGGTGACATCGACGGCATAAACGGAGATATCGTTGGAGTCATCGTTCGCGACATAGGCGAACAGGCCCGATGGGTCGAGGGCGAGACTTATCGGCAGCGTGCCCGCGGCGGTTGGTGTGCCGGACAAGGTCAGGGCACCGCTCGTCGGGGTGATGGAATAGGCGGCGACATGATTCGCCGCGGTGACATTGGCGGCATAGACAAAGCGACCTGCGGGGTCCACCGCCAGGGATTCGGGATGCGACCCGGTGCCCAACGGCGATCCGGACACCGCCGTCAGCGCTCCCGTCGTGGGGTTCAGTGAATATTCGGAAATGCTGTCGCCCGTTTGGTTGGCCACGTAGGCGAAGGTGTCCGTGGGATCGACGGCGATCGAGAGCGGGCCGGAGCCGGCGGTGAACGGGGACCCGGAAATGCCGGTGAGAGCCCCGGTGGTGGAATCGATCGCGAATACCGTCACCGTGCCGTCGCCGAAATTGGTCACGTATAGAAAATTGCCGTTCGGATCGATTGTCAGCGACGCGGGCTCGCTGCCCGTTGCGTAGGGCGAATCAGGGAGTGCGGTCAATACGCCGCTGGCTATGGAATAGGCCGATACGCTGTTGGAGGCGAAGTTCGCGACATAGAGATAGCTGTCCGTGGGGTCGACCACGACCGCATTGGGGCCGCTGCCGGTTGCGGCCGGTTCCGCCGCCTCCGTGAGCACACCGGTGCTCGCATCGATGGAGTACACCGATACGTCATTCGACCCGTTGTTGGCGACGTAGAGGTACTCGCCGTTGGGGTCGACGGTCAGCGCCACGGGACTCGTGCCCGCATCGGCAAACGGCGAGCCGTCGACGGCAATGAGCTCGCCGCTGGCGTCTATGATGTAGGCCGATAGAGTGTTCGAGAGCTGGTTCGCCGCATAAAGTAATTGCCCGGCTTGCGTGCACGAGACGATCACGTGAGTGATGGCCGCCTTGTCGATGGTGCCGGAACCGTTGCGGACCGTGCAGGTTTGCGCCGGATTGGAAGGCTGGGTCGCGACCGTGACCGAGTAGGCATCCCCATTCTTGACGCCATCGCTGAAGGCGAATGCGCCATTCGAGTCGAGGGTCAAGCTGTCGCCCGAGTTGTCCTGCAGCACGAGTCCGGTGCCCAATAACCCGGTGAGGGTTCCTCCCACCGAGTACTTGGTGCCCAGATTGCAGCCCGTGACCGACAATCCGGCGATGGTGAGGAGGGTCCATACGAGTTTCTTCACGTGCAACTCCCAAGAGATCAATTGGCGCCTCGAGTGGGACACCGGTCACTTGAATTCATTCCGGTGCGCTCGAGGAATTCCATGTCAAGAACGGGTCAAGAACTGTGAACCGCCCAATAACCCTGAACGGGCCGATAACCGTCACGGATCAGAATCGTGTCCGGCATCAAATCTAGCCGATTCATTGTAAGCTGCGCCACCGATCACCATTCGGATCCTTCACAACGACCGGCCTATTTCAAGCACGGGCCCATTTCAATTATCAGGAGAGAGTCGTGCGCTATCACCTACTCGGACAGACCGGTTTGTACGTCTCAGAGTTGTGCCTCGGCACCATGACCTACGGCGGTGGCAAGGGAATCTGGGAGAACATCGGCAGCTTGCAGCAGGACGCCGTCAACGCCCAAGTCAAGTTCGCCGTCGAGGCGGGCATCAACTTCATCGATACCGCCAATGTGTATTCGCTGGGAAAGTCCGAAACATTGCTGGGTGAGGCGCTGAAAACTCTGGGGTTGCCGCGCGCGGATCTCATCATCGCCACCAAGTCCACGGGCCCCATGGACGAGACGCCGAATGGCCGCGGACAGTCCCGGCACCATATATTCAATGCGGTCGATGCGAGCTTGAAGCGCCTGCAACTCGATTACATCGATCTGTATCAGATCCATGGCTTCGATCCATTGACGCCGTTCGAGGAATCCCTGTCCGCGCTGAGCGATCTGGTGCGCGCTGGGAAGGTGCGATACATCGGCCTGTGTAATCTGGCCGCCTGGCAAATCATGAAATCGCTCGGCATTTCCGCACGCCTCGGCATGCCCAAGTTCGTCAGCGTCCAGGCGTACTACACCATCGCCGGGCGCGATCTGGAACGGGAAATCGTCCCGCTCCTGCAGGATCAAAAATTGGGTCTCATGGTGTGGAGCCCGCTCGCGGGCGGCCTGCTGAGCGGCAAGTACAAGGACCGCGAGGACAAGGGTCCCGCCGGTGCGCGGCGATCGACGTTCGATTTTCCGGTCGTCGACAAGGCGCGTGCCTTCAGGTGCGTGGATGCCATGCGCGCGCCGGCCGAACGACGTCAGGTGTCCGTGGCGCAAATCGCGCTCGCCTGGCTGCTCAGCAAGCCGTTCGTCAGCAGCGTGATCATCGGCGCGAAGACCATGGATCAATTGCGCGACAACATCGCGGCGACCCGCGTCGTGCTCACTGAAGATGAGATCAAATTGCTCGACGAGGTGAGCGCATTGCCGCCGGAGTACCCCGGATGGATGCTGGCGCTGCAGGGACAGTATCGCGCGAAACCGCCGCTCAAAGAATGAGCGGGCACCGTGCAGCGTGTCGGGGCTAGTCGCCGAAACCCGACACGCGAGTCGCGACACAAGGGTCTGGCGCGAAACAAGTGTCTGGAATGCGGAACCAAACATCCTGCGGTCGCTCCAAGCACTGGGTATCAAGAGGACTCCCCCGATGCGACGACCTCGCTCAACCATCGATTTCAAGGACGGCTGGTTCCGCGCGCTCGCGTTCGCCGCTGCCCTCTGCCCGTGCGTCGCATCAGCGACGTTGGGAGAACCGGAGGCCTCGGTGCAAACCGACGGCGCAAAATTCAATGCCTCGATCAAGGTCACTGAACTCCCGAGCTATCGACTGCACGAAATTCAGATGCCCTCGGGAAGCGTGTTGAAGGAATTCTCGGGCGCCGACGGCAAGGTGTTCGCGGTCGTATGGAGCGGTCCGCGGGTGCCGAATTTGCGCCAGGCCATGGGACAGTATTTCGATGAGTACGCGGCGGCGACGTCGGCGGCGCAAGCGGCGAGGACAGTGCACTCTGACCACACTCATCTGCAAATCCGAAAAGCGGATCTGGTGGTGCAAACCAGCGGGCATATGCGAGCCCTCTCCGGAAGAGCGTATCTACCGCAAGCCATTCCCAGCGGCGTCAGTCTCGGAGATATACACTGATGAGTGCGACGCGGACGAGCGCCGACCTCGGCGAGTTGGGCATCCGTAGGTGGCTTGCGGCGCTGCGTCTCGGAGTCTGCGCCACTGCCTGGGCCTCATTGCTATCCTGCGGCGGCGGGGACGGAGGCAGCAGCGGGCTGTCGGGTGGCGGCTCCGGCAGCGGAAGCACCGCCACCACGGCGGCCAATGTGGCGAGCGTCGTGGCGAATTCCGGGCCCGCCAATAATACAGTCAACACCTTGTATACGTCCGTCACCGTGTGCTTACCCGGCAGCACCTCCAACTGCCAAACCATCGACAACATTCAGGTGGATACGGGTTCGTACGGTTTGCGTATCCTCTCTTCGGTTTTGACGCTCTCCTTGCCCGTGGCGTCGGCGGCCGTAGGCAACTCCCTGGTGGAGTGCACTGTATTCGCAGATGGCTATAGCTGGGGCCCGATCGCGGCGGTGGACGTGCAAATCGCGGGCGAAACCGCCAGCAGCGTTCCGATACAGTTGATCGGGGACTCGCGATTTCCGACGATTCCCGCGGACTGTTCCGCGTCGGGCGGCAGCGAGGAAGACACCGTTACGGCGTTCGGCGCCAATGGCATCCTGGGAATCGGCGTATTCAAACAGGATTGCGGCTCGGATTGCGTGGCCACGGTGGAACCTGCCAGTTACTACGGGTGTTCTTCCACGCAGTGCGTGGGCACGACGGTACCGCTGGCGAATCAGGTCCAGAATCCCGTGGCATTATTCGCCACGGATAACAACGGTACCATCATCGACTTGCCGAGCGTGGCGGAGGAGGGGGCCGCAACCCTCACGGGTTCGCTGATATTCGGGATCGACACGGAGTCGAACAACGTGTCCGGCAGCGAAACCGTGCTGACCGTCGATCCTAGTTCCGGCTACCTGACGGCGTCCTTCAACGGCGATCCGGCCGCCTTGAGCCAGAGTTTCATCGACAGCGGCTCGAACGGCATCTATTTCACCGATGCCGACATTCCGGTGTGCACCGACACGGATTATTCGGGATTCTATTGTCCGGCAACCAGCCTCGACTTGACGGTCACGCTGCAAGGAGTCAATAGCGTCACCAGCACGGTGGACTTCACCGTCGACAATGCGGAAACGCTGGGGAACACTAATCCGACTTTTACGGTATTCCCGACGCTCGCGGGAACCAATCCTGTGGCAGACAGCTTCGACTTCGGCTTGGCCTTCTATTACGGACGCCGCGTGGCGACGGCTTTGGAGGATGAAACGACATCCGTCGGAACCGGACCCTACGTCGCCTTTTGACCCTCCCACGCCCGGTGGCCGCTCATATGTGATGCCTGAGCCGCTGGCGAACGTCACGCCAGTGGCGCAATGACCGTCAAGCACATTAAGCTTGAGAGTCGTGGGACGGTCAGATCATCGAAGGGGATAGGGTATGCAAACGGCTCGTCAGTGGCTTGCCGCCGCCGTCGCTTTGGCATTGTCGCCGTGGGCGTCTGGGGCCGAGAAAACCGCCCCCGCATCGCTCACTGATGCGTTGGCGGTTATTCAATCGCATCGCTTCATCGATTTGACGCACAGCTTCGCGCCCGGCATTCCGCATTGGAAGGGCGCTCCAAACGAAACCGTGAAAACCTTGTATACGGTCGACAAGGACGGGTTTCGCATCAATGAATATTGTCACATCGGCCAGTGGGGAACGCACGTCGACCCGCCCGCACATTTCCATACCGGCCTGCATACGGTCGATCAAATCGATCCGAAGGAGATGCTGATGCCGTTGGTGGTCATCGACGTACATGAGAAGGTCGCCAAGAATCCGGACTATGTGCTGTCGTTGGATGACATTCGTTCCTGGGAGCAGCGCCACGGCCGGATTCCCCGCGGCGCTTTCGTGGCGATGCGCACCGATTGGTCGAAACGCTGGCCGGACGATGCGGCGCTTGCGAACAAGGATGCCGCCGGCGTGTTCCATTACCCGGGCTGGAGCAAGCCGGTCTTGAAACTCCTGTACGAAGACCGCGGCATCACCGCGTCGGGCCACGAGACCACCGACACGGATCCGGGGGCTGCGACGACGCATGACGATTATTCTCTCGAGTCGTACATTCTCGGCACCAATCACTATCAAATCGAATTGCTGGCCAATCTCGACCAGGTTCCCGAGTCGGGTGGGATCATCTGGATAACCTTTCCCAAAGTGGAGAATGGCTCCGGTTTTCCGGCGCGCGTGATTGCGGTGGTGCCATGACGCCCGCCGCGACTCGAGTCCCGATCGAGTATGCGGATGCCACGCCCGAGGTGCGTGCCGTGTACGATGACATCATGGCGACCCGCCGGTCGGACTGGGTCAACAATTATTGGAAGGTTCTCGCGCATCATCCGCCGACGTTGAGACGGATGTGGGCGAACGCCAAGGAAGTCATGGGTCCGGGCGTGATCGATCCGCTCACCAAGGAGATGATCTACATCGCGGTCAGTGTGACCAATGCCTGCCGCTACTGCATCGCCTCGCACGGCGCCGCGGCCCGCGCCAAGGGGATGACTCCCGAACAGCACGCTGAGCTGGTGGCCATCATCGGGCTCGCGAACGAGACCAACCGTCATGCGGTCGCGCTCGATTTGCAGATCGACGATAAATTCCGCTAATTCGAGGATTTCGCATTGAATACCGCAGCAGCGATGAATTCCGTGGCCGCAAACAACGCCACGCATTACCGGTGGGAGGAGTTGCCCGCCGAGCAATTGAAGGGGGGCCTCACCCGGCGTTTGATCACGGGGGATCGAATGATGATCGCCCATGTGTATTTCAAGAAGGGCGATGATGTGCCGAGGCACTGGCACGAGAACGAGCAAATCACCTATGTGCTCGAAGGCGCACTGCAGTTTTGGCTGGGTGCGGACGGTGAGCGAGAATTGATCGTGCGATCCGGGGAGGTGCTGGTGATTCCCTCGAATTTGCCGCATAGCGCGCTGGCGCTCGAAGATACTTTGGATGTCGATGTGTTCAATCCGCCACGGCAGGATTGGCTGGCGGGTACCGATGCTTACTTGCGCCGCTAGTCCGGCAAACTACGCCATCGCGCCCGGGGTCGCCGAGGCGCTGCGCAATTTCAAGCTTCCCGAGACCCTGGGGTTCGGGTCGGTTGCGGCGCCGGTCATGTTCTCGGCCGAATGGTCGCAATCGGGCTGGAGCGCCGGAGAGCTGGTTCCTTACGGGCCGATCGACATCTTGCCCGGGGCCAGAGTGCTGCAGTACGCCGAACTCGTGTTCGAGGGGTTGAAAGCCTACCGGGTGGGCGAGTCCGGGCCCAACCTGTTTCGCCCACGCGATAATTGGCAGCGCCTGACGCGCTCGGCGCAGCGGCTCTCGATGCCGCCCGTGCCTGAGGACCTGTTCTTCGAGGCTCTCGATGCGGTCGTCGGCAGCTGCCACCGAGTGATTCCGTGTGAATCGGGCCGCTCCTTGTACCTGCGGCCGTTTCTGTTCGGCACCGAGGCGGGATACATGTTGCGCAATTCCTCGACATTCCGTTTCATGGTGATCGCCAATCCGGTCGAGATCTACTCCTCCGGGCCCATGCGCGTGGCGATCGAACGCGATGACGTGCGCGCGGCGGTCGGCGGCGTCGGCGCCGCCAAGGCTGCGGCCAACTATGCGGCATCGCTGCGGGCGTCGAGCGCTGCGCTCGCGCGCGGACTCACCATGACCCTTTGGCTCGATGCGCGCGAGCAGCGCTACATTCAAGAACTCTCCGGCATGAATATATTCGCCGTGATCGACGACGAACTGCACACGCCGGCACTCGACGGCGCGATTCTCCCCGGCATCACGCGCGACTCGTTGATCACGCTGTCGCGGCATCTGGGTCATACCGTTCACGAACGCGTCATGGCGCTCGATGAATTGCTGGCGCAAATCCAGAGCGGCGAATGCAGCGAGGTTTTTGCCTGCGGCACGGCGGCGATCGTGAGTCCGATCGGATTGTTGACCGATCGCGATCGCCGAGAGTACCTGCCGATGCGCATCGATGCGGTTGCCGCGCAACTCCGCGAGGCGTTGCTCGCGATTCAGGAGCGGCGCGCGCCGGACCCCTTCGGCTGGACGCGGGATGTGGCGCCGTTGACGCTATGACCGCGGGCACGCGGTAGGCACGATGCACAGCAATTTGCCGACCTCGCGGAACGCGACTAGAATCAAGAGAGTAGCGGGCGTCGTATAATGGTAATACCCAAGCTTCCCAAGCTTGAGCCGTGGGTTCGATTCCCATCGCCCGCTCCATTTCCAGCCAATGCAGGCTAACGAAACTCCCTGATCACCTGAATCTCGCCGACGATGTTTTCGTTGAACGTGTGCAGGTCCTCCGCTGGAATCCAGTATTCCGTATGGAGAGCGCCCCCGACTTGTTGAACGCTAAAGCGACTCAAGTAGTCAGACTGCACTTCAAACTTCGTGACGAACCCTGCGCCGCTTGCCTTTACATTCCAATCTCGCGCGATCTGAACGGCGTAGTCTTCGTTCGTGACCGGATAGAAAATCGGTTGATCGGGCAAGCGAGGTGGGAACTCACGCCATCCTGACGCCTGGATCAGCTCGAGTTCCTTCGGCCCAACTGGCCGGTAAAGTGTCACTGTCCGCATGATATACGTGGGTATGTTGTAACCGATGCTCGCAGGCAATACCTGCGATCAGGCTCGAAGTTTTTCTGCGAGCCACAACTTGATGAGCGACTGACGTGTTACACCTAATCGGCGAGCTTCCCGGTCGAGTGAGCCAACCATCCATGCGGGAAAATCCACATTGACGCGCTTCGCGTCGGTGCCGGCGCGCCGCGCCTTGCCTAAGTCGAGCTGCTCGATGATCTGTTCGCCAGCGTCAAACTTGCGATCAAAGGTCTTGGCTTTCATAAATGGCAATCTCCTCGTCTCGTGAGCGCCTCACGGAAATCAACCGTATATTGTCCTCACGCCTGGTAATCACTGCGGACCAATGCTTCTCCGCGATCTTTCCAATCAATAACCATCGCGGCTCGTCACTGGTACGAGCGGGGATTTCCACCAAATCGGCGTCGGTCCAAAGTTCCTGAGCCTCCTCGAAATCGATACCATGCTTCCTCTTGTTCTCAGCGCTCTTGTTGGCGTCGTACTCGAATGCCATCGGATCCGTCGCGTGCCCGGTATATTAATGGTATAGATACTATACCCCTAATGATGTGCCACCGGAAACGTGCTCTTGCCTTGTTTCGGGTGGACCGCTGAACTCTTAAACCCCGGCCGCGTTGGCTGGCGCTGGCTTGGGTTGGCTGGTGTAGCACCGTTTTTCACACAAAAATCGCACGCAGCGCTCGCGCGAGCTCATAAGACTCTGATTTCAACGGATTATCATCTCCAGAGCGGTATTTTCGATTCCCATCGCCCGCTCCACTTCACGGTGCAACAGCTGCGACCGACATTCGCTGCGTCGTCATGCGGCCGCCACCGAGATCGCATCAGCACCCGCCGGAATCCTCATGGGTGCCCGTGAATCGGTTACCGCACGCCACACTGCAACGGCAACGTCTTGCGCGTGTGTGACCGGCGTGGTGGTGTCGCGCACTGCGTCGAACACGCGTTGCCTGAAATCCGCGTAAGCCTCGGGTACGCTGTCCCCCATCAAACGGCGTGCATTGTCGCCAAAGCTCGTGGTCGGAGCGCGTCCCGGCAGCACCAGGCGCACGCGCACGTCGAAGGGAGCCAGCTCTAATGCGAGCGATTCGGTGAATGCATTCACCGCCGCCTTGCTGCCTGTGTAGATCGACAACAGCGGCAGCGGCTTCAGTGTCACGCTCGACGTCACGTTCACGACGACGCCTGCCCGCCGTTGCCGCATCTGCGGCAGCACGGCCTGCGTCATCGCGATCGTACCCAACGTGTTCGTCTCGAAAACTTCGCGAGCGTTGGCCAGCGCAACTCCTTCCAAGGGTGCGAGCAGGCCGACGCCGGCGTTGTTGACCAACGCGTCGATCGACCCGGCGGCCCCGACGCAGCGCTGGATGCTTTCCGCGTCGGTGACGTTGAGCGGCAACACTCGAAGCCTTTCCGAGGGTGGCAGCAGGGTCTCATCCGGTGTGCGCATCGTTGCGACGACTCGCCAGCCCCTGTCGAGGAACAGCCGTGCGGTCTCGAGGCCAAAACCGGAAGAACAGCCCGTGATCAGAACGGTGGAATTAATGGACATCAGGAGCTCCTTAAGCTGGCAATGTTGACACGATAGCGTCGAAGTGGTGGATCAACTACCCTTCTAAGTCCACTTATTTGTTGAGATCGTCCATATGGTCGACCCCTTGGCCGAAGTCGTGTCGTTTTTGCAGCCGGCTGCGCCTTTCTCGAAACTCATCATCGCTTCCGCGCCCTGGGCAGTGCGCCGCACCGCAACAGGTCGCCCGTACTACTTCGTCGTCCTCGAAGGCGCTTGTCATCTGATGATCGACGGTCCCACGCGCAGCGATACGATCATGCTAAGCGAGGGCGACTTCGCGCTGATCCCCGCGGCGCGCGGTTTCGCGACCTCCAGCCTCGATCGACAGCCGCCTCGCGAATGGGATCTCGTCACCACACCGATCGCGCCGAATGATGGCGGCGCGCGCGTCGGCGATCCGAAGGGCGCGATAGACGTGCGCATGCTCGTTGGCAACTGCGTGTTTGGATCGCCAGACGCGGCGCTGCTTGTGTCGCTACTGCCGCAGTGGTTGCACGTGCGCGGAGAGCGCCGCTTGTCGACGCTGGTCCAGTTGGTCAGCGATGAATCCCGCACCGAGCGGCCCGCACGCGATATCGTCATGGCCCGTCTGCTCGAAGTGCTGCTGGTGGAGGCCTTCCGGTCGACGGCCAGCACGGCGTCGTCGCCGGGTCTGTTACGCGGCCTGTCCGATCCCAAGCTGGTGTTGGCGCTGCGAAGCATGCACGAGCGTCCCGCGGGCCCTTGGAACATCGCACAGCTAGCTCGCGAGGCAGCGATGTCGCGTTCAGCCTTCTTCGACCGCTTCAGCCGGACCGTCGGCGTCGCACCGATGGAATACCTTCTGGCTTGGCGCATGGCGATCGCGAAGCGGCTGCTCCGGCAACGCGAACTAGCGATCGCGGAAATTGCGGAGCGGATCGGGTACAGCTCCGTCAGCACCTTCGGCGTGGCGTTTACGCGGCATGTTGGTTTGCCGCCTGGGCGCTATTCCAAGCGTGAGCTCGATGAGGTGCGGACCGACTCGTCTTCAAGTGAATCGATCGGGTGATTCAGAACTCTAGACAAGAGCCTCTTGGTCGAGACGGCGAGCCGTTTTCGTGGGCAAACGCAAGCCATGTTGCATTCAGCGTAGGACCTGGCAGATTCCTTGACTTCGATTCGTCAAGGTATTACTTTCTGACTACCCATAAACTCGAGGGCGCAAGCAATGGCTGCCACTAGTCTCAAACTTCCGGAAGGGCTGAAGCGCCGGATCGAGCGACTGGCCGGCGCGGCCAATAAGACTCCGCATGCTTTCATGGTTGACGTGTTGACCCAGGAAGCGGACCGTGCCGAGCTTCGCGAGCGGTTTGCGGCAGATGCGGCGGCCTCAGAAAAGGAGACGATGGAGAGCGGCAAAGCCGTTCCTTTGGATGCCGCTTTCGATTACCTCGAGGCCCGTGTGGCAGGGAAGTCCGCTCGACGCCCACGAGAGCGCGCGTGGCGCGCGTCGAAGTAACGGCTCGTGCGCTCGCCGATCTTGAGCGGCTTTTCGATTTTCTCGCAGAACACAATCCGAAGATCGCGCGTGAGCGGATGGTCAGCGTTAGACGAGCCCTGGAATTGCTGGCAGACCATCCGCTGTTGGGCCGCCAAGCGGAGGACGGGCGCCGGGAGTTGATTCTGTCTCGCGGCAAGTTCGGCTACGTGGCTAAATATCGTTGGGTGCCGTCGGATGACGTCGTGCTGATACTGGCGGTATGCCATCAGCTGGAAGCGGGCTTCAAAGAGGAGTAGGGCGGTCGCTGCCATGCTCTCGCCTGCGGCGGAAGATGATTTCTACCTTTCACGGGCCTGTCATTCATACGCGCTTCGGAAAGGTCTTCGGGTACGACATATACGACCTCGCCCTCGTTGGCGCCTGACTCTGACGCCTGTGGCTTCGTTGCCGACCAAAGGTGGGCGTCCAAGTGCTCGCATTCGCTGACATTGGCTGGCGTTGGCTGGTATGACGACGTTTTTCACACGATAATCGCACGCAGCGCTCAGGGGACTTCATAACACTCTGATTGCAAGAGATTATTGGCTCCCGGGCGATATTTTCGATTCCCATCGCCCGCTCCACTTCCAGGTATCGCCGGCCAGTGCCAACCAATGGCGCGCCCCTCGCAGCGAAACGAAATAGTTGGCCCGCGCTCGCTGACGTTGGGTGTGGATTCACACGCAGTCTGATTCCCGTACGTATCAGCTTATTGGACGCTACGCGAGAGTTCGAGCCTTAGAAAATCGTCGAGCTTACCAACGGCGATCGCCGTCGAGCCCGGATTACGCAGTACGCTCATCTCCAGAGCCCGGATGGGGGGAAGTCCTTCGCGTTCACCGACTACCCGCAGGGTTCCGGGCACGCTGCAGAGCGGCAACCCGGCAACGGCAAGTCCGGCTTCCACCACGGCCAGCAGCCCAGCCAGGCTGCCGCTCGAGTACGCGACGCGATAGTGCCTGCGAGACTTCTTCAGCGCGGCGAGCACATGGCTATGCGCCGGACCGCGATCGGCCTCGAACAACGCGATGGGCAGCGGCTCAATCTTCCAGGCAAGGTGATTGCGGGACGCAACCCAGGCAATAGGTTCGCGACGTAACACCTTGTGCCGCTGTGAGGGGAGGCGCGTAACCAGAGCCAGATCGTATTCCAGCAGCGGTTGGTTGGGCCGCGCCCCACTCGGCGATATTCGAGTCAGGTCGCCTTCCTCCATCCGGTCACCGCATGGCGCAACCGAACCTTTCGTCTGTTCTACGCCACGATTCTCCTGGCCTCGTTCTGCACATTCATTCCGTACGTCCATCTCGTCCCAGCGGCTCGCGACAAGGGGGGTTCCCTGGAGGCCGGAACCGCACTCATCAGTCTGATCGGGATCGGAAACATCGTCGGTCTTATCGTACTGGCTGGTCTTGGCGATCGTATCGGTCGTTTAAAATTGCTCGCGCTCTTGACGTTCGCGGTCGCGGGTTCCTTCGTACTGTGGTCCGTTGCCGGCGGATTTGTGATGCTCGGTGTGTTTGCAGTCGTCTTCGGCATGAGCTACGGCGGTTGTGTCGGACTGTATCCGGCCGTCGCGACGGATCTGTTCGGTACTCGCCATATCGGCGCCATGCTCGGCTATCTCTATACGGCCGTTGGCGTGGCGGCCCTCTTGGGGCCTACGGTGACGGGTTTCGTGTTCGATACGACGGGAAGTTATTTCGGTTCAATCTTGGTCAGTTCGGGGGCGGCCATTGCGGCGGGTTTATTGACACGCCGCCTGCAACTAGCAAGAGCGGCGTAGGAGACGCAGAGGCTACTCGTCGAACTTGGCGGTGAAGCCTATACCGCGTGTGCGTCGTATGGGTGGATTCATCAGTTCCCGGATCGCGGACATGATTGCGGCTATGGCTTCGTCCTGTCTC
>Ga0209611_10008374_pt1 | contig 16200 bp, 10 predicted proteins | sample S1TSphgellanicum_3_FD_187693 | JGI IMG/M metagenome (GOLD analysis project Ga0209611, IMG submission 187693) | Host-associated microbial communities from peat moss isolated from Minnesota, USA - S1T2_Fc - Sphagnum magellanicum MG (SPAdes) (version 2) | ecosystem: Host-associated > Plants > Peat...
CCAAACACAATCACATGTTTGATCTCTAAGTGCATAATCAAACGTCTTCAAAGAATATTCAGATAGTGGCAACCCTTACTCCCCATCAGGTGTCATCCAAGCATGTTACAGAGTTGCATGTAATTCAAAGATTGTGAACATTCAAAATGGATTTACATCTGCATGTATACTTATATACATATTTAAAATAACCTTGCAATGAGAAGTAGACACATACCACACAAGCCTATCAAAAATATAACCAAACCAAATTACTTGAAATAATTTTTTTTTAAAACCATAGTGAAGGCTTAAAGATGAAGTTTTATGGGTATTTCCATGGTACGATATACACACTTTGTGCCAAAACCAGGGGTGCTAAAGATACACAAAGTGCATAATTTTTTGAAAATGTGATTTTGGGATCAAGGAGTAACCTTGTCCATTGATGTGAATCTATGCTATGTGGGCTTGTAGGTTATGATTCCTATTTTTTGGCCTTTCAATAAGGCTGGTTAGGTTGCTTTTCCAATAATGCACCTATCTCAAATTTGAAAGCTCACCCTTCTCATAATGGCATTTGTCCTAAATGTTGACATACATCACATTTGTATTATTTAGCCTAATTTTGATAAGATGATTGTGGAGCAAGTTGTTTCTCGCTTTCATTGCTGAAGATTTGTCAATTGTTTATTAGTGCACTTCAAATTTGTTTGTTTGTAAAGGAAATCTGAAAAACTTGATTCCGGGTTTGCATCGCCCCCCCCCCAGACCTCCACACTTACAACTTGTCGAGTCTTGCTCGTGCTCACCCCCACCAACCCCCGCGTGCAGACTGCGCCGAACCCTGTAGATTGTTGACCTTGGTTTGGAGCTTGTGACTCTTTCTCTGCAACTTATTGTGTTGTCTCCTATTTTGTTTTCTGTGAAACACCCCCTTTTTTGTAGTGATGTTTGTTCTTGTTGTAGCATCATTAACACAGCAGCATGCATTGATTGTTTTGTTGTTTTGTGTGAACCTTTTGCTTCTGCAGCTTCTTTTTCCTTTTTTTCTTTGTGCCTTCATTCTCTGTAAAATCCAAGCATGAGGTCCATGAGTACTATGGATGATGACTATGAAGAAGAGGGTTCTATGAATGAAGAAACTATGGGAAACATTAAGCCTAGAGAGACGAAAAACAAATGCAAGCTCACTTTATCTGAGCTGGAGTTAAAAATGGAGAGGTTGACAAAACCACCTCTGTGGAGGGATTTCCAATACTTCGTCGATGTAGGCTAGATTTCGTTTGGGACAAATCCCCATAGACTCAAGGCTAGTCAAGACATTGAGCACAACAAGCTTGTAGAGGTTTTCAGGAAGGCTACTCCTCACTCAAGATTTCGATACACAGAGTGCCGAGATCCCCAACTAAAAGCAAAATTTGAGAAGATATGGCCGTTGTGTTACGGGAAGGCCAAAATGCCTTCTTCAAAGCTCATTGCAAAAGAGTTTGTGTTGGGCATAGTTGCAGAAAAATTTGGGAAACCTATCAGCTAAGCAACATTTGTAGAAGAAACCAACACCAACCAGCGCTCCAAGTTTTTTAAGCAGATGGAGAAGATGGAAATGCAAAGAAAAAAAATGAAGGGGCTAAGCAATGGTGTGCAAGCTGTAACATCTGGGTTTCCAAGTATGAGACATTGATTTCTACATTTGTGAGGTTCAATCTTATAATAGGGTTTTGAGGTTTAATTTCAACTTTGGATGAAGGACCTTTGATTTCCCAAAAAACATAGTTTTGGTTTGGGTGCCATTATTTGTTGTTCAATTTTGGAAAAACTTCAAGGTTGGTCAATTTTCATATGTTTAGTTTGAGGTCCAATCTATTTGGTAGGTTTGGTTTTGTATTTCAGAAACTGTCAATAATCAGTTTTTGGGGTTTTCAACGTTCTATAGCTTATAATGCACACCAACCTTTATTCTCCATTTGAGCTTCAACTGAAAACTCACAGTGGACATCTTAAGTGCTGATTTTAGTTACTATATATAAGGGTAGGCTAATGGAATGCAACAAATCATCATGAGCTTCTTACAAGATGGATGTACATATGTTGTTGATCTCTTTCTATTAGCTATATATGCCTCCAGTGATAGGTTCAATAGATAATGACAGTGTTCAGGATCACTCTCAGATTCATAAGTTGATCAACTAATTTTTTTACAACCTAACTAGGATGCATCTGTGTTACAATGTGTTGTTGTTTCACTTATTTGGGATAGCCATTGAGATGCAAAGTATCATTATTGATTGTGTCTTAAAATAACAAATGTAACTTTGTTGTAAAGTAGTTCTATGTGAATCTCACCTAATTGCATGAATTTGGAATTTTTTCCTCTCTTTCTGAATGCACATGCTTGTAAACTTTGTATATCTTTTATTAGGTGTTGGTTTCCATAAACTCAAGAAAATCTAGCAGCAAATCTAAAAAATATGTTTTAACAACTTCTACAATTGAACGGGAATTTGCTTCAAAAGTAACTTATTCAAAGGTGGCAAATGCATCCCCTAACATGGACAAGTCATAGCTTAGCAAAGAGTGGAATCAGAAGTTAACCGCTAAGGTTGCCCAATTGCTACAACTAACATCAACGGAGTCTAAAGCCTCCAAGTTGCAAGTTGAACGTGTTAAGAAAGAGAAATAAAAATTGTTATAGTCCAAGACAGTTCGCATGATGATGAAATCAGTTGAAATAAATTTGCTTGAAGAAATTTAAAAAACAAAACAATTGGAAATTGAGGAGTGACAACGGGATTCAATTTGCATTGTCAGTAAAGCAAGGGAAGTGTCCCATGATTCATCTTAGGTTCTCCCACTTCTGCCCAATCAAAACCTTGTTGAAAAGTTCAAGTTGGAATTAGATGCATTGAATCATCAAAGGATACAAGAAACATGTTTTAAGAACATGAACATTAAACATGAAGCTCAATACAAAAAGCTTGGAGTAGAATTGGAATTAAAGGAGATTGAATTCAAAGATCTTGAACAAAAGAAGGCATTTTGTGAACTACAATTTATTTTTTTGAAAGAGCATCATTTTGCTCTCATGAAAAAGGGTACTGGCTCAACCCACACTTGCATCCATGCTGCAATCTTGAAGTCCAATCTAACTTTGGGCCCAGTTTTTTGAAGATTACACCTTGTGTTATGGGTGAAAGCACACTACATGGTCAAAGATTGTTGTCACAAATACTACTTTTTCAAACTCCATGTTTTTGAACTTTTATCAAGCTAATATTAAAATGGTTTTTTGCAAATAATACTTGGAATAAGGTAGTTCAAAACCCAAAGAATAATATTGTAAAAAAAAATCCCACTTTGAAATTGATATTAAATGATTGAAAAGTATATTAATAAAAAAATTATAATCATATGAATATACTACAAAGTGTAAATATACTTCAAAAACTGTTCAAATGATTACCAAACTTGATAAAGTACCCAACCATATATTACATATGGGTTCATTGTCTCATTTCAATTCTATATGAAAAGTTTCATTCATGTGATTTCACAAAAAACATTTGGATGAGGTTTTTCATTCAAACAAACATAAGTGTATGAATACATAAATTTTTTTGAAAAATAAATATCATTTGAAAAATAACAATAATTGTGAAGGAGGATTTGTGTCAAAAATCCATATTTAATATTTTTCAAAATGCTAGACGAAATGAAAAAAAAATTGGCCCCAAAATAGTACAAAATGTACTAAAAATTGAGTACATTTTTTTGCCCAAAATGTACCACTGTAATGTGCTTTCACCCTTCTTTGTTCATGTGGATTCCCCCAAAACAACATCATAATTTTTGTTTGTAGGCACGTGTACCATTCGTGGTGTGCTTGGATTCATTTCAAATACAATAACTGATGTGTTGATTTTCATTGTAAGACCATCATGTCACCTAAATGGTATAAGAGCTTCAAATTTAGAAAATTTGATAAGGAAATGTTGGAAAAATAAGTTTTTGAAAGATATGAAAAAGTTCATTTGCATCAACTTAATCTACAAAAAGCAATTAACGACGACAAATTGCCCTTATGTTGGTAAGTTGTCTATTTTTTTACACACTATCTGTATTTTATGACTTGCAGATGTGGTGAATACTAATTTAATTTATTTCAAGTGTTGCTACAAACTAGGTTATGTGTGTTGCAAGGTCTTAGTTTTGGGACCCTAACATTGTACTTCATGCATCAATGGTATACAAGGTATGTAATGTCACTTCAACATTACATACTCCATGCAGTTTCTGGTTTTTTTCAGAGTGAAATATGCCTTATATTTTTCCTATTGTTTGTGGTAGTTTTTAGTTTACATCCCTACCTAATAACGTATTTCATGTACATTGGGTACTCTTCCTTGTACCAAGATTGTTCTAAACAACATTGGAGTATGGATATGTGGCATTTAAAACTCTTTTTGCACATGTAAATACTTGTCATACTTCTTAATTGTAGTGATATGTTGTTCAAATTGTTTTTGTACTATATAGACTACGTGTTGTGTAGTCTAAACATTCATGATCTTTTTCTTGAATGTCTTTTTGTAGATGCAACTACTTAGTATAGTTGTGTAATCTATACTAGTTAATCTGGTTTTGTATTTTTTAGACAAGTTATTCAATTCAAAATATACATGATACATGTTTTGAATGTCTTTTTATAGCTACTGATACTTTCCATACTTGTATATTATTCTACATATGATCTTCAATTTTTTTTTTGTATTATTTAAACTTGGTGTTAATTTTAAAATATGCATATTATACTTTTTGAATATAGTTTTGTAGATGTAAATACTTAACATACTTTCATGATGTATTATATATGATTATTAAACAGTTTTTGCATTCTTCAAACTAGGTGTTGTCTTCAAAGTATGCATGTTGTATGTCTTTTTCAAATTTTCATAATTGACGTACTTTTGTATTGAGATATTGCAATGTGATTCTCAAACTATTTTATTACTATGTTGACTAGGTGTTTGTTTTATTTGATTTATGCATTTTGTGTTTATGAATGGTTGTTTGTGTTGATACAAGTTTGATAATTTTCAAACTGCAAATTGTTATTGTGCATTGTAGACATTGTATTATTGTGTTGTGGTTAAAATTTAAATGATGTTATTTTTTTGGATTGTTGTATGTGCAGGGTCCTCTCTTAAGGCATTTGTGGAGCCTCCTTCTACATGCACAGGAACTACATTCATGGGTGATGTTAACCATGTTAAAAAACCTATTCAAGAGAAGAAAACAAGCTCGTGCATGTCTAATTCCACCCAAGATCTACAGTAATAAACATAAGTGACATCTATGAAGTCAAGTGTTTTTAGGAGTTTACTGAAAAATATTATGGATGGGGGTTTTGTGGAAGGTGTGGATGTGGAAGGGCCAACATTTGTTTCAAAAGTTGTTGATTTAGGACTAAAAGATGTTAGCTATCAAAATGAAGGAGAACTAAATGGGCATGAAGAAATGTCAAACCATGATCCAAACTTGGATGCTCTTGTAAGGACACCAATACAAAAGAGAGTTATAGACATATCTATGTCTATTCATGGTACCCATGGCAGTCTACTAAAAATGAATCGCCCAACAAGAAAATAAAATTATTTCTAGTTGTTGATGGAAATCATTAGCTCAAAGAAACAAAAGTCCATGGAGAGGGACAAGTAAATACATAGGAAGGTTCAAAACCTCCTAAATCCAACATTCCTAAATCTAATGTTGAATTGCCCCAATCTAGCAAAGTAGTCCAAATGAAAGGGGTTGTTTGGAAGGACACATGGCATGTTAAATGTGCAAAAAAAGGCACATCCAATTCTAGCAATCCTGACAGAGCTAAATTCCTAACACGAGAAGAAGTGGCTACTTACCTTGATGGAACTAGAACTTACACATTTGAGCCACGAATCACTTGTGGAACTATGGCTTCTCTTGATTTAGGTTTGCGAAAGGAGAAATCAAAGAAAAAAAAGATTCAAAGTACGCAGGTATAAGAAAGGCCTTTAAAGAAGGTCAAAAAATAGTTTTATTTTTGTTTAAAATGACTACTTATCCATGCAAATTGTAGTATTTAGTCTGCTTATGTATGGACATTTATATTTAGCTATGCCCAAGCTTCTTTGTGCTAAGCATTGTGGATTGCACCACATATTTATATTGAACTAATTTTTGTCCCTTTTTCATGTGTTTTAAATTTTTTTCCAAGCTAGGTTTTTCAAATTGTATGAGTTTAATGCAATATATTTCATGTATTATTTTGATCAAGTCCAAGAAGACTTGGATGATTGTCAACTAGACATCTCATGTGGGTGAGAAGTAAAGCCCATACCTTGGGTTAATGATGTTACGACAACCTTATTACCTACAGACTTTGTGTATATCATAAAGTCTAGAGTTCTTTATAGTACTAGCCACTTAGAGGAAGCCAACTTACATGATGATGAAGTTGAATACAGTGAAACATTTTGCCATAACCATAACTACATGGCCCCTCGTGATAATTGCATATGTATAAAAACAAATGGAAGCCAAATTGCATATACTAAGTTTGGCAATTTGCACTGAAAATTTCTATCCAAGGTACATTTTTTACATTCAATCAAGTCTTGTCTCCTTTCTTGCATTCTAATGTTGTGTGCACAAGTATGTTCCTTTCAAACCTTTTGCTAATTATTACATGTGACAAATGTGGCAACATCAAACCTTCAACATAAAATGCTCCAATAGTAGGTGTGGTTGTTCCATCAATTGTGGCAATAAAGTTGTCCAGAAAGGGATCCAATGTAGTCTACAAGTTTAAAATCTACACCTTAATGTCCTTATGTTATTATCAATTGATACATATTAGATCTATTTTGTAATGACTTGATAATTATGATATTTGTATTAGGAACAATATATTTAGTTATCATTTTAGTTGTAGTATTTTAACTTCCTTTGTGATGGGCCAGGGATTTTGGACTATAAAAGGAAAAGGGTGGGGTGTAAGAACTTTGGAGGATATTCCATGTTGGATAATCAACAAGCTCAAACTCAAACATTAATTGATATGAAGATGGTGTTTTCTAAATTTTTGGGAACTCAAAAGGACCATATTAAGCTTGTTTTGTTTCCATAACCCAAACTTGCTTTTGACTAGTAGCAACAATCACATGTTATGCTTCCTCAATCTAAGACCCTTAACATTGCAACATCAAATCCCATGGACACATCAATGATGGGTAGTGGTAATGACCAATCACAATCCCTTTCCTTGGGTAAAATTGTTTTGGAGACGAAGGAACAAACAAGTTCACCTTCATAAAGGACCACAAAAGCATAACTTGAAAAGAAGGTGAAAAAACCACCACTAGAAAAGGTAATAGCACCACCTCAAATTGTAGAGGGTGAGGATTGGGTTGCTTTGCAGCTAAAAACATCCCCTATGAAGAAATTATTCAAGCAAAAGTCTCTAACAAATTCACTATGGTTAACGTTGGATCCAACTCTCGAGTTCAAAGTTGAAGAGTTTTGAATCAAGTGAATTGGTTGCTTTGGTTTAATTGGAATTGGCATTTTTTCCCCTTGATTTGCACATGTGTGGGATTGGGCTTTCAATTAATGTGATAGTGTGAATTTGGATTGGGTTTGTAGTAGCAAATGTTTGGGAAGGAGCTAAAGGGGAGGATGATTGGACTTGTGGGGCTCAACAAAGAGAAGCCAATTTCACTTGTAGGGGGCAACAAAGAAAAGGTAATTGTTTAGCAAGTAGACACCTTTGATATTTTACCTCATATTTTTTATTCTTTGTGATGAAAGTGGGTTACATAAATTATAATTTTGATAGTTGATTGTACATATACAAATGTGATTAGGTGCATTGAAATTACAACCAATATTTATGCATTTGCTTGTTGGGTGGATGTAGTTTGCTATTGGACAATTTGTGGTATTATTGAATCCAAAGAATGCAAAGCAAAAAGTGGCATTTGGTAAAGTTAGTGGTCAGTGGGGGCTAGAGAAGTTTCATGGTGCAATTGTTCTAGAATTTTTGTTCAAAGTAGATGTTGCAACTATGCACATGCTTGAGATTCCACTAATGCACCCACATGAAGCTAATGACCAAGTTGCAATGGGAGATGTTGTAGGCACTTGTACCTTGTGGAATTGGAAGTATGTGAAAATTGCAAGTTGACAAACTTTTTAAATGACTAATTTGAGACTTGAACTTATCAAGCTACTATGTTCAACCTTGTCATTGAACATAGTACTTACCATATTTTGCTGGTTCACTTTTCTCCAAATTTTGTGTAATACTTTAGTTATGTATATTCATTTGTTGGTTACCCATAACATTATGGATCATGACATGCTAATTGTTAAAGGATGTACTTGTGGCATGGGGATCCATTCGTTTCCATATGATTAGCCATTAACGTGGAAGTTGTTTTTTTGTAGTAATATATGAAATGTAATGTAGTCATTGAGAGTAACCACCCTCTTTAGTAGATAAAATAATTAATGATGAATGACTTTTATATGATCTCTAGAGTTGTTATTTGGAAGTTATTGAAAATAAAAAATAATGACTTGAAAATTATTTATATATGATTCGCATGTGACACATAAGCCCTAATTTGTTATGACATCACAACTTATAAATGATTACACCCTTGACCTCTACCTTATACACATGTCAGCATTAACAATTGTCGCGTGGCCAAAGTTCTATCTTGATAAGTGTCCCTATCAACAATTGCAACGTGTAATAGTGAAAGTCATTTTATTCATAGTTAAATGAACCATAAATAACTAATGTATGATTACATTTTCAACACCAAATTTGATAATTACAAATGGGTTATTGCCACATTGACGAATGCCTATTTGACATTTGTTGTGCAAATGAAATTGTGACACATGGACCAATCACATTCATCAATAGACAAGCACATTAAATGAAATGGAAGTCATATGTTAATCATTTATTATGATGACACGTGGAAATATGATTTCGGATCGATGTGGACCCCACTTAGGAAGTGCTCTAATTCCATGTAGGATCCACCTTAACAATAAATCTAACTTGACACTATATGACGTGTCATATATGATTTGAAAATTGTCTTAAATGACTACATGACAAGGATTGCCACATTGGATTAATAATATAATGTCCAGTATGACTACAAAATCAGTCATACATGAAGTCATAAGTTTAAGAATTTCTTCTAGTGTTAACTGGGACTTAATTAAATTTAAGTAAAAGTTAATTCGAAGTTAACTCAAACTTAACTCGGAATTAACTTTGACTTAATTAGGAGTTAACTAAGACTTCATTGGGACTTAATTAAAAGTTAACTAAAATTTAATTCATAATTAACTCAAACTTAATTAAGAGTTAACTAATATTTAATTAGGATTTAATTAGGAGTTAACTGGGACGTAATTGAAAGTTAACTAAGACTTAGTTAGGAATTATGGATGATCATTATGGATGAATTCCATTTATTGGAAAATTGTGTCTAATGTTTGCATCCATTACACTAATCAGCGGTGGGAAATCATAAAGGAATAATTTTCCAACAAAAATCTGACCCAATATAGAGCTGATGAGAAAAAATATAAATATAAACTAGAAGTATATCAAAGAACCTTCCCAAATTTTGTATGTGAAAGCCTAACAAGCACAAAGGCATCGAGTTAAGATGAGGAGAATGAAACAAGGCTTTATGGGATGGCTCAAGAGGAGGAAGTGCAAGCTGAGGAACCACAAATACTCAAGCGAGGAGCTTAGGAAGATGAAGAACCACAAATGAATCCAGGTCAATAACAAAAACATATGAAGACAATTCTAATAGTAAAGGCAAAATAACCATAGATGCAATGATTAGAAGTAAAACCACATAATAAGTCTGTGGAAGAGGAGCACTACCAGAAATCTTGTCATTTGCAACCAGTCATTATACAACTGGCATGCAACTGATTGTCATTTGCAATTATCCTGATCATGTTTGCAACTACGAATTTGGTATTGTATAATTTTTGGGCCATACAGTTGTGTGTGCAACTAACATGCAACCAAATGTGTACAACATGGACATGTCTCATAAAAATAATGGCCTAATATACATACTTAAATTACTATACTTAATATATCTACATAGGTTATATAATAATGTTATGTACCTTTAGTACTAAGGTTAACCCCATGCTAACTTAGGCTAGCCTAAACTAACCTAGGCTAAATAAACTAAAAGTTAAACTAACCATGGTTAATTAAATCAAGCTAAATTAATTATGGTTAATTTAAATTAAATTAAATTAACCATGGCTAAATTAAGCAAAACTAAACTAATTATGGCTAAATTAAATTAAATTAGGCTAAACTAACCATACTTAAATTAATTTAGGCTAAAATAATTATGGTTAAATTAAAATAGGATAAAATTAACCATGGCTAAACTTATTAGGCTAAAATGATTATGGCTAAATTAAATTAAGTTAAATTAATTATGGTTAAATTAAGTTAGGCCAAACTAATTATGGCTAAATCGAGTTAGGCTAAACTTTTAGACTATATTAATTATGGCTAAACTAAATTAAGCTAAATTAAACTAGGCTAAATTAAATGTGGCTAAATTAAATTAGGGAAAATTAATTATGGATAAATTAAGTTAGGCTATAATATTTATGGCTAAACTAAGTTAAGTTAAATTAAATTAGGATAAAATAAATATGGTTAAATTAAGTTAGGCTAAATTCAACCATGGTTTAAATATGTTTTATTTTATTTTATTTTGGATTTTCTTTCAGAAAATGTAAATTTGATTTAAATGTTTTTCAAAATCAATTAATATGATAATATTAAATTTTATTATAAATAATTCATAATTATTAATTAAACGTTTATTACAATTACAATGATAATCAATTATATATATATGTATACTCAATAGGTATTATATATTTAAATTTTATTATTTATGTTAAAATATTAATGTAAGTAGGCTACACTAATTAACCTACAAGTATACAAACATCCTAAGCTAATTATTAATTCAAGCTAGATAATAATATTAAAATCATATTTTCATTAAGTAATCATAATTATTTAAAACATCCTATAATCATCTTTGAAGTGCAAAAGAAAAGGAGTAATGAAAACTAACAAGAAAAAAAAAATTAAAAAAAAACTTTCCAAGTTACAAAACGTTTTTTTTTTTTTTCCTTTAGACCACTCCTACTTTCAAACCTCATAACTTTCTTATTTCTTATTCATTTTAAAGGATCTAAAGTGTTATAGGAGCGCCACCTGAAGTCCTAAAACTCACATTGGAACTCTAATACAAACAAAACAACATAAAATGAACTTTCTGGGTGTTTAAGAACCGGCCTTTGTAATGTTCAATAGTTTTTTTTTGGAGTTTTTGACCCCCTTTACTTTGTGGGGCCATAACTTTCTCATATTTAATATATTTTCAACGATTCTTAGTGTGTTAAATGCGCCAAGAGGAGGGCTTCAAGTTTGTTTTGCACACCAAAAGCAATAGAGCCCTCTTTTGGCTAGTATAATCTAATACAATAGTTGCATCTAATGTGCAACTAGGTTGGTTCATGGGGTTTGCAATGGAATGTTTTGACCCATATCCTTTGGCTTCGAATTCTATTTGGCTCAGTATATAAGTAGGAATAATAGCTATATAATAGTCAAATATTAAGTGCCATTGGGGATGAGTAAATGAAAAAAACTTGACCTTTATGAAATGGTTCAACCTATTTTAAACCTACCTATATAACCTAAGCCTAACTACTTTTCAACCTACTTGCATACCTAAGTAAACCTACTTAATAGGGTTTAATTATTACCTACCTACCTACGCACCACGTGTCAACATCTTATTAGCCATAAATCGGACGATTTAAATTTCATTGATTAATATTTAAAATTTAAACAAAGGTGGGTTTTGATTGCCACGTGTCACCATATAATTGGTGTTAAAAATAAACACATGTCAAATGGTCAATGAACAGCCCATGGTGTGCCACATGTCATCATCTTAGTGGCAGAAACTTTAATGAGTGAGATTAATCCAATGAATTTTTAATTTTGAAAACACAAAAAAATTAAATAGTGACACATGTCCACAAGCTAGTTGTTTAATTTTTTAACATGTGTCATATTTTGATTAGTTGCATTATAGTTGCAAGGAGAGTTGCACATAAGGTGCAACTACATTTGGATTTGTATGTATGTATGAACATGTATATTAACACCATATATACATGTTGCATACATAGTGTCGGATGCAACTAAATGTCATGTGCAACTGTCTTATGCAACTACACAAATTTGTAGTTGCATGTGTCGCATGCAACTAAATTTTAGTTGCAAACGACAATTGCAAAAGCCAAAATTTCTAGTAGTGGACATAAGAAGTATAGAATTAGAGGTAGGTGCAAAACCATGGATTACTATACAAAATGAGAGTACAAAAGTTGTAGTTGAACAACCAATACCACAAGATGTTTTATAGTGATTACATTTCATTTTAATGCTATTCCACAAGGATTTTAGGGATGAAATCTAAAATACAAGGGGGTAATGTTAAGGGAGTAGATAAATTACATAATTTTTGGGCTTACAAAACATTATAGATAGGAATAGGCCATTGGACATTTGAAGTGTTGAGTTTTATTTTCTTGTTCATATTGACGGTGACATGGGGAATGCCAAAGGAGAGAACTTTGGAATTTGAAGACATTTGTAGACATTTGTAGACACACACTTTGGGATTAAAAATAGAAATGTAAATATATTGTAGAAAAATTATAGATTTTGGTGTTGAATACCACATATTTGACTTGTTGTTTTAATTACACTTCCATAGAACATGGATTATGTTGTATTTTTGTTGAATTTTCAGTAAGTAGGAAAAGTTCAAACTTCTCCATTGATTTCCATTTTCAATTTGATGTGTGAATCATCTGTGGTTTTTAATTTCATGAACATGAATTGTAATTTTATTTGTAGTTTTTGACATTACATTATAGATTAAAGATTCAGGTTATTACAAATAATCATGAATCTGGCATGTTGCTAAACTATAGATGTATGTGTGTTTAAAATCAGCGCAGAGTTGTGAATGAGTGTATGATTGTACAACAAAACTATTGTTACAGTAAATGTGGAGTGGTTATGGAGGAATTAAATCCACATCTACCAACTCCTTTATATAGTTTGGATTCATAGAATGGAAACTAAACAATATAGGATAAACAATTTAATTGTAACGTAGTTGTAATCCAATTGCAACTTAATTATAATTCAAATAGTTATAATCTAGTTGTGTAAGTTAGTTTAAACTTAGTTAGGCCTACATTTAAAGTAATAATCTACTTAGCTAGGTCTAACTACTTACTTTAATTACTTGTAATAATTATTTATCAACTATTTTTAATAATATAATTGTATAATCAAACAATTAAACATATTATCGTCATTTATTAACTAATATGGTGATTAGTTATTTTAAAGAAAATCAGTAATTCAATTTAAATCTCTATCAAATAATTATTTATTATTTATTTAATGAATAATTTAAAAAATTCCAAATCCATTATATTTTTTATTAACATTTCATAAAAAATAATTAACTCAAATATAAATATTCAATAATAAAATTTAAAAGATATTTTAATTATAATAAATATTAAAATGTAGTGATAAATAATAATTGGCTCTAATTAAAACAACATTAATAATAATATTGTATTAATAGTTAGGCTAGGCTAATTATTTAACTACTATTATTCATATTTAAATATAATTTGTTGGGACTATTATGAACTAGTATAATAGACATTAAATAAGCAAAATATATAGAAAACATATCTCAAAATATAATAGTGTTAAATGAAAATAATCTTTGAACTTATATAATAATTTATTAATACATTTTCTAGTTATTCTATTCATTATTATAATTTAATCATAAATAAATAAATAAATAAATAATATTGATAATAAAATGAAAAATGAAAAACTGATTGGAAGTAATAGCCAACATTGAAATAAAAATAAAAATTCTAAAAAATATTAATTATGTATCATTACATGATATATTGTAAACTAAAATTGAACTTGCATAAAAATAATAAATTACGCATGTATTGGACATACATATTATTAAGTTGATTTATATTTCAAATTTTCTTTAAATTTTATTTTGAAATTAGAGATTAATATTTATATGCACAAAACAAAAATCGTCATACATAACCAATGAACCATTCATGTATACAAAAAACATTTACATGTACCATACTAATTAATGAATTTTTATTGTAATTTAAAATATATATTAAGACATCATTTGTATAAAAACAAATAAACATTAAAGTTCCACAAAATTATTAATTATCTATAATTACTTGATTTGTTGTATACTAACATTTGATTTACAAAGAAATAATATATTACGTATATTGAACATACATTATTACAAACTCATATTTCAAATTTTCTTTAAATTTTATTTCGAAATTAAATTTTAATATTTATATGCACAAAAAATATTTGCATCATTCATAACCATTCATTTAGACAAATAAAATTTACATGTGGTTTAATGTTTAATGAAATTTTATTACAATTTAAAGCAGATATTCAGATATCATATGTGTACAAATGAATAAACATTAAAGTTCCACAAAAGTATTAATTATGTATCATCATTGATATTTTGTAAACTAAAATTCAGTCTACATATAAATAATAATTAAGTGTATTGAACATGCACACTATAAAAAACTTATATTTAAAATTTTCCTTAAATTTTATTTTTAAATAAAATTTACTATTTATATGCACAAAAAAATATTTGCATCATATGTACATAACCATTCATTTGATACAAAAAAAAAAACATGTAATTTAATATATTTATGAAGGTATATAGTTTGTTTTGTTTTGTTTTATCATGTTGAAATTTCCCAAACCAAATTACTTCATGTAATGCTATTGATATCTTTGAAAACCTAACAATGAGTAGCGGTGCATTAACTTGGGTTGAAAATTTTTGGAGCTACAATGCAAAGGTTATTAATTATTGAACCATTTTTTTCGTAAACATTAATAAAATCATAAATAAAAATTATATTCAAATCCAAAGATGTACTTGGTGTTGTTGGAAAGTAGTTGCTGAGTCAAATTTAATGAAGATTATTTCATAATTTTCATATTTAAGGTGTGGAAGATATTGAATTTTGAAAATTCAAACAAATTACAAAAAATTGGGTTTAAAAAGGAAAATGAGTTGAATGTGTTCACATTTAGGGCCAACAACACATGTTACATTATCTATCCATGAAGGAAGGTAGTTTCTTTTGTTTTGTCATAATGATATCTCCCAAACCATAGTGTTTTGGGTTATGCTAATGGGACTTATCATCAAAAAGTTCTCAATGAATAGGGGTGCACTAACTTGGTTTAGAATGTTTAGAGTTATGATGTGGAATCTATCGATTATTGAACCATTTTTTCATTGAAGTTTTTTTTAAAAACCAAGATTGAAAACTATATTGGAATATGGGGGCATTCTTGGTATTTTTGGAAAGTCCTCACCAAGTTTAATTTAATAACATTGAGTTCGTAATTTTGAGACCTAAAATGTGAATATTATTGAAGTATTAGTGGGTATTATTGTTGGAAATTCAAAAAAATTGCAAAAAAAGGTTTAGAAAGAAAATTCAATTGAATGCATTCAAACTTGGGTCAATGACATAAAGTACATTAATGTTTATTGAGTTTTATCATAATTTTAAACAAATATTAAGATGTCATGTGTATAAAAATGAATTAACATTAGAGTTGCACAATAATATTAATTACGCATCATTACTTGATATGTTGTAATCATCTACATAAAAATAATAAATTACATGTGTATTGAACATAAACATTATTACTAACATAGATTTTTTATTTTCCTTAAATTTTATTTTGAAATTAAAGTTATATTTATATGCACAAAAAAACCCATTCATTTATACAAATAAATTTACATGTAAGTTAATGTTATCATAATTTTAAATAAATATTAAAATTAAAGTTGCCTACTAGTTGTTTAACATAGTTGGAAGAAATAGTTGCAAATAGGACTACATTTCATCCATCCTCTAGTACATTTTGTC
>Ga0209611_10008376_pt1 | contig 16198 bp, 14 predicted proteins | sample S1TSphgellanicum_3_FD_187693 | JGI IMG/M metagenome (GOLD analysis project Ga0209611, IMG submission 187693) | Host-associated microbial communities from peat moss isolated from Minnesota, USA - S1T2_Fc - Sphagnum magellanicum MG (SPAdes) (version 2) | ecosystem: Host-associated > Plants > Peat...
GCTCTGGACGAAGCCGCAATACTTCCAGGGCCGCCCCTCGGCCGCGGGCAAGGGCTACGATCCGACCGCGACCGGCGGTACGAATCTCGGGCCGACGTCGAAGAAACTGATCGATGCTACTCGTGCGACGATCGACGCGCTGAAGAAGGCGAATCCCGATGCGACCGTGCCGATTCCGATGGATCTCGTGACCTCGAGTGCGAGCGGCATCGATCCCGACATCTCGCCGGAAGCCGCTTACTATCAAGCGCCGCGCGTCGCGAAAGCGCGCAACATGTCGGTCGTAGCGGTCGACGGCCTCGTGGCGAAGTACGTGCACGGACGCGATCTCGGCTTCCTCGGCGAACCACACGTGAACGTCCTCGAACTCAATCTCGCGCTCGACGCAGCGAAGTCGTAAGGGGAGTTCTCGTTGGTTTCGACCTTGCGAATCGCCGTGGCGGCGAGCGCGCTCTTTGTCGCGTGCTGCGGCCCGCAGCTTGCCGCGGCACAGACGCAGCCCACACCGTCGCCCGCACCCTCCGTAACGCCCGCTGCCGTTTCCGATCCGTGTACGGCGCTCTCCTCGCTCGTTTCTCGTCCGACGTTTGGAACCGCGGCGTGTGCGGTGAAGCCGAACGACCTGCTCGTCGAGTCGGGGTATACGAATCTCACGACGAGCGGAACCGGCGCGAGTTCGGCGGTCACGTATCCGCAAGCGAGCCTACGCGTCGGCGTCGCGCACGATCTCGAATTCGATCTCGATCCGAGTTCGATCGAACGCATCTCCGGTGCGCCGAACGTCACGGACACGACCGACACGTCGCTCGGTGTGAAATATGAGATCGGCTATACGAGCAAGCTCCTGTACGGCGTCAACGTTCTCTACACGGTGAACTCGGGTGGACCGATCGCCGGTAGCAACGGCGAAGGTGTCCTCGCAAATTTCAACGGTGCGTGGACGCTCTCGCCGGCGGTCGGGCTGTTTGCCACCGTCGGATACAATGCGCAGAGCGCCGGTCCGCGCGCCGCGCCGCAACGCTATCACGGGATCGATTCCTCGCTCGGCGGTTCCGTCTCGCTTCCGGCGAGCTTCGCGTTCGCGCTCGAAGGATTCGGCCAGTCGTCGACGGCGCCGGGTGAAGGCGGCCGCTACGGCTTCGACGCCGCGGTCGAACGCGACATCGGCTCGCGCGTTCAGCTCGACGTGAACTACTACGATTACCTCGGCGTGCAGAACGGCGCGCACCTGCACTCGATCGGATTCGGAGCCGCATATCTGATCGGCCCATAGCGATTGGGGCGACCGGGAAATCGTACGTCGGCTGCCAACTGCCGAGGCAATGAGCGATATCGTTCGGCGCAAGCCGTTTCTGAACTCGCCCGGGCGAAGCCGCATCATCGGGTTTGGTTGTGCGTTCGTTGCCGCGGCGCTCGTCGTGGTGTTCGCGCCGGCCTGGACCGACGGGCTCGCGAAAACCGTCGCCGCGTACGACGCGGCCGCGTTGACGCTCATCGTGATCTTCTGGACGCTCGCGATGCATTCGCATCCGCAAGACACGCAGGCTCGCGCCGCAGTCGAAGACCCGGGTCGCAACGTCGTCCTCTTCCTCGTGTCCGCGACGATCGCGGGTGCCTTCGCATCGGCGATCAACATTATCGGCCACGGCCCGCGCGCCACCGACCCGCACGAAAAAGCGATCGTCTACGCACTCGGGCTCGGCGCCGTGGTGCTCGGCTGGTTTCTCATCCATACGCTGCTGACGTTCCGCTACGCGCACATGTACTATTTCGACGACGACGGCGATAACGAATCGGATCGCGGCCTCAAGTTCCCCGGCACCGACGCACCGAACGACTTCGACTTCGCGTACTTCTCGTTCGTGATCGGAATGACGTTTCAAGTGTCCGACGTGGAGATCACCGATCCCGGCGTCCGGCGCTACGTGCTCTACCACGCGCTGATCTCGTTCGCGTACAATACGGCGATCCTCGCGCTCGTGGTGAATCTCGGCTCGAACCTCATCGGCCACTAGAGGCGAGCGAGGGTCCTTAACTCGGCGGCGCGAGAATGAGAAGTTGCTTCGTGCCGGCATCGAGCAGGCGTCGCGCGAAGGGAACGCCGCCGACGGGCCAGCGAGATCGCGCGCGCGCGCCCTCGAGAGCGATCGTCGTCACGCCTTCGGCACTCGCCGCTTCGATAAGACCTTTCGATGCATCCGGATCGATCGCCAGGCGCCAACGCGCGCGCACGCGACGCGTCACCTCTTCGAGGGCCGAAACGACGCGCGTCTCCGATGCCTCTTTCGTTTTCGCGACGTGCACGACGGTGAGGTCGATCTCTAAGCGTAGCGCGATGCGCGCGCAGCGCTCGATCAGTTCGACGTCGCGTTCGCGCGCCTTGACGCCGACGACAAAACGCGAGAACGGTGCCGGTCGGCGCGTCGTTCCACGTGCTTTCACCACCTCGCGTAGCGCGAGCTCGCGCAGCGCCGCGAGGTTCTCGCTGCGGAAGAAGTGCGAGAGGGCGTCCTCGATTTTTTCCGGGCCGTAGATTTTCCCCGCCCGCAAGCGCTCGCGCAACGTTTCGGGCGTCGTGTCGATGAGGATCAGATCGTCGGCGATTTTGAGGATATCGTCGGGGATCGTCTCGCGCACTTTTTGGCCGGTGAGCCGGAACACCGCATCGTTTAGGCCCTCGAGATGCTGGATGTTCACGGTCGTAATCACGGAGATGCCGGCGCGCAGAACTTGCAGCACGTCGTCGTAGCGTTTCGCGTGTGCGTCGCACGGTGCGTTCGTGTGCGCGAGCTCGTCGATGAGCGCGACCGTCGGCTTGCGCGCGAGCAGACCTTCGAGATCGAGCTCGCTCGTCTTCACGCCGTCGCAGATCGCCTCGCGGCGTGGAAGCAGCGTGAGGCCTTCGACCTTCCGTTCGGTATCGACCCGTTTGTGCGTTTCGATGAACGCGGCGACGACGTCGACGCCGGCATCCTGCATTTGATGCGCGCGGTCGAGCATCGCATACGTCTTACCGCTCCCCGCCGCGGCTCCGAGATAGATCGTCAAGCGTCCGTAGCCGATACGAAGTCGGTCGGCCGCCGTTTGCGCGTAGCGTGAGAAGAGCGTGTCGTCGCGTGCGACCGCGATCTTGTACGTCGAGGGGTCGACGATGAGAACGTCGCGTTCGCTCGGGCGGCTCGCGATCCGTTCCGCGAGCGGACCGTAGGGAACGGTCACGAGCGACGCTTTGAAATCCGCGAAGCGCGGTTTCGCGATGTCGAACGCTTGGAGCGGGATCACGTGCGCGTCGAGTTCGCTCGAAATGGTTTCGACCGCAGCGATGTCGCGCTCGCCAATCAACGCGATGTCGAGCGCGAGATCGAGCGCGTGCGCGAAGCCGGCGGACTTGCGTAAGAAGATGGCGGTGTCGCCTTCGCCGGTCGCGAGCGCGAGCGCGGTCGACGAACGGTTCGCGGTCACTTCGGGAACCGTCAGGTCGTCGACCGTACGCAACATCATCTCGCGCAAGAATTGCAACGTTTGCGGCCGGAAGATGCCGCGCCGCGCGCGATCGATGTCTTCCGTTCGAACGACCTTGCCCGCGAAGAGCCGCGATTCGAGTTGCTCGGTCGAGACGTCGAGCGCGATCACTTGGTCCGCGGCCCGCAAAAACGAGATCGGAACGATCTCGCGTACCGGAAAACCGATCAGACCTTCGGCCGTCGCGGCGACCGTCTCGACGTGTTGGATGTTCAGCGCGCCGCTGACGGCGATTCCCGCCTCGCGTAGCGCGAGCGCGTCCTGCCAGCGTTTGTCGTGCGCGCCGCCTTCCAAATTCGCGTGGGCGAGCTCGTCGAGGATCAAGAGCTCGGGCCGCAGTTCGAGCGCGGCGGCGAAGTCGAAATCCTCGAACGTCGAATCGCCGATCTTCACGCGGCGCGGCGGTACGCGCGGCAAATGCGCGACGAGCTGATCGAGCTCGGGGCGACCTTTGGTTTCCACCCACCCGATCGCAACGCGCACGCCGCTCTCCTGAAGGCGGATCGCCTCGTCGAGCAAGCGGCGCGTTTTGCCGGCTCCGGGTGCCGATGCCAGGTAGACCGTCAAACGCGGAGCCGTCCCAAAATCTTTGAGAAGTGCCTCGGCCGAGGGCCTTCCGGAACGGCTTTCCACGGCGCTAACGATTCTGGAATGCCGCGCGTCGACCCGCCGGGTCGTGCGCTCCACGGGCGCGAATCCTCGTTCGTGCCCCAAGTGTGGATCCGGCCGGCGTGTATCGCGCTACTCCTAGCGTTCTTCGGTATCGACGTCGCGACGCCGCAGCTCTTCGTCGTCTCCATCTTGTTCAACGCGCCGATCGCGCTCTCGAGCCTCGCGCTCGATTCGCGCTTCACGCGTCTGCTCACGGGAGCGGCAATCTTCGCAAACGTGATCGCGGGCTACCTCAACGGCGTCGCCGACGGTAACCGTTGGGAAGCGATCGCGATCGGCGATCGGACGATCGCGGCACTTTCGTTTCTGCTCGTGGGCGGGCTCAGCATCGCGACCCAGGCGTCGGCCGAGCGCGCGGGCGAGCTCGCCGCGCGTCAAGAGCGCGCCGCACGCGAGCGAAGCGTTCGGCGGTCCGTCGAGACGATTCGTAACTCGATCAATCCGGAACTGATCGAGCGCGCGATCGTTCGCGAGGCACCGGCCGCACTCGCGGTCGATCGCGCGATCCTTTACGTTTTCGAACCGAGCATCGACGAACCGCGGACGTATCGTTCGCTCGATTCCGGCGACGTCGACGCGACCTCGGCGCGGCCGCCGTCGGACGTGCTCTCGTTCTTACATCGCATCGCCGAAGAGCGCGAACGTTCCGCGACGATCCGTGAGACGGATCCGCTCGGACGCCTCTTACTCGATACGCTCGCCGCACCGAATGCGATCGCCGCACCGCTCGTCGAGCACGCCACGTGTTACGGCGTTCTCGTTCTCTTGCGCGACGCGGTCGCGTTCGAGCCGAACTTCGAGGAAGGCCTCGCGGCCTATGTGGATCAGGCGGCGATCGCACTCGCGCAAGCGACGATCTTCGTGCAACTCGCGCAGCGCAACGACGAGCTCGCCGATGCCAACGTCGCGCTACGCGAGCGCGGCGACGTGATTCGCGACATCGTCTACGCGCTCTCGCACGATCTGCGAACGCCGCTCGTCGCCGCGCGCATGACGATGCATCAGGCACTCGATGGCGCGTTCGGTCCGCTACCCGATTCCTATCGCGAGATTCTCTCGCGCACGATCGCATCGAACGACGAGTTGCAGCGCCTCGCAGAGACGTTGCTGCTCGTGTCGCGCTACGAGTCGGGCGAGCAGAGCACGCGCCGCGAGCGGATCGACCTCGCGTCGCTCGCGCGCGACGTCGCACGAGAACTCGAACCGCTGTGGCGTGGGAAGCGCATCGCGCTCGAGGTCGCAGCGGACGGTGTCGTCGCGATCGACGGCGACGAGCGAGAAGTGCGGCGCGCGATCGTGAACCTCTTGGCGAACGCGATCACGTGGACGCCTGCGGGGCGCCCGATCGTCGTACGCGCCTTCGGTGACGATCGTACGGCGAGCGTGACGATCGAGGACGACGGCTACGGCGTGCCCGTCGCGGAACGCGCGCATCTCTTCGAGCGCGTGCGAGAAAGTGCGAGTCGGCAAGGCGCGGGCTCCGGCCTCGGGCTCTACCTCGTGCGACGGATCGCGGAGAGTCATGGCGGGACGGTCGCATACGCGCCGAGCGCGGGCGGCGGCAGTACCTTTACGCTCTCGCTTCCGCGCGCGGCCGCCGAGCCCGCGACGGCGCGCGCGTGAGCGGCGGTTCGCGCGTTCTGACGGTCGTGCTCGTCGAGGATCACGCGCTCACCCGCGCGGGGTTGAAGACGGCGCTCGACGCGGCGGGCGATCTGCGCGTGGTCGCGGAGGCCGACGACGGACCGAGCGGGCTCGCGGCGATCGAGGAGCATCAGCCCGACGTCGCGGTCGTCGATCTCGGGCTACCGGGCCTCGACGGGATCGAAGTGACGCGGCGCGCTCGGCTCGTCGCACCGCGCACGCGGATCGCGATTCTCACCGTGCAAGATCTCGAGACCGAGATTCACGCCGCGCTCGCCGCCGGGGCCGACGCGTATTCGCTCAAGACGTCGCCGCCGGACCGCATCGTGGCGGCGATACGTACGGCTGCGGAAGGCGGCGCGTATTTCGATTCGCGCATCGCGCACGTGGTCTTGGGCCGCCTCACGCCGGAGACGGGTTCGCGTCCGAGCGAAATCGCGTCGCCGCTCTCGCCGCGCGAAACGGAGATTCTGCGCATGATCTCCGAGGGTCGCGGGAACGCGGAAATCGCCGAGGCGCTTTTCATCGGCCTCGGCACGGTCAAAGGCCATATCCGCGATATTTTAGAGAAGTTGGCGGCCGCCGATCGCACCCAGGCAGCCGTCGTCGCGTTGCGTCGCGGCTTTATCTAGATCCGGCTGCGCTCAGGACCTCGGCGAACGTGTGGCCGGAAAGGCTCGAGATCTGCGCGTGTTGCAGCGGATCGTCCGGGAACGTGGGTGGCCGGTTCGCGGCATACACCGAAAAAATGAGAACCGCGCAGAGCGTGGCGCCCGTGATCCACGCGAGGTTCAGGGCACTCGCCCGCTCTTCGAGCGCCCGCGCGATCGGAAGCGCGCGCCGGCAGCCGCACAAGATGAAGTTCCGGCCGGTCGCCGTGACGACGCGCCGCCGAAAGCCTCGTCGCGGTCTCACCGCGTCCGCTCGAGTCCGACCATACGTCATTCATACCCCAGATTGAGGCGAAATTCAAACGGGTTGGAAACGCGCGGACTTCGGTATGGTTAGGACTGACATGAACAGCAACTCTGTGACTTCCCCGAAGCTGGGCGGCGACATCACGATCGGCGGAGATCTGACGGTCCACCGCCTGGGCTTCGGCGCCATGCAAATTACGGGCGATGGAATCTGGGGGCCGCCCAAGGATCGGGCCGCCGCCGTCAAACTGATCCGCCACGTCGTCGAGAGCGGCGTGAACTTCATCGATACGGCCGATTCGTACGGGCCCGACGTCAGCGAAGAGATCATCGCCGAGGCGCTCGCGCCGTATCGCGACGGTGTCGTGATCGCGACGAAGGCCGGCCTGACCCGCACCGGCCCGAATCAGTGGCCGATCGACGCGCGCCCCGAGCGCCTCCGCGCGTGCCTCGAGGGCAGCCTCAAGCGGCTCAAACTCGAGCGCATCGACCTCTACCAGTTGCACCGCATCGATCCGAAGGTTCCGGTCGAAGAATCGCTCGGCGTGCTGACGGAGCTGCAGCGCGAAGGCAAGATCCGCCACATCGGCGTGTCGCAGACGTCGGTCGAAGAGTACGAGCGCTGCAAGAAGTCGGCGAAGATCGTTTCGGTGCAGAATCTCTTCAACGTGCAAGACCGCAGCGCGGAGGACGTGTTGCAGGCGTGCGAACGCGACGGCATCGCGTTTCTCCCGTGGTTCCCGCTCGGTGGCAAGGGCGGCAAAGGCGCGCCGAAGCACGCGGAGATCGCGCGCATCGCGGAGCGCAAGCACGCGACGCCGACGCAGATCGCGCTCGCGTGGCTGCTCGCGCGCTCGCCGAACATCGTGCCGATCCCGGGCACCTCGTCGATCGCGCACTTCGACGAGAACGTCGCGTCGGCGTCGATCGAGCTGAGCCCCGAAGACCTCGCGGCTTTAGGCTAAGGCGACTTCGTCCCGACGAGCGCCGCGCGAACGTCCTCGCGCGATTCGTTCTTCACCATGAGGATCACGCTGTCTCCCGCGCGGAGCAGCGTATCCCCATTGGGAATCAACACGTCCTCGCCCTTACGGTCGACGGCGACGACGATCGACGAGCGCGGCATGCCGACGTCGACGATCCGCTTGCCGTCCGCGGGCGACCCGCTCGGGATCGCGAGCTTGACAAGATCGAGGTCGCCGTCTTTCAGCTTCGTGATGATCGCGTAGTCATGTGCGTTCACGTGCTGGTTGATCGTATCGAGAATCACCTCGGTCGATGAGATGAGCGCGATCGGCGCTTCGAGATCGATCGACTCGAAAATCAACTTGTTCTTCGGATTGTTGACGCGCGCGATGCAGCGTGCCTTCGAATTCTTCTTCGCGATCAGGCAGACGACGAGATTGTCTTCGTCGTCGCCCGTATCGGCGACGATCACGTCCGCGCGCTTGAGCCCCGCTTGATCGAGGACCACGGGATCGCACCCATCGCCGACCATCGTCACGTCGGTTTCGAGAAGGTTCGCCATCATTTGCGCCTTCTTCGGATTCTTCTCGATCACCACGACTTCGTGATCCTGAGCGAGCAACGCGCGCGCGAGGTACGTGCCGACCTTACCGCCGCCGACGATGATGATGAACATCGCTCTATGCCGTCAGCTTGATTTTGAGATCGTCCGGCGTGGCGGCGAAGCGTGCGACGAAATCCGAGAGCCCTTCGGGCGCGACGATAGCGTTGATCTCGTCGCCCGACGAGAGCACGTCTTCGGGCGACGCCACGAACACGTAGCCGCCGCGACGTATCGCTCCGACGCGCACGAGGCCGGCCTTCTCGATATCGACGACGCGCAGGCCGGCATCGATGTCGCGCAGCGTTACCGCGAGCGACGAGAGTTTCCCATAGTCGAACGACGGCGTCGATTCGTAGGGCATGTGCATCAGCTTGTCGCGCACGATCTTCGCGCCGAGCGTCGTCGGGCACACGGTTTCGATACCGAGTTCTCGGTAGAGCTGTCCGCGCGGCGGATCGTAGATGCGGGCGACGATCTTTTTTATCTTGAACATGCGCTGCGCGATCAGCGCCGCCATGACGTTGCGATTGTCGCCGTCCGTGACGGCGACGAAGCCGTCGGCCGTGTCGGCTCCGGCGCGCAGGAGCACGTCGTAGTCGATGCCCGTGCCGACTTCGACACGTCCGGGGAAATGGGCGCCGAGGCGCTTGAAGGCCGCGGGATTCTCGTCGACGATCGTGACTTCGTGCGATTCGACCGCAAGCAATTTCGAGAGCGTCGCGCCGACGCGACCACAACCAACGATGACGTATTTCATGAGCCGATATGGTGTTTCGGACGCGCCGCGCGACGGCCCTGGGCGGCCCCGCAGGAGCAGGAGCGGGGTTCGCACCCGAGAACGGTCGGTGGTCCTGATGGGGTCCGCCCCAATGACCGGGGCGTAGCTCAGCTTGGTAGAGCGCTGCGTTCGGGACGCAGAGGTCACAGGTTCAAATCCTGCCGCCCCGATTTGTTTAAAGGCCCGCATGTTCTCTCGCTTCAGTCCAGCGGCAAAGCGCGTCGTTCGCGCCGCCGAGCAAGCGTGTCGCAACCACAACCATTACTACGTTGGGGTCGGGCATCTGCTACTCGCACTCGTCGAAGAACACGATCCGGGCGTGGAGGCTTATTTTGCGGAGCGAGGCATACGGCCGGCGGACGTTCTTGCCGACGTCCGGCGCGCGCTCGGAACGGGCGACGATCGCCTCTGGGATGGGATCCTCGTGACCCCTCGCGTGCGCGTGGTTGTCGCGCGTGCCGAGGCGAGCGTCGGCCCGAGCGATGAGGTCGAGCCGACCCATCTGCTCGCCGCGATCCTCGCGGAGCGCGGGGGGTTAGCGTCCGACGTCCTGGAGCGCCAAGCCGGTAACATCTCGACGTCCGCGCCGGTAGGCGGTTAGGCTTGGAACACGTCACGCATTTCTTCCTCGGGATCGTCGACAAACTTGGCTACGCCGGGCTCTTCATCGTCATGGTGCTCGGAAACATGGGCGTTCCCATCGGCGCCGAACTCGTCGTTGCCGCGGCCGGTGCTCTCGCCGCAACGGGACACCTCTCGAGCGTTTGGCTCACGGGACTCGTCGCGACGCTCGGAGAGCTCGTGGGCGGTTCGATTCTTTACGCGATCGGCTATGCCGGCGGCGAGCCGTTCGTCGCGCGGTTCGGACGGTATATCAAGGTGGACCAGAAGAAGCTCGCCGCGTTCGACCGCTTTTACGAGCGTCACGGGCCCGTCATCGTGTTCGTCTGCCGGTTCGTGCCGCTGGTACGCGGCATCGCCGCGCTTCCCGCGGGCGTGTCGCGGATGTCGAAACGCTACTTCCTTGCATACACGGCGGCGGGTTCTGCGGTTTTCTGTTTCGGACTCGCTTATCTCGGGAGTCAGTTCGGACAACACTTCGATGCGATCGCACCCATCATCCACCACTTCTCGACCGCCTTCATCGTTCTCGTCGTACTCGCCATCGGCGGGCTCGTGGTCTGGCAAGTTCTGCGCGCCCGGCGCTCCGCCAGTGGTGCCGCTTAGCCCCTCGGGGCCGATGATCGCCCGGGCGTGAGCGTTCCGGCCGCACCCCGCGACCTCGAACACACGCTCGCGCAGCTTCCCGATGCGCCCGGCGTGTATTTGATGCTGGGCGAGCACGAGCGCATTCTCTACATCGGGAAAGCCGTGTCGCTGCGCAGTCGCGTGCGGTCGTACTTTCAAGATTCCGCGGCGCACGCGTATCGCACGGTGAAGATGGTGGAGCGCGTCGTGGACGTGCGCTGGATCGTCGTGAACAACGAGATCGAAGCGCTCATTCTCGAAGCGAATCTGATCAAGCGGCACCAGCCGCCGTTCAACGTTCGGCTGCGCGACGACAAGCGGTACCCGTATCTCAAGGTCACGAACGAACCGTTCCCGCGCGTTCAATTCACGCGGGTCGTCCGCGACGACGGCGGCCGCTACTTCGGGCCGTACACGAACGCACACGGGCTGCGCGAACTGATCAACCTCGTTCGCGTCGTGTTTCCGTTACGCACGTGCCGCGAACCGATCGATGGGAAACGCAAGCGGCCGTGCCTGCAGTATCACATCAAGCGCTGCCTCGCGCCCTGCGTCGGATATCAGACGGAACCCGAATACGACGAGCTCGTCGACGAAGTCGTCTTGTTCCTCGAGGGTCAGCAAGACCGTTTGATGGACCGGCTCAACGTCGAAATGGCCGAAGCGGCGGATCGCCTGAACTACGAAGCCGCGGCGATGATTCGCGACCGGCTCGTCGCGGTGCGCCGCGTGACCGAAGGCCAGAAGGTCGTGTGGCGCTCGCGCGTCGACATGGATCTCATCGCATCGGCGCGTTCGCGCGGACAGGCATGCATGCAAGTGTTCTTCGTGCGCGGCGGCAAGCTGATCGGGCAAGAGCATTTCATCCTCGACGGCGTCGGCGAAGAGCAGAGCGATGCGGAACTGTATCGCGAGTTCTTCACGCAATTCTACACGGCGCGCGCGGGGCAGACGGGCGGCGGAATCGGCGACGGGTTTTCGCCGCTCGCGCTGCGCGAAGCGCGCGGAAACGACGTGCCCGTCGCCCTCAAAGCGCGCGCGCGCAAGCCCGCATCCCAGACGACGATCCCGAAGGAAGTCCTGGTGGAGGCGCTGCCCGGCGACCAAACCGTGATCGAGGCATGGCTCTCGGAACTCAAGGGTCAGCGCGTTCGCGTGTTGCGCGCGCAGCGCGGACCGCGCGCGGAATACATGCGCCTCGTGCACGAGAACGCGGAGCAGAACCTCAAGGCGTTTCTCTCGCATCAGGAAGTTCAGGAGAGCGCGAACGCGCGCTCGCTAACGGAACTCGCGGCGGCGCTCGATCTTCCGGACACGCCGCACCGCATCGAGTGCTACGACATCTCGAACATCCAGGGCACGAATCCGACGGCGTCGATGGTCGTGTTCGTGGAAGGCCGCGCGAAGAAGAGCGACTATCGTCGTTTCAAGATTCGGTACGACAAGGGCTCGAACGACTTTGCGATGATGCAGGAGACGTTGCGCCGGCGGCTGCGCTACCTTCGGGCCGATACGAACGCGCCCGGAGAAGAAGATCCCGCGAGCATCGTCGAGGGTGACGGGCGCGCGATCGAAGCGGAGCTGCGGAAGAAAGAGAAGTTCCACCACCGGCCCGATCTTCTGTTGATCGACGGCGGCAAAGGCCAGCTCAATGCGGTCGTCGAGGTGCTCGAGGAACTCGACCTGTGGGGCATTCCCGTTGCGGGCCTCGCGAAAGAACACGAATGGCTCTTCGTGCCGGGTCAAGCCGAACCGATCGTGCTGCAGCCGGGCTCGCCCGGGTTGCATCTCGTGATGCGCGTGCGCGATGAAGCGCACCGGTTCGCCGTCGACTATCACCGCACGCGCCGGGGGAAGGCGATGACGCAGTCGTCGCTCGACGCGCTCGCGGGCGTCGGCCCGGTGCGCCGCAAGCGACTGCTAACGGCCTTCGGGTCCGTCGGAGCGATCAAACGCGCGAGCGTCGATGAGATCGCGGCCGTCAAAGGCATGACGGCGGGACTCGCATCGTCGATCAAGTCCGCGCTCAACGCATAGCTGCCTCATCGTCGTAACGACGCAGGCCTCGGTGAGCGCTCTGCGAAGCGGGCGCTAGGAGGGTTCTATGGTTGGTTTTCTGATTCGGCTTCTCATCAACGCGATCGCTCTGCTGATCGTCGCGTACCTTTTGCCGGGCGTTCATGTCTCCTCGGTAACCGGGGCGATCATCGCGGCGCTCGTGCTCGGCATCGTCAACGCGATCTTGCGGCCGATCCTCGTGATCCTCACGCTTCCGGTCGTGATCCTCACGCTCGGGCTCTTTACCTTGATCATCAACGCGATCACGTTCTACCTCGTCGCCCACCTCGGAATCGGACTGTCCGTCGACGGGTTCTGGTCGGCGTTCTTGGGTGCGCTCGTTCTCACGATCGTGTCGTATCTGCTCTCGACCCTCGTGGGGGCCGCCGAGCAGAAAACGGCGTGAGCGATCGCCCGAAGATTCTCGTTACGAACGACGACGGGTATGGAAGCGATGGGATCATCGCGCTCGCCGAGGCGCTTGCAACGGTCGGCGATGTCACCGTCGTCGCGCCGGACCAGGACCAAAGCGGCGTCGGTCATTCCGTTTCGATCAAGACGCCGGTCCGCGTGTCCCCCGTGGAGGGACGCGCGGTGCCGACGTACCGTTGCTCCGGGACGCCCGCGGATTGCGTGGTGGTGGGCGCGTACGATCTGTGCGGCGGCATGCCCGCGCTCGTGGTCAGCGGGATCAATCGCGGCGCAAATCTCGGCGACGACGTGAACTATTCGGGCACCGTCGCGGCTGCGTTCGAGGGCGTGATCGTGGGCGTTCCCTCGATCGCGGTGTCGCTCGCGGCCGCGTGGCCGGAGCGCGATCGCGAGCATCACTGGGAAACGGCGGCCGAGGTCGCGACGCGTGCCGCACGCGACGTTCTCGAGAACGGGCTGCCGCGGCTTACGTTACTCAACGTGAACGTTCCCAACGTGCCGCTCTCGCAGCTGCGCGGCACGCGCTGGGTTCGGCAGGGACGCAAAGCCTATCGCGACCGCGCGGACAAGCGCAAGGATCCGCGCGGCGAGACCTATTTCTGGCTGTGGGGCTCGTTCGATTCCTCGACGATCGTCGAGGGGACCGACCTCGCGGCGATTCGCGATGGCTATGCGAGCATGACGCCGATCACGCTCGATCGCACGGATCACGACGAACTCGGCAGGCGCGTGCGCGCAGAAAATCACGCGGCGTTCAGTTAATCCGTTCGCTCGCGAGGTCGAGGTCGTATTGAATGCGGCGGAAGATCTCGTCGGGGATCTCGCCCGAGTCCCGTAGTCGATCGATCTCCTTGCGCTCGGCATCGAGCGCCTCTTCTTGAATGAGATGGTCGAAGGCCACGCCCCGTTCGTCGATGCTGCCGTCGAGATGACCCGACAGATGCGCGATGCGGTACTCGTACTCGCCGAGGAGACGGCCTTCCACTTCCCACTCTTCCGTGGAGTCGAACGACGGTTCGAGCTCGCGCATGCGCGCGATGCCCGCGCGTAACGCGGCGACGCGTACTTCGATCTCGCGCGCTTCGAGATCGTCGCCTGCGATGTGGAGGAGCTTGAGGATCGGGATCAGCGAGATCCCCTGGAACACGAGCGTCACGAAGATCACGCAGAACGTGATGAAGAGGATCTCGTTGCGACCGGGAAACGGCGAGCCGTCGGCCGTGACGCGTGGGATCGCGAGCGCGCCGGCGAGCGACACGATGCCGCGCATTCCGCTCCACGCGACCACGAACACGTTGTTCCACCTGGGCATCTCGTCGTTCGGACGCATGCGCGAGAAGATCGCGTAGGGTGAGTACGATGCGAAGACCCAAACGATGCGCACCACGATCACGACCGCGCTGATTCCGAGGCCGATCCAAATCTCGCGCTGCGCGAACGATGGATCGGAGAAGATCGACCGCAGCTCGAGGCCGATCAAGAGAAAGACGAGACCGTTGAGCAGAAAGATCAACACGTCCCACGTGGCGTAGGCGACGAGCCGCCCCTCCGGTTCGTAAATGCGGCTCGCCTTTCGGCTTACGTAGATACCCGCGGTAACGGTCGCGAGTACGCCCGAGACGTGCGCCACCTCGCCCGTGAGGTAGATTGCGTAGGGAGCAACGAGTTGGATCGCGTTATCGATCAGGTAGTCCGTGAACTCGAAGCGGCGCAGCAGAATCGAGCCTTCGACGATCGCCCAGCCGAAGGCGAGCCCGAGCAGGAGGCCGCCGGCAGAGACCGCGACGAGCGAGAAGCCCGCGGACACCGGGGAGAACGCGCCCGTGACGACGGCGGCGATCGCGAAGCGGTAGATCACGAGCGCGGTCGCGTCGTTCACGAGTCCCTCGCCGTCGAGAATCGCCATGACGCGTCCGGGCACCGCGAACCGCGCGAACACCGCTCCCGCCGCGACGGCATCCGGAGGCGAGACGACGGCTCCCAGCACGAAGGCGGGGCCCCACCCGATCTGCGGCGAGACGGCGTGCGCCACCACGGCGACGATCGCCGTCGTGAACACGACGAGGCCGATCGCGAGCAGGCCGATCGGTCGCGCGTTGTCTTTGAACGCTTGCCAGTCCGTGCTCCACGCGCTCGCGTAGAGCAGCGGCGGCAAGAAGATCAGGAAGATCCACTCCGGATCGACCTGGACCATCGGCAAATTGGGCACGAAGGCGAGCAGCGACCCGCCGATCACGAACGCGATCGGATAGGGCAACGAGAAGCGCTTTGCGACCGCCGCGACGCCGACGATCGCCAGCAGCATCAGGAGGACGAGGGAGGACGCGTGCACGGAGCGCCGTTTCGGCGGCGCCTCCCAGAACCCGGCCGGGGGTCGTTTCGGGGGCGTTCGAGATGTGGTATACTATCTCGTGCCGGTTCGACGCCGGCACCTACCAAGGACCATCGCGGGGCTGAGCAGCTTCGACGGGTTAGTCCGCGGTCAGTGTAAGCAGGCGGAGTTGCGAGCCCTCCTAAAACGATCGCAACGCGTATACACGCGAACAACAACTACGCACTCGCTGCCTAATCTAGGTTAGCGACGGTGCGCGAGAGGGTCGCCGGAACCGTCTCGCCACCGTCAACAAGTCCGGCTAGGGTGAGGAGTCCGCTCTGCGATCCACCCGAAACTCAAGGAGCTGCTCCGGTCGGAGCCCAGTTTCGGGGCGACGGACGGCCTAAGACAAATTCGAAACTGAGCCTGGAGAAAGCATTGGTCCGGCGATTCGGACTCGGGGGGCAGTTCCCCGACAGCTCCACCACGATTTAGCAAACGGCCCCACGATCGCGTGGGGCTTTTTGCCGCGCGCGATTGGGGGGCTACTGGCCACCGCCACTCTCCCCGCGAAATATCTTGGGCAAGTCGAACGGGGCACGTTTATCGTCGGGTGCGTGGTCTTCGTATCGTTGGCCGGCGGGTACGGTGAAGTCGTCGAGATATCGCGCGAACGCCTCACGGTCTGCGTCGACGTTGGGATCCACGCCAAACATCGAAAGCAGCTCGTATCCGCCGCGTCCGAGCACGAGCGCTACCGCGTTGTCACCGCTCACTCCGCGGCTGTCGTGCATTGCATACATGCAGGTAGCGACGCCTCGCCTTGCGTCGAACCGCGGCGGCGTTATCCATCGATCGACGTACATCGTAGGATAGCCGGCTTTTGACCGCGCCGCATTGTCGACATTCGTCGCCGCGCGAATTTCCGAAAGCAGTGTCTCAGCATTGAGGCTTGCCCAGTCGTCGCTTGCGATGAAGCCGACATCGAAATAACTCATGTACACGGTCCGCCTGCCGTCGACGAGCACGGCTTCGGCATCGGT
>Ga0209611_10008378_pt1 | contig 16189 bp, 15 predicted proteins | sample S1TSphgellanicum_3_FD_187693 | JGI IMG/M metagenome (GOLD analysis project Ga0209611, IMG submission 187693) | Host-associated microbial communities from peat moss isolated from Minnesota, USA - S1T2_Fc - Sphagnum magellanicum MG (SPAdes) (version 2) | ecosystem: Host-associated > Plants > Peat...
ATCCTTTTGAGAAATGATGTGATAACTGATAACCTATTATGACGCCCCAAATAGTAGGGGAATGGGAATGGGGAAGCCGTTATCAATAGGGTTTGTCATCTTCTGCACTTATCATTGAATTAAAAATACCCACCAACCTATCTACCTTACACCTCTCCCCTCCTCCTCTCCATCCCCATTTCCTCCTCTTTTCTCTTCTCTTCCCTTCCTTTCCCTTCCCCCATTTGCCCCTATCACCTTCCCCAACTCCCCACTGCGCTTATCAAACTCTGACAGCACCGTGCTTATCGTGTAGGACGGTTTCTGTACCCCGCGATTATTTACGCACAACTGATACGCTCTTCCTCATTGGCGGAGCTCGCTCTTTGTCTTATGTCTTATCGACTCTTTGGCTGTCTGTGGCGCCCACTTCCTCCCTTCCTCCCCTTCCTCTCTCTCCCTCCGTCATCCCCCTTTCCCTTGATAAGTTACGTCGCTTTTTATATATAATCGTTCTGCCGACCCCCCCTCCCCCGCCCTTTTTTTTTGTTTGGTAATCTAATGTAAAAGACTATCATCGCCATCACCATAATTTTTAGTTGAGACGTTTTCAGCTTATCACTCATGGAGTGTTTGTTTGTGTGTGTAGTGAGTGTGTACTTATTTAATTAGTTAGCCTATCAACAAGCTCGTCAATCAACTGCTTTGCTTGCGTTGCTTTGCTTCTCTTCTCCCTGGTGTCATGATACTAGTGCCTTTACTTGTGGTGATGGTGGTTAACCCCCTCCCTTCTCCTTCTCTTTCCTCCCTCTCCCCCGCCCTAGAAAACGTTTTTCCTTCCCCACTTCCCAAAAGGAGCATTTCCAAAGCTGCAAAAGACCTGACCGACTTTGACTTTGTGTTTTCCTTGTGTGTCTGGCTTTCTCTCTACCAAAAGTTTTTATCATTGTATGTTATAACACCCAAAAACTCTTTCATATGTAGTAGGGTTAAGGACTAAGGACCCCAGAACTAAGGCCCCTTCTGGGAGTCCGGACCCTGTGCAAGGCATTAGCTTAGTCTGGGGGACCTGAATTCACTGAGAGCTGACCCGTACAAGGTCCTTGCCCGCTATGACGATCTGGGGGGTAGAATTCTAAAACGCCTGTGATTTTTGTTTTGTTTTTGGGAAGGAGATGAGAGGCAGGTACCTTACCTTATGTGCAAAATGCAAAGCTCATCACTTTAGAGGAACCTTGCATGTAAATTAGGGTTCCATCTTTTGTCAAGGCAGAAATTTTTAAGAGGGCGATGTGCCCGTCCCCCTTTCATTAAAAAAAATTCTACCAGTTCTTTATGATTCCTTTTGTAATTAACGGATGTCTAGGCTTTGGGCCTCACATTGGGCACTAGGGTGAGCCCACCCCCCCCCCCCCCCCCCCCCCCAAGTAGTGAGCTTTTTGGGTGTTTGGTCATAGGACAGGCTACCCTATCTATTCAGTGGAACGTGTGTAATTAAATACCTAGCTTGTTCCATACCCAGAGGCACTTGGAGAAAATTTCTTATGTATCTGGAGGGCAAATTTATATCACAAATTTCCTTTTCTAGGATGGACCTTAAGGGCAACTCCTTAAGGGCAATTCCTTAAGAGCAAGAGGGAAATTATCCTTACTTTTGGAGGTGTTAGGGTTTACTCTCAGCCTTTAAGTAGTACATGTAAGGGGAGGGTCCCTATGTAATGGGAGAACGTATGTATGTTTACTTATAGGGGAAGGCCTACTCCCGTGGTCCTCCCCTAATTTGAGGGTCTTAGCCTGAAGGACAGTAGCGTGAATGTGTAGGCCCGAAGATTAGATGAGGCATTCCCTAGAGTAATGCACGGACAATTTTTTAATTCAAATGGTGGACGGTCTGCATGTGACCAGTGCAAGGCTCCTTTAATTGACAATCGAATCTTGTGTGCAGGGGGTTGCCTTCAAATACAAAGCCAAAAGCCTCGGAGTGCTTTACGTTCACGGTACTGTTTGCCTTGTGGCTTTATGGGTGGACCCCAAGTGTGTGGTACATTCCAGTGTTGGGGACGGTTATTGAAAATAGAGTTGATTATAAATAAGGTTATCAGCCAAGTTATTAATAACCTATCAATTGAAATTTTTTTTTGATAACCAGTTAATAACCTATTTGGCCAAGTATATAAAATTATATATAAGCTGAAAAAACCTTAACCGATTGCTATTGAAATTTCAAAAATCTGATAACGTACTTGGGAATTTTTTTCATCCGGTTAAGTTATTGGGTCGGTTATTGTTAAATTTTAAACCTGTTCACTGTAAATTCCAGTACCCGTTCCCAATTTACACAAAGAAAACCAAAAGGAATATTCTATAACCTACCCTGCCTGACCAATATTAACCTGATTATCAGTGCAATTATTTGATACCTGACCCTTATGCATAACAGGCAGTTATTATTATAAAAAAAAACTGATTAAATTCATAATTGAGGTTATAATTTTGACCATGATATGAATGGTTTTATTTGTTGGGAATTTTTTTGATATTGATAACTTGTACGATAACCCAAATTTTTATTTTTAAAAAAACCCTTATTTTATAGTGGTCATTTTTTTTTAAAAAATAACCACCCAAACACTTGTACATTCCCCAATTGCAGGGCCAGAATTTGCTATCACCTTGTTCTAAGCCCCACGATTATATTGTGAATGCCCCCAAACCTAGGGCTTTCCCCTACACGTAATTTCCCCATGTCTTTCTCTTTTTCCTCTACTTTTTATTGTTTAATTTTTGGGTGCACACAACTAATCACCCAAATCCATTGTGCTTCTATTTTTCTGCCTTGCACTGCTGCCAGGAGGGAAGGATTTTGTTCAATGTTCAACTTGCCCAAACAAAAATTTCTGGTGAAAATACTAAGGGAAAAATTATGAACCTCCTCCATGGCATAATAGCCTTTGGCTCCCTTGCACATCCCCCTAGACTTGCCCTCCAAACTTGGAACTGCCCCTATTCGCTTGCCTAAGTCATCAAGTCATCATCAACACCCAAGTTTTTTCAACTTTCACTTACCCTTTTGCCCCTACTCTTCTCGTGTGTTTTGGTGAAAACACTTTGCCAAAAGTTTTGCGGAGAAAAAAGGATAGAAATAAATAATATAAGGACATATGGTACAATGAAAATGGTGCTCATATCATTTTGAAAATTGGGTGGAAAAAAAAAAAGGCAAAGTACAGGTTCATACCTTGGTTAAATGGCATGGGATTGGATGAAAGTAGGAAGTATATGGAATAGGTTTTCCATTCTCTCAAGAAACTCTAAAGCATTGGATTTAGTTTGACAAAGAGAACTCCGGGATGCGGTATGACTCCATGATGATCCAGAACCTTGTAGACTTTCTCAACCATGGTCACAAGTGATTCAACTTCATCTCCAAGGAGATCTACCTGCAAGAGATAACCCACCACAACCATAGCCTGAGAAGAGACTGTAAAGCTTTGACTCAAGAATTGACTCAGAAGTAACAACCAGTTCTGCACGTGTTCATAAAGAGCAAGCACTATGAAATCAAACTTGCAAATTTTCCAATAGCACACCTCTTTTCTCACTTTCCGTAAATCCTCAACATTCCACAAGTACTGTGACTCATTGAGTGTGGACCTGCACAAAGTGCTGTGAAGATGCTTCGCATGGTTTAGAGCTCCCTCAAACCTGCATATCAACAAATTGCTGATCATTACATGAGAAACAGTGCATGCTCTCTTCCTCATGTAAACTGATTTAAATGTAAGACCTAGAACTCCTGAGCAGATGTATATGATGTGTACCTATTCTAGACCATTTTCCAAAGTGTTTGGTTACACAATAGACAAGAATCTAGAGCTTACTTCGACCTCTGGGTCAGCTCATACTCAACTTGCTTTGAAGCTCCTATCACCTTTTGAATACTGGCAGCAAGCCTCTTTTCCAAGTGCCTCCAAATTGCTTTAATCTCATGTTGCAAAGACAGAATCTCAGACTTCATCTGTCTTACATCAGTTTGAGCAGGTCCAACTGGGAAAGCAATCAAGCACTAGGTAAGGTGTGGATAACTTCAATGGTGGTTCTGGCCACTGGTTGATGCAGTCATATTTGTGGTGTCACAGATAATATATACCACCATTAAAATAAATGCATGTCACTTGTCTATCATTTGATTTAGCTTTTCCTCATCTACTCAGTACACAGTAGAGTGTACTTCCACTGTATATAGCCCATTAGCAGTTGCTTGCAAACAATAAAAACCCAGATAGTTGAAGACTGCCTTCAGCAAACTTAGTGATGATATTGGTTATGTACTCAGTCATGTTCATAGTATAGTAGACAGATTGATATGTGGTAAATTGACAAACATGGCGGCATCTGGACACTTACTTTCCTGTAGCTTCTGCTCTTTCATTTGCCTCTGCGCTTCAGTCAGAGCCCACTCCATTTCTTTCAATGCAATCTCATATGCCAACCTCAATGTCTCTCGCTGGTTCTTGTTCACCATGTTTGCTTGATTCCATTCTAATCCAAATATGGCACTAACAATTCCAAGATTGTTTCTGTCATCCTTCAATCTGGCAACCAGTTTCTCCCAACGATCCTGCTCAAGTTTTTGGGCAGCAATAATGTCCTTCATCTGATTGCACTCTACTGCATGAATGGCAGCCATGTCTGTCAGCGAACTTTGTTCTGCAGATTGTGCTTTCGCCAGCCCAGGGAATTTCTGCCTCAACCAAGTCAAGTGACTCTCCAGCCTAGAAACCATACCTTGCACCACTGTAGTTTCTATACCTACTTGTGCAACACTGCTGTGTGAGTGATGCCCATCAGTCCCAAGCAAGGAAAGCTTTTCCTCAATCTGCTTTTGGTCATTACCATTTCCATCGTCCACCTTTTCAATCTCTTTGATTGTACAGTCCATTCTTTTCTGTTCCATCACAACCTCCAACATCAATTTCTTGCCATGATGTTCAGTTCTTTTCTTACAGGCCTGGAAACTCTCATCTGTGATCTGCCTGATTAAATCATACTCAGTCCTCAGAGATTCCTGCTTACCCAACTGTGACATATGAGGACCTTCTTGCTTCTTAACATATAGGAAAACTTTTCAGTTCTTTGTAGTCATCTGAAACATTGCTGTGAAAACAAAGGAATATTCATCCTCACATTGTAGTTCCATATTGTACCAGAATTGCATGTTCATTTCCCTAGCATTTCTCAGCAAATTATTGCTATTGTGTCTGCACTGATTTGTCTATTGTAGCTTCAAGGACCAACCTTCTGACGTAAGCCCAACATATCTTCAGCTACAAGTGTATGATTTGGCAGCTCAACCTGTGCACTGTTCTGGCCCTCATTTAGATAAATGATCTCTTCATCAAGATGGTCATTGCATTCCCTGCCATCAATAACCTCATTAAACCCATCAATTTGACCCTTTAGCTCTTTTAATTTGTCTCCATAATCAAGTTTGGTGGCATGCAACTGCAACTCCAAATCCACACATTTAGATGCCAAATTAACTATTTTTCTCTCTTTGTATTGGAGAGCTTTCGCCATAGTCCCTACATTAGCCTTTGCGTCATCAAGACAGCACAATAACCTCACCACGTCAATCTTCAATGAGTTCCATTCTAGTTCAACAACAAAGAAAGCTTGCTTAAAGGAGTCAAATTCTCTTGTCTGTGTTTCTAGTAACATGATTGTTCTTTCTTTCTCTCGACCATCATTTGTCAAGAATCTTATTTTGGTCTTTGCCTCGTCCAGCTTTTCATGTAGAACATGAATTTGAGCCTGCATTAAATCACGGCCAAGCTCATTTTGATGAAGGTCATTGTTCCATAGGGTTCTGTCTACTTCAACTTTTGACATCAGATCTGATGTGCTTGTCTCATTTTCACAGAAATCAGGTTTCGTGGTCTTTGCTTTTAGAGCTGACTCTTTCGACTCAATAGCCTCCTGCAACTGCCTTTCCAAGTTGACCTGTAAAAGCACACAACATGTTATCATACTATAAGGGGAATCATACTAGTTGATCCCCAGGAGGTATTCAGCATCATTTCCAAGACCAAAGGGCAAACTTTTCTGCTCAGTATACTCATGGAAGGTTCACATAGAGAACACCTATTAATTCAAACTTTAACAAGATCAACTGGATCAAGGAGGTGCATGATTTCCTCCTCCTTCATTTCTGGGTCACTGGTGGTTCTAGGCTTCAAAAAAGTGCATACCTTTTTCACAGTGAAATCATGTGTCAGATGGTCAAGCTGTTGTGCCCAATCATCTTCTCGGCCTACAACCACCCCAAGAAATATAGATGATTCTGCTTCATGTTCCCATTCAGTCCACTCAAGTTCCTCCTCCAACTTTTGAACTTCTGTGGCTTTTGTCATCAGCCTCCCTTCTAGCTCCACCTACCACACATGGCAAAAAGTTAACACTTCAGTACTCCAGTAACTTCAACTGAACTCATCAAGCATGGACACTGACCTATGACCAGAAATTTGCTAAGATGCCAGTAATATTGGTCACAGTAGTAAACCATAGTGTAATCAACTGTACAGCATCATATGACAGATCTATGAAAGAGACAACTACAGTAAAACTTTGAAGGTAAACATCATGTCAGTTCCAGCTAAACCAAAACTAATATCACAAGCATTGTGTGGTCATAACCTTATGAGTCACTCACAAATTATTAGACCATCCCCTTCATCATGAATGGCAGTGACTAGCTACCATGACCCTCAACTGGCTTCATCAGCTCCTGAGAGTGACATTTATAAGTAACAATGTGCTAAAAGATTCAGGAAAAAAATTGTACAAAATCCATGTCATAAGTTTCTATCACAATTTGATAAGCAATGGGAAGACTCAATTATGATGTCGGCCAGCACTTGAGAGCAATAGCTAGTCTAAAGGTAACTAATAGCTCTTACAGGCAGCCCATAACATGAATACTTTCTATGAAACACAGTGCAAGCAATACTTCATCTCCCAAGTGACTGCTTTAATTCAGCTCTCCATTCTCATAAATCCAAGAACTAAAGAGTTGAATCACATGACCCACTCTCAGATTCTCCATTTGTTGCTCAAGATTGTGCAGATCAGATTTGTGTTTTGCTGAACATAATGATGCCTCATTGAGTGCATATCTGTACTTCAAGATTTCGTCCTGGCTGTTTACATTGTCCTCAGTCAACTGATCGACAAACTTGGACAAAATGGTGTTCTTAGCCCTCAGACTTTCAGTATCAGCTCTGCTTTCTTGTAGTAGGACCTCGATATTGTTAAATTCTTCTTGCTTTGCAACTAGTTGGCCTTTAGTTATGGCAAGATGTTTCCCCAACTCTGTACTCAAGTTCACCATACTTTCCACTGAACTCTCAAAGTATGCACTAATTAAGTCAGTCTCCACCCATCCTCTATATTGTTCTGCACCCAGTTCCTCTCTACCCTTCATAACATCAACTTGTTGCTGCTGCAGTATGTGATTCATGTCACCTATCCTGGTCAAAAGGCAAGCAACATGCTCCTCAGCCTTTTTCAGGCAGCAGGACCTGATCAAGGATACATACAAAGGAACATCAGAAAAAGCAAAGCACACAGTATAGTTTTCTCAAACAACAGACTTAAAGCAACCAACCCACCATAGGAAGCAAGTGGAACACCCATAAAGTCATCATTTATTGACTGCATCCAAGCAAAGGGACACCAAATACAGTAGCCACAAGTAGTGGGAACAATGACTAGGGTTTCATTTTGCTTTAAACTCCGTACTGCAAAAGTCACAATGAGAAAACTAAAGGCCAGATCCTTCTACACATAAACTATTGAGCACAGGTGTACAATGTGAACTGTCTCATGAAGTCAGGCCCCAAGCTGCCTTTGTCAACATGATCAACGCAGAGAAAGTTGAGAATATCACTCCCCACATACATGTCCAACTCAGGGTTCTGTTCAACTTGTGACTATACCTGCTTTCCAGAAGCTCCCTCTGATCTTGACCATAATCTTGACTTAAGGAAGGCCACACTTCAAGGTCTTTTACTTTTTGTTCAAGAACTGGATCAGTTGTCGGGAAATCTGACAATCCGACTTTGTCCTCATCATTGACATCTACCAATGAATGACAAGGATCTCCAATGTTACACCACAACCCTTTATCATTAGAGTCTGTCACTGACAGAGACGATGTCAATTGATTCACCTTCCCCTTAGTTGGTATGATGATCTGCCTCAGTCCCACAATGGTGGTGTCTATGTCTTCACACTCATCTTCCTCTGTTCGAAGTTGGGATAAGATGCTTCCAATTCCTGGCTTTAGATCCTCCTTCAAGGCCCCTAATGCTTGGTCCTCAAGAGGTACTGTTTCAAGACCTTTTCTTTTTGCTTGTCTCTGTGCCCCTGTGCTGTTCAGATGTTCAATGAGTGAAATTCTGTCTATGCTCAAATCTCCTACACTATTACTCAGTCCTTCAGAATATGTTTGCATCTGAGGGACTATCAACCCCCTTAACTTTGCCTCCTGGATAAGATATGTATTGTCAGCAAGAAGATTCTCAATCTGCATCAAACTGCTACCCTGGCAGTCATGGACTTCATCTCTCTGCTTAACTGATGTGGTCAATTCCACAGTAGCCTGACCCTGGTGACTAATAACTTCCTCCTGCTCAGCCAACTGTGTTGTCAACTGTTCCCTTCCTTGGGCTTCTCTTTGCATTATATCCAAGGCACACTCTCTGTCTCCTTTCACTTTCAGGGCTTCCTCAGCCAATGTATCCAATTCTCTTACTTTGACTGTATCTGCTTCCTGAATACATTTTATCTGCGTCTCCAAAGAGACCACTCTCCTATACTCATTGTCCAGAGTCAAGGAAAGCTGCACCAGATTCTCAGCCATCTTAGACAGATCAACCTCCTTCTCAATTAGCTGGAGCTCATTCTGTCGCCACTTCTCCAGCTCTCTCTCTTGGTCCTGCAGTAGTTCCTTCAGCTGTTTGCAGGTCTTTATCATGCCTTCTTCCATATATTGGGCTAACATATTTTCCTTCAGCCAGGACAATTACACAAGCACTGCTTCAGTTTACAGGTTGATTACAGCAGCCTTTTTCTATAATATGGTGCTCTTTGACATGCTTTTGGGTTTGGTTAGAGTTGAAGCCAGGAGAGAGGTCACAGTAGAAGCCTGAAACCTGCTGATATTTTTGTTGCATTACCTATGACATCTGATAAGTGTCATTCCCAAAATGGATTCAGTCTCATAGGCACATGTGGAAAACATGCCTTGCTATTGGGTTGGTCAAAAGATATGCTACTTATACATAAGGAATCAGTGCACTTCGTCAACAGTGGATTTGAATCTCTGGTCGTTCTGGTCTCGGTGTGATCGTTTCCAAAGGGTTGGTGTAACCTATGATGTAGTTTCCAGTCAAATGGGCAGCTGTAGATCCTACTGACTTCTTTGGACCTGCGATGATAAACTGGAGAAGCTCATACATACCTTTTGCTCTAGAGTGCTCTCAAGATTTTCAATTGTTGCATCCTTCTCCTCCACACACCTTCTGAGCTGAAGAATCTCAGAATCTTTAGCAGCCTGAGCCTGGCAAGTTTCCTCCTCCAACGCAAAAATCATACCTCTCAGCAAAGCTCCACTTACCATGGTCTTCACTGCATCCCGAGACTCCACATCCGAAGCCGCATTCTCATACATCTCCGAGAATTCTTGAAGCCTGACGAGAAAGCTCTTTCCGGATTCGGAGTAAACGGGGGAAGAAGGCGTGTCATTACCGCCGTTTGAGCCACACCAGGCACTCAACAAGCTGGTTCTACAAGGCGCGTCAGCTGTGCAACCACCGTGTATCATGCTGCCTCCTGACGGCATCTGATCATCTTCCTCACGAATACCTTCCTTCTCCCATGAAGACCTGTCGCTGGAATTATCCATCGTTGTTAGTCGCCGGATCTCATTGGCGAACTGATCTCCACTCCTCGCATCTTCTTCAGTCGAAATCAGCTTAAACGTCGTATCAAGAATTAAGTCGTCGTCACTCACCTTCCCATCCATCGCATCCTCCTCATGTACACAAACCGTGGCCTCCACCCCGAAGTCGTCCTCAACGGACTCCAGATCTTCTTCTTCTTCTTCAACGGCCACTTCACACATATCATCACTTCCATGAGATACACGACGCACCATTCAAGGAGACTCCACTGCAGTCACCATTGAAAATCTCTGCAGAAAGAAAGCAACAACTTCAGAAGAAGAAACACTCAGCAAAAGATCGCTTGATTCTCCTACTCCGTTTTGTGTGCATTCAACTATATTCTCTCTCTCCGCAATAGATTCAGACCTCCAATTCATTGGCTCAGCAAGAAAATACATATACAACAAATAGGAGATGATGCCAATAGACTTCTCAAAAGGACGCCAAAAGGAGCTGTCTGTCACGAGTGTGCGATGTTTGGCGCTTCGGATCTTGGTGCCGCCAAAGCACCACGACGACAAACAAACAAACAAACAAACAAACCGCAGCGCATCGGTTGGAGTGCGGGTTCTTGTTTACGTACCCGCCCGCACCAGACTGAACCAAGAGCCGCCAGCGAGAGCACCATCCGTTGGAGGAAGAAGGCTGTAGGCTAGCTAGTTAGTAGGCAGGTAGTGACGCAGGAGACTAGCTGATTAGCAGGTATCTAGGATAATAGGTGACTAGTAGGTAGGTAGGCAGGATAATAGGTGACTATTAGTTGATAATAGGTGGGTTTATTTGTTTTTATCGAATTTTTGAATTTTTATTTAGCATTTGTGCCAAATTTTTAATAAAATCAAAAGTTCAACTGTCAAGTTTGAACCGCAGACTCTGATAGTCTGGTTGGACACACTAGATTGTTTCACACCTTTGAAGAGAGATTGTTTATTATTTCATACACTCATTAATTACCTGTCGAAATTTTCAAAATTAAAAACCCAAGTGCTGAAGTTTAAATTTAAAATTTAAATATTTATTCAATAGTTTGTTGCCGAAATTGTTCATGTATTACTGTCGTGTTTCATCTTATCAAATTCCAACTTCAATTTTGTTTAGTGCATTCCCAAAGTAAAGAGGCATAAAAAGTCGTCTTTGTCAAATTTGTGTCTTTTTTAATTTATTTTTTTCAATGCCATATTCCCCAAAAAAAATTCAATATTTTCTCCACCAATTTGAGTTCAATTCAATTGATTTTTAATCCAATTAAATGGGACAAAACAATGTTTTTCGCAATCTTTGTGTTATTTCACATCTCGATTTCATATGAACATGAATTTGTGACTTGTGTCTCAAGAACATTTGAATTTTTTTCTCATTTGGTTCATAAGGATATTTTGTCTTCTTTTTTGTTTTAGGGTTTGATTTTATCCTAATACCTATTCAGTTTTTTAAAAAATTATATTATTTTCATTTTTACTAAAGTTTTTGAAAATTATTGACCCAATAAATCAAAAAATCAACCAAAATAAAAGTTTGTAGCCCAATGCAATCAAAATGCAAATGCCCATATTTGAACATGGGTCCATAGGTTGAACTGCATAAATGTGCCTCAATGTAAACAAACTTATCAATGGCACATGTGTGATACAAAAATCTTTTCTTATTATTAATATCATGTACATGTCAAAAACTCCAAAAATTTCAAAATCCATTTGTCAAAGTTCTAAATTTTAAATATCCAGCAAATCTTTGCCAAAGTCAATAAATTATTATAATACCTTCGGTGCAAATAAAGAATATGTATTACATGTCACACATTGCATCATATCATTAATGTCATTTCATTGAAATTTATTTATATCAAAGTTATAAATAACATGTCATGTTATTAACATATGAATAGGTGTTATATAGTTAGGCTTCATGTGAATATGTTGACATTGTTCGAAAGATTGTCAACAAAAGAATAGACGTCCATGTGAGATGTGAGTATGGAGAATGTCTTTGCATTTCACATGCAAAAATAATCAGCATGGAGTTGTTTCGATATTATTCATGGTACTTAATCTTCTCTTTATTTTTCTCAACCTTTTTTGTTTCATAGACTATAAATTATACAAATTTATGATTTTTTTGTAATTATGTAAATATTATGCAAGAGTTGTATATAAAAAGAATAAGAGGGAAGGAAAGTGAAAACATGTAATGAGTTTCATAATGATCTAATGAAAACAAGACAAGAATGAAGGTTGACCATAGAATTAAAGATATGAAAATTATGATTTTATAATATTAACTATGCATTCTAATGGGGCATTTTTTGTCATGAGTATTTTATGTTTGTGCACACACACATTTTTTTGTCATTCATTATGGTTTGCAATCATTTAAAGTCAACAAATGATGTTCATTTCATTATGCGCGTATTATGTGAAATGAAACAATTGAAAAAAAAAGAGGATGTAATATTTTTTTCAATGTTTTTCATTTTTATTCATTTTGATGTGTTTTGTTTATTTGATGAAGTTTGATGCATCATATTAGTACTATATAACACAAGTTATATGACATCAACCCACTTATACTTTTATAAATATGTTTGAAGTGACATGGGTATTTATTTTTCAAAGGGAAAAAAAAAACCTAAACATTTAAAACCTACCTATTTGTCAAAATATATAAACAAATGAAGCAAAAATAAAACAATTTGAAAATGCAATAATACAAAAAAAATGATCAACTAATAACTTTTTAAAATATACTTGTAATAATATTCTTTTTAAAATACACATTTGACGTTGTGTTATCATGTAAAATTAATCTTCAACAAATTTGAATAAAGGTTTATGAACATTTACAAGACATTATACATGCAAAATGTCATTTGAGCATTGTTACAAGATTGCATACATAATATGAATAAATGAATTAAAATAATTTCATGCATGTTCTATGACAAAATCAATTATGATTACTAATAATTTATTAGAATAATGGCATCTTTGACAATTCATATTTTCCAATCATAAATAAATAAAATGACCTTTGCATGAATGTTTTATTAAATAAACATGATATTTTTATGCATTCATGTTGGATCAAATAGTTTTTAATCATTTCATTAGTGTTTTTAAATTTCATTAATTAAACATTCAATTTGGAACATGATTAATTATATGGGAAAATGACCGACAATGTTTTCATTACAAATGTCATTGCTTGATAATAATCCTAACAAACTTATAATATGAAAATTATTGATTTTTTTAATGAATCTAAAACATTCTTGCAATTTATGGAAACTTTACAAATTATTTTTGACATTGTTGAAAATTTGAAAATGAAAATGTTGTTATAAGACAAGCATAACTTGATGTGATCAAATGGTTTATATGTCTTTTAAAACTCATGTGGTGATCGTAGTCCCTTATGCAAATATAACCTATTAGAAAAATAACAACCCATCTTGTTTATTGCATAATTTGTTGCACATGAACATCTTTTTAAATTTATATTTTATTCATGATGGTAGTACCTTGGCATATTTGACACTAATTATATTATATGTAAATATTTTATTATTTTGAAAATTATTTTTTCACTAAAAATTTTCTATGAAAGAAAATACATAGTCCTTTAAGATGTTCACGAATATTTTATTCTTAACTTGAAATCTTCAATTTTCATTAATTATTTTACAAACATGTGTTGAAACTGCACTTATATTACATTAATCAAATGTATTTAAACAATCTTGCAAAAATTATGAAATCTATTATATCATGTGTGTTTTTTTACATCCAAGAAATAGATTGTCAAGGTTGCCACTTTCTCTCAATGTGTGTTATTAATTAATTAAATGCATAAAAGGATGAATGACTTGTTACCACATAGAAACTTTACAAAAAGGAAAAAGGTAAAATAAAAAGGTGAAAAAGAAAAAGAAGTGATCCAATTCATGGTCAATACACAATGTTTACAAATTAAATGCAAATTGAAATGGGTGCATGCAAGTTGATCACAATAATTTTAATTTTTAATTATGATTGTTTTCTAATTTCTTATGTGATTGCAAAATGTTCAAAGTTTAGTTTTTGATTTCAAATTCTACATTTATCAAATATTTAACACTTAGGTTAAATCAATTACATGTTAATCAAAAATTGCGTATTTTTCAACCCATCGTTACTAAACATCACAACAAGGTTTAGGAAACATTAAAATTCCTTTGTGCATGTGATTATTTAAAAGTGCATGATTCACACATTCAATTACATTTGTGTATCAACTTTTCATCAACAATTACATTTTTGAACTTGATGGCCTATCAAATAACACATTATTTATGTTTTGAAACATGAATCTATAAGTATAAGTATAATTACAATTATTGATCTACACATCATGATTGCAAAATGTAAAATCCTAAATTTAGTTTCATATGTAAACATTACACCAAAATGCGTCCTAATTCATTTTGGGTTTCATTAAATTTTGAGTAAATTTGAACATTTTTATTATGATGAAATTAGTCAACCCTCTAATGAACTGGGACTAGTTGCTATAGATAGTGAATTGGTCCATTAGTACCTAGTGAAATAAAGTTATTTTCAAATGAAATATAAATTTACCAAACCATTTCATTTGTTAGTTAATTAAATAGGCAACAGGGAAATCAATTAAATTTAAATTATGTAATATTTAATATTATTGATAATTTCATGATTTTTTAACTTATGAATTATTGACACGTATCACCTGACCTAGGTACATAAACCATATAATCAATTTAAATAGGCACATATTATAGGAAACTACAAAAGAAAGTATTCAATCAATTCACCATTGTTGACCACAAACACACCATTTGTGAAATTTGATCCCTTTATCTTTAAGATTGATGCAAACACCCCTAACATCAAGCCACCACGCTTGCTATGATAATGTGTTACATTGCATTATATTTATAACATATTTCATTTTAAACATTACAAAAACATCAACTTTGAAAATTCATATTTTATTGAAACTTTATTCAAATGAAATGATTAAAGTTTAATTTATTTTATTTTTCAATAATGTACATAATTACATTTATTTATTTTTGAAAATGTAAAATCATTTGAACAATTTTTTTTAATATCATTATTCAATAACATTTCAATGACCATTCTTTTGAGAAAACCAAGTTTAATAAATGGAAAAAAAATTGTTATTATAATAATATTACCTATTTTAAGATATTTCAAACTATTTTAGGGCTATTTTCCATTGTTTTAAGTTATTTCACCCTAAATTAGTTTCGATTATTCGAAATTACTTTGGCTACTTTAAGCCATTTCACTTTAGGTTATTTTTTACTATTATAACTTTTTTTTGCTATTTTATGTTTTTTAAAAATTATTGTAGGTTATTTTTTTAAGTTATTTAAATATATTATAAGTTATTTGTTGTTATTCTAAATTATTTCATCTTAAATTATTTTCGACTATGTGAAGCTTTTATTAGTTATTTTTTGCTATTAAAGGTTATTTTGTAACCCGAAAATTAGGTTACATCAGACTCCTGGACGTCACTGATCAGGGAAGTTAGGTCGTTTGTTAATTAAGCCGTTGGTTTCTATGACGGCTGTTTTTACATGGGAAGCTTTGCTGGATTGGGAAGAGGAGTTATACTGACGAATTTGCATGACGTCTGCACTGAATGGGTATGGAGCTTGAATGGCGGCTCCAAATTATGACTGCGGTCGGTAATGCAATTATGGAGAATGGCGGTTTGGGGCGTGAGGGAGGCGGCATTGGAGAATTTGAGAAGCTTCTGGAAGAAGCCAACGGAAGCCTGAGAAAAAAAAATCAGGAAGGTTGTTTTTAAGAGGACAATTTTGGGGAGATGGGTAGCAGATAGTTGTGAGGCAGGAGAGAGGAGCTCGGAGTTCTGTAGAGAAGAGCTTAGCTATGCTTGAGATTTTCCGCTGCGTCTGATGTATAGTTGAGCTCCTGTTGTAGAAGTAGACGAGAGGAATTTAGGAGAATAAAAATAATATATTGAGGCACCATCATAACCTTTTTTTTTTGTGTGAACTTCTAATGGCAAGAATTGCTTGAGCTTTCGAGGATGTACATGTTCTGTGAATAAGAATGAAGAACTTTTTTTGGAATTGCATCAGTGTAGAGATGCATGACCGGAAGTGTGTGTTGTTGAATTGCTGCGTCGTTGTGTCT
>Ga0209611_10008379_pt1 | contig 16189 bp, 11 predicted proteins | sample S1TSphgellanicum_3_FD_187693 | JGI IMG/M metagenome (GOLD analysis project Ga0209611, IMG submission 187693) | Host-associated microbial communities from peat moss isolated from Minnesota, USA - S1T2_Fc - Sphagnum magellanicum MG (SPAdes) (version 2) | ecosystem: Host-associated > Plants > Peat...
TCTAGAACACCGTGGAACACCGTCGTTGATTGATGATTCACGTGGCCGACAAGCAACCGGTTCAAGCGCCATCCACGCAATGGTGGGTTATCGCAGGAGTGCTAGCACCTTTGTTCGAGCGGATCGTTGTCACATTTGCCACGCTCTAGTCTTCGAACTTGGTAATCTCTTAGTAGCGCCAAGAGGTGTCGAACCTGATGGCGGACATTGCAGCCGGTTTAGACATTCACTCAACTGTGGATGCTACGTTGATCAACAAGATCGATCCCACCACGATCATTTAGCGAGATGGTTGGATCGTCACCAAAGATGTCGTCGTCATGCACATCCGCGATCAAGGCTCGTGGGCACACGATCTGTACAACGAGCTTTCCGACATTGAAAAACAGCAAACATTACAGGAGATTAACATCTTCTCGCTTTCCATTGTGGCGGACGAATTGTAGATCCAAGCGGAGCATGATTCCAACAACAATGCCAGGGAATTGAAAGCGCCCCTCGTGATACCAGCAGATCTCGTCAAGATGCGTCCTGGTGTGTTAATCAGTGAAGTAGTGGATCAATACCGCGGGCACCTAGCCAAACATTGGAACGTGGACCTGATTAATAAGGCGGCGAACGAACATTGTGAACTGTTCGTTGTCTACATGCGCGAGCCGGATGTGAAGGTTGCCCTTGACAAGCACGACGAGAAGACATTCTTTAACGAGGCGTGGGACTGCTTGAAGGGGCGCTTCATGCAGCTGCGTCAGCTGTGCGGTGGATTGGCGATAGTGTTCCCGAATACGATGTCCGTCGAGAGTGACTTTTCCATCGTTAAATGGGAGAAAAACGACTCCCATAGCAGCCTAACGAATCTATCCCTCGTAAACATTATGCACGCGAAACAATTTAAACAAATCAAAATGATCAAGCGCCAATCTTTCGCTTGAATAATAGTGTGAATTTATCTCCATGTCCATTCCATTCAACATATTCTTTGCCTAGTTGTGTTCCGTTTGCGATGGCCGCGAGAATGGTAGTAGAAGTGTCCGTTTTGATTTTATCTTCTAGTAGGGGGAAGCCTGTTACGGAAAATAAAGCATATACCAGATGTGCCAGTATTAAGGTGACAAATGTGCCAGAATTAATTTAATTATGGCAAAGTTGGCATTTGCCAGGTTTTACGAAGCCTGGGTTGAGATGACCACTGCAAAATGGACATAAATATCGGGGCACAGCAGGATTCACACTATCATGCTACAAGATTTAATCAAAAGGGGTGTTTGCAGGTGTGGGGCGGAAATGCTCTAAACCATGTATAATCCTGCATATGGCAGCACATAGACAAATTTTGTAAGCATCTTTGTAGGGCACCTTACCCATGTTAAGAGCTCATCCACCAACAAAAATGAAATGACTTGTACACCAAACTTTGGATGAAGTTATGCTGTCAAGTAGAATGAAAGTGAATTTAGGCTTTGAAATTTGCACAGGATACACAAGTCTCACCAAGGCAAGAACATAGTTTGGGTGATCACTCATAAATGGCCATCAATTGCTGAACAACCTATGCATGCACGCTCCAGAATTCTTCAAGGGTGATATTGCACCTCCTCTCAATAGTATCACCTATTCGTTTTGTGTAGCAACAACATTGATTGTCCTTTTCGCACCTCCCAACAACAACAACATTTTAGCCTTCAATAAATCTTCATGAACCTAAATCTCTTTCACGTTCCATTTAGCGCCAACTTGCAACCCTGACTTGACTTACTAACTATCTCAAGCTCATTCAAAAATTGAACACCTTTTGTCTTCCAAGTTTGTGCATCTACAACTTTAGACTCATTTTTCACATGTTTAGCACTCAACGGTCATGGAGCTTATTTCATAATTCAAACATTACCATGTCACGTGTTGCTATGTCAGCACTTACGATCATCATTATCAATACACATACAACACATAACATATAAATATCTTGAATGGTACAACATATTCAAAATGAGTCTCACTTGCAACAATACAACAATCCAAGGTCATAAAACACAATGCAAATCACATAAACTATATTGAAAAAAAAGCTTACATTAAACAAAAAAAACCTACAACAATAAAACATGTGTGTTCTAGAATCTCAAATCACTTTTGATGATTTGAAATCACATAACTTAAGATTACATCCCATACATTAAATACTTAACATTGCTTTCACACTAAAGCTAATTCCAAATTAACTTACTCTAATTTACCTACAATAACTAGGATGTAGACATGTAAGAAATAGAGAACTCTTGACAACTATTATGTGTTCCTATGTCAATGTTTAAAATCATTGTTATCAACACACATACAACACATAAAATAAAAATACCTTGAATAATATAATAAATCTATTAAGGCCACTCGGCATGTCCTAGGTTTGGAAACCAAAAAAATTAGGAATAAAGAGTGAAATACATTTCTTACAATGTTGAAATGACAAATAATGAATGGCAAAATTTTTTGCCTATGATAGTACAAACAAACTACCAATTTTGAAAGTGACAAAAACAAAAAATTGTAATGAAAAAAACAATTTCAATAATATAAAAAGAGTTTTATTACTTCAAATCAAAGTAAAATGGTAAGATTTATCACTCCCATCACACAAAAACTCCACACTAAGTTCCAATTCTATCCTTTAGAATCCCTTTGCATTCTTGGATCTTAAATTCATTTACAAAATTCATCCTACTAATAGTCCTTCCCATAAAATTTTCCTCATTCATCATAGGTGGTGATTGTGATTTTGTCACACATAACGAAAGGTGACAAATTTTCTTCGAGTTTACACACTAGGTGATGATGGTGTTCCCTTAGGCTTGCACAACAAGTAGCAATGGCAACTTGCATGTAGGAGGTGGATGTGCAAAGAATTATAAGCACCAAGGTGGGATGTGGCAACTAATGGCAAGGATGCATTGTCCCTAGCTACTAATGACCGATGACTAGGGCCAACCACCACATGGATGGCTACAGATCTTTTGGGTGTCATTGATTTATGGTGATAAGATTAAATTTTTTAGCCTTAATTTCATGTAATAAAGTTGCATGAGTCTATAGGAGTTTTCCATAGTGTGAAAATTTGTCAAAATAAAAACTTTGAACACTTAAGATTCTTGAAAAAGAACTTCATTTTAATCATGACAAGTATAATATAATCAATAGGACTAATAAACTTATGTCAAATTGCACCAAATTTGAACCATAAACAAAAATTGTTGTTAGATATCAAATGCCATGAAAATTATACCATATTCATCTTCTAAATTTTTAACACAATGTTTGAAATATTGAAATATTTTCAACTTACAAGCATAAGGACTAATAAATGAACATTACTTAATATATTTTCAAGCACATATTAAACATGTCTAGATGTAAATTAATGTTAGATGTAGTTTGTTTTACAAAAAACATTGAAATGCTTTCAAGTACAATTAAACTAAGTTACACATGTCAAAGGGTCAAAATTAATTAAATTATTATTTTTGTATTCTTAGGACTGAATGTTGGTTCTTGATGGGGTACATTAATTGTGACTATGGCCTTATGCTTTTGAATCCCTTTTATATTTTACCCACCATAACCAAAAAAATGATCTCACCACATCCACCTACCATGGGGACTCGTCAATGCAATCCTTTAGGGGGACCTTTGTTTAACATTGTTGATTTTGGAACATTATGAATAATGACCTTTCATTTTTTCTTTTTTTTCTATCCCCCACCATAACCAATGATACCCATATTCTAAGCCCTTCATTCAGGGTCATTCAAGTTTTTGATTTCTTAGCCTTCCAACTCCAAGCCAAAGGGCTTTTAGTGTTAGTTCACAAATGTGTAGCCTAGTCCCCATCCGTTTTCCTTGTTGATTTCAAAAACCCCATTTTCATTTAACATTCTTTCAAAAAATCAAAGTTTTGGGTATTCCCATAGGATCTTCTCCATTCATTTCATCTTTCACCCAAGATTCTATGTTTGAAAACACTAGACATGCAAATTCATTTCCTATGGATGGGTGATGCTCGAGTAATATGTGGGATCCTAACATGGTGTTTTGCAAAATGGCCTTCATACCTACCTTGGATTGGTGGTTCAACTTGCATCATTTGACCTTTCCTTGGACTAAATTTTCAAATGTCTTGTAGCTCTAGGGTCTTTTTATGATCCATAAGGGGCATTTGCAATTCATTCCATCTTTCTTTCCCATCTTTTTAAGGGGTGTTCATTTCATATTGTCATTTCACATTACTTTAGTTGCTTTATAGGCAAGTGGGCCCTTGTTGCCCCTATCTTGTCTCTATCTTGTCTCATGTGCATAATGGTGATCTCCCTTTTCAATGATATTTAATTGCAACTCACAACCTCTGACTACCCACCCCAATGTGGGTGTGCATTCCCCCTTTTGAACATATTGTGGGCAAATAATTTTAGCACTTATAGGATTCCATTTCATGCATCAAGATAGCCTTTCCAACATTCCTTGTAAAGAAGCATATTAGTTTTTTCAAGTTTCCAGCCTTTTTTGTTTACACCCAATTAGGAATAAGAACATGGGCTCATATCTTAACCAATCATTCTTGTATTTCACTTATCATTGACAATATTTTCCACCATGTTTCAAATCTAACTAGGGCTTCCTATTCGTTAATGGTAGACCTTTTTCATTACATGCGCATGTACAACACGAACGGGTTTAGGATCGAAATTATGTATGATTACTACGTAGTTATGAAATCTATGTTCTTGGTTGTAAAATTATCTTCCCACCCTTCTATTGGCTATGTAAGTCTCACCATTATCCTACCATGAACTACACACAAACAACACCAAAATTATTCAAAACCAAAAGCCTTTCAAAATCAAAACTTCAATTCTCTCAAACTTTGTATTCGTACCATAACTTTGTACAAATGAAGGTGTTTCTCAAGGTCACAAACACTTTTTTATATACTAACCAAAAGGAAACTAATCAAGAAACTTCCTAAGACTTATCCACCACATGGTTCCCGAAATAATCAAAAGGAAACAAAATCACATGGTTCCCCATGTGATTTCACAATTAATCACAAAGAAATAACATCATATGGTTCCCCATGTGATTCCACAATTAATCAAAAGGAAACAACATCACATGGTTCCCCATGTGATTCCACAATTAATCAAAAGGAAACAAAATCACATGGTTCCCCATGTGATTTCATAATTAATCACAAGGAAACAATATCACATGGTTCCCCATGTGATTTCACAATTAATCACAAGGAAACAATATCACATGGTTCCCCATGTGATTTCACAATTAATCACAAGGAAACAATATCACATGGTTCCCCATGTGATTTCACAATTAATCACAATGAAACAATATCACATGGTGCACATGACATAAGTCAATGCACCATGATCAAATTATGGAATCCTACACCCAACTTACCCCATTAAACAATTACCTAAATAATTGTGTAATCAAGTTACACATCAAATTACATGCACATAAAACCATCAACCCATTAAGCATCCACCTTTTGAAATGCACATACAACAATGAACTTACACATGATGTTGTGTGAGATGTCCTTGCATCCTTTGTTCGATGAGCTAATTTCCAAGTGATATTTGAACAACTTCACATGTTTCTTTCATTCACACAATAGGTTTCTTGTTGACATGTTGACATAATTAAATTTCTCCAAAGATGATGTTTGCATCATAGTTAACATCTTCATCACAAATCCCACACACATCAATTTTTTACCTTGGATGATTTCAATGTTAGGGTTTATGCCTTTAAAAGGAGTGCAAATTAAAAAAATGACTTACAAAGACTAACACCTTGGAAACTAATTCATCTCCTTAGCTATAAAAGTTTTCAATTGTCTCCAAAAACAAGTTAATGGGTTTCTACCAGCTTGTGCTAACAACATATGGGGGACGAAAGGTCCAAATGGTTCACCCTTTCATTTCTAACCACCTTCCTTAGAAAGAAGGTTTTAGTTACAATATAAAAGGTGTAGGCCACTTCCAACCTAAAACATGTCATGGTAGTGGGATTGGCCACATCCCAATTCTCACCACTTGTTGCCTCCCACACAACCCACATTTGCCTTACATGTAGTTGTAGGTACATGAATAATTATGACTTCAATGTATGAAAATCTAACAAAATTTTTTCATTTTAAAAAAATTCATATTTGGTCATAAATGATTAACACAATTTCATACAATTTCAAATCATACTAAAGTGTGTTGACTATTTTAAGTCTAGTTTCTTATTATAAGCTACAACTTTGTTGTAGCTACAATTTCAACATCATATAAATTGTTGCACTACATTTACATGTCACAAAAGACTTATGAACTTCAAATAAACCTTGAATTTTGAAAGACAAAAGTTCTAAATGTTTTCTGTATTTTGAATGCTTTTAAAATGTGTATAATAATCCCTTATTACTTAAAAAAATTAAGCATCAAAAAATATATATTATAAATTTAAGGACCCTTTGTGAAAGTGAGGTTGTTGATCTATGAAACTATTAAACATCCTTTGCTCAACCCAAAGCTCAAAATTGGAACATGTAGTGATTCAATTTAAATTTCTCAACATCCATATTAATCAATAAGCACATGAATTTATTTCAGGAACACCCTGCTTGGAGGGTATTACCCGATGTAAAGTACTGGCAGAATTTTTTATATTCTTCTTGTGAAACATATATCCATTGGATATCAAGGGAAACAAATGAAAAAAAATAAATGAGGCATTTTGAGAAAATGAAATGCTCACTGGAGGTGTTTCATTTTTCATAAATGCTCTGCCCTTTGTGGGGGAAAAAAAAATCGTTCGGTAACTAGCCCTCCAGATGCAGTAGAAATTTCTGCCCATACTTGGCATTCAAGCTAAAGTTCACCTTGTGCTTTACCATGAGTAAAACCCACCATGGGGCTTTACCCTACACCAAACTCCAAACTATCACAGTCAGATATTGAGAAATGGAGAAATTGTCAGGCCTGTTTTGGGGTTGGGGTCCATGCATGCTTCAAGGGTTAAATCACAGACAGTTGGAAACACAGACTTGGATTCTGGAACCCCAAATGCTCAAAGTCTTTACCACTTTTTCCCACAGAACTGGAGTCTGGGGTCAAAAGGGCCTGGAATTTTGCTTAGCAAACAACAAAACCAAGGCACAAAATGTGTCGTGTGGCATATGAAACAAAGCATTTGAAGCACAGATCTCGAAAGGCCAGTCACAAGTCACAACTTCCCTGGTCCCCAGATCTGAGCTTTGCAATCATAAAACATTTTCCTTGGGGGAAAATACAGGAACTTTCCTGCTGGATTTTGGGACTTAATTTAGTCATCTGTATTTCAATTATTGAACACTGAAATGAGTCTTGGTCTTCTGGCATCAACTATTGAACATAATAGCCTGGTCCTGGTATCAGGTTTCTTCTTTTCCATACCAGGCTGGTACAGGTATTGGGTATATTTTGAGACTTTAGTCTGAGTCTGGTCTTAGTATTGGGTCCAAAATTGATTTTTTGCTTGTCTGACACAGGAATATATCTATATATATATATATACCTGATTTTGAGAATGGTATGAAACTCATATGGGCCTGGTATTGCCTCCTCAGCTCATACCAGAGACTGTTAGGGTCCTTGTTATTGGTGTTGATACCAGGTGCAGGCCTGTATACTAGATCAAAACTACATGGGCCACAGTGAATCCTCATCCACTAGTGCACCATCCACTGGATGCCTGTTATCACTCAGTTGCGGATGAATCTCAGCTGAGTTAGTATATCACTTTCACCTCGGTAACCAATTATGTAAGAAATAGGTCTCATATATAGGTAGATAGGTAGGAAAATAGATTACTACTAGGGAAGTATGTGGTTCGTAGCAGTTTGTACATAGTTAAAGGCTGTTTTTACTACCTACCTAACTAACAACCTGCTTTTGGGTTGTGAGTAGCTAGGTAGTAAAAAAAAAGTAACTGAGGTAACCACCATGGTTAGCCAGGGAACTGAAACCCAACAGAAAACTGTTTCCTGACCACTTACCGTCCATCCTTCATGGTGCACTGGTGGGTGCTGGTTCATTGTGGCCCATGGAACCCTGAAATACAATAATATTCTTTGGCTCCATTAGGTGTTTTGAATTTGAACAGTGATGGGTAGATTTTGTTGCTCTCTGGCTCGCCCACCTTCTAAATAGTACTTATTTGTAGATTGCACTTCCATTGATGTAACTTGCAAGTTGCAATTTTCAACAGGACATTTGCAGGTTGCATGCACCCTAGCATCTTTTCCTAAGTGCTCCTCCAGTAGCAGAGACTTCAAACTCTGATGAAACTTCCAAAGGACACAATAGCACTCCTGCATTTACAAATGTTTACATCCCTATTGTAGGTTTTTTTAAACATTTGAACAAAATATGGACTCCTCTGTTTATGGAGCATATTTTCAAAATGAAAGTGGACTCCTGTCTGATTTCATAGTATCATCCAACTGATATCGGTGTACCTTGGCCATTTCAACACATGTCCGTCAAATAATTAATTAATTTTGAAATTTTCATTTCAACAAATGGAATATTCCTAAATATTCACTATTTTCCTTCACAATATTTTTGATTTGGAAGAAATGATTTTTGAAATTTTTAACATTTTTGGAAATAATATAATTAGTGTCGAATTGGCCAAGGTACTAGGGTATTCCACAGATTTTTTTCAAGTTTTCTGCTGGTTTGGCAATTTTAGGGCTGCCTATCACTCTTTTTTCAAATGAGCAAAATTTTGCCAAGTTTTTACTTTTTTTTTAAATCTTTAAAATTGAAGGATATCTGCGGTTGTATGTTGGCAGATTTTCCCTCTTTCCCCCTCCCCTACTGCCAGATATTTATATCATTTTGCAGTAGTTATTAGTCAACAATAGAGAAGGATTCTTAGATTTTTCTAAGTGTCACAATTCATTTGTTGTAAAATTTGGCTAAAGCATTTTATGAACGATCATCACCCTAGCACCATTCTAAAATCCTTTTCAAAAGCACTGCTGCTCAAGGGAACAAATTAAGTGGTCAATCTTAGGGTTATGTCCCTTGGCCAAGAAAATAAGAGGAGTGCAGATAACCTGCCATGATGATAGTAGTCACAGATAGAGTTTATTGGATTGTGGGCCTTATGAAACCAAAACTTGCCGACAAACACAGGCTCAAAATCAAGTTCAATCTGCGCATGATTTTGTGTTGTCTCCAAAACGAAGATATGATACGCTTGTACAAAGAAGCTCTCAAGTTTGATAAGAACTGGGGTTCTCCTGACTCTATGAGTCGATTCTGGACTAATTTCACTGCACACATCAGAGGAACTCTTTTTGATGGAAAAAGGGCTAATCGATGCTCTCTGCTCCAAGCAATTGAGCAAAGATTTGTGGTCTGCGCATGGAATAAAAAATTGCTAGATACATCTGCTTAATACTATGGAGGCACAACACTCTACCCGATCATTGGCCTCTTACAAAGTTGGTTTGCTGTCTGCAGATAATAATACTTTCAAGAAAGGCTTGATCATCTTGACAGGTTCACAAGATCCAAAACCACTCATCATAACCTGAGTAGTTTACAAGCACATGAGTTAAAATTCTGCATGGTCAAAGAAAAAAAACCACACTGACAAATGACACAAATTGTCACTTGGCAAAGGGCATAATTTTGGTAAGTTGACTACTGTAGTACCTTTTCAGGTTTGGCACTTGGCCATCAGGTGCCATATAATTTTATTTATTTTTAACAATCCCACTTCGGCAGTAGAAAAATCATTTATGAAATTTCCGCAATAATATCGGGTGGTTTTTTGGCAGGTTCTCTTGACTCTGAACCTCTAACATAATAAGACCTTTTACTACATTTTTCACTCTCCTTTTTAAAAAATGAGGAGACATAATAGAGTTATCCATAAAGTAATCCTGTCTTCACCCTGTCTTTGGGCCTCCTTATCCCATCTTTCAGTGGTATTGGCAAAGTAAAGACATTTTACTAAATCTCAGTATGAAATGCTGATACTCAGAATTTTAATGCACAAGGTTCGAGACTAATTATGGTAGTTGTACAGTTAGGAGCAGTGAAAGTATATGTAGCAGAAGTGGAGGCGCTTAGGAAAAAGGAAAGACACGATGAAACTCAGTTTACCACCAAAATTGATGGTTTTGTGAGTTTCATCCCCCCTTGAATGCTCATGTACTTTTTTGCAGGTTTTTTTTTAACCTCACCCTGTGTATGACCAAACTCAGGGTTCTGGTGCTGTGTTTTTTCTTACTTTACGGATAACTCTAATATTCCACCAGATTATAAGATAACAAAATGTTGTCAATTATTTTAGGTATTTGCTTTGCAATGGTGGATTGGCATAAGCCAGAAGCTCTTCAGTTTCCACCAATTTTTTGGTATTTTTCCCTCCCCTCTAATTTCCTTAAATTTTAACATTTCAAACAGATAATTTCTTGTAAATTCAACATTTCCAAAAAAAAAAGGTTAATAACCACCGAACCTGAAAAGGTACTACAGTAGTACCCAAGTGCCATAGTGGATTACAGGCACATGGTTGAAAATTCTGCTGGATCAGCCCTTGGTAGAAATTCTGAATCAATTTGTCATTGTTACTAGGCTAATTCCGAAATCCATTTGTCATTGGCACTAACATGCAAATGACAAATGTTAGCATGTTAGTGCCAATGACATGTTAGTGCCATTTGTCATTTTTGGGTTGTTGTTTGGCCCCAAGTTATTAATAAATGCTAGAACATTGATGTCAGGATATTAATAAATGCTGGAACATTGGGCCCAAGGGTTTTCAAATTGGCTTCCCGAATTTGTTGGTATCCTTTTTTTTAGCATTGGGCTGATTACAAGGCCATAAAGTTCAGCATTTATTAGTAACTCGGGGCAGATTGAAAAGATTTTTTCTATTTCAGCCTTGACTCCTAGTGTAAAGTTCTTGGGGCTGATTTCCAACTTTTGCATCAATAGGAATGCTTGATTTGAGTTGAACCTTGGCCTTGACTCCTTGTGTGAAGTGGGCCTAATATAGGTTAACCCCTAAATGTCTGAGAATTCAGAAATACACTGAAAAGTGGACCAAATTGTGGATGATCTGCCTTGTCATTTCTTGAATAATCTCATCCATGGAAAACTTTCAACAGGTCTTTAACAGGTCTTTATGTTTTGTGAGGCCCTCCACCTCGGGCCTTACTGTACACTTTACATATCATATAACCACCAAAACATGAAGGGGCCCGGGTACAAAAGACCATGCATTATAAGCATTCTGATAATTTGATTGAGAAATTTCTGATAGATGAATTTCTGGTTGATATATCTGGAATCAAATTGATTAAGAAAAATTAAGATCTATTATCTCCACTTACAACACATTGTTCAATAGCAAAATTACAATTTTAGCAAATATACATGAGAATGAGCACAACACTTCACAAATGCCTTGAAGAACTTTCCTAAATTTCATGAACAGTATGTAAACAAATTTAAGCCATTTCTTATGTTGGCACACATCATTCGAATGGGAGTAAATATCACAGATGACATTTGTCTACCCCTTCCTAGTTCAATAAATGCCAAAAACATTTATAAAAATCACAAAATGACTATTTGTTTAACTTTATGAATGAAATTCATCCTTGAATGTCCACTTTCCATCCTTAAGGGATTTAATTTTTAGCTATTTATGAAGTTTCATTGCCTTATGAGAGGGTTTGTTTCAATTTTCTAATGTAACCAAAATGGCAATCATCTACAAGAAGATTTAGCCAAATTTGGCTATAGACCAAATGCTAAAGTAGATCATTTTAACAACCCTTTTATATTTTTGCTACTTGCTGGAACTTGTTGTAATTTTTTTCATAAATCAAAATTTGGAAAATTAGGGACTTTTTTTCACAAAAAAATCTTCCTATTTGTTGAAACTATATTTTACAGGCTGAAAAATGAAGAAATTCGCCCAAAATAAAATCATTGCCTATGAGCCTTATCTGAAAGCTTTAAGGAAGCCCCCATGACAAAATAAGAATATAAATATGTAAGAGTTTTCATTCTATGATGTAATTTAGCTTTTTCATTGTCTTCTAAAAATTATATTTATTCATTATTTGATATTCCAGCAATCATGATTCATTGGACCTACTTCAGGTAGGATGACCATAAAGGCCCATAGTCCTTCATCTTACCAAGTTCTAGTTTGAAATCTATTTAACTATTCCCAAGTAAAAAGGCATGGAAATGTGTTTTCTTGAATTTGTCTTTTTAAATTATTATTTTTCCAACACCATATTCATGCACAAAATTTCAATACTTTCCCCACCAATGTGCATCACATTTCATTTCAATTGAATCTTAATCCAATTGTTGTTCCATTTTGAATGGAACGGAACAATGTAGTTTGCAATGTTTGTGTCCTTTCTAATTTCAATTTCATATAGAAATGAATTAATGTCTCACACCTCAAGAACATTTGAAAAAATTCTTGTTTGCTTCACAAAGATATTTGTCTTTTCTTTTCTTTTTTTTCCAATATTTTTAGTTTCAGTGCAAATAAGGAGGATTTATTACATGTTACACATTGCATCATATCATTATTATCATTTGGTGGAAATTCATTCATATCAAAATTATTTCAACATGTCATGTCATTGACATAAAAACACATGTTATCTGATTAGGCTTCATATTATTCAAAAAATTGTTGACAAAGGAGCAAATGTCAATGTGAAAGGTGAGTATGGAAAAATATCTTTGCATTTAACATATAGAAACAATCATGATGGAGTCATTTTGATATTATTCATAGTACTCAATCTCATCTTACTTCTCCCAATTTTTTGTTTCATAGATTATAAATTGTACAACTTTGTGTGATTGTTTGCCAATTATGTAAATATTATGTGAAAGTTGTATGTAAAAAGGGCAGGAGGGAGCAAATGTGAAAGCTACAATGAGTTTGGTAGTAATCCAATGAAAATGTTTTTAAAACAAAAAACCAAAATGAAAGTTGACCATACAAAAAAAATGAAAATTTTGATTTTACCACATAGGTTGTGAAAGCTAATGCAGGATATTTTGTCATGAGCTTTCTATGTTTGGCCATGCACACATTTTCTTCTCCTTCATTGTGGTTTGCAATCACTAAAATGTTACACAACAAATGATGCTCATATTGTTACATGTGTGTATTATGTGAAATCATACAATTGAAAAACAAGGATGTAATATTCTTTTCAATATTCTTCATTTTATTTTGGTTTAAAATTTTATTTTGATGTGTTTTGATAATTTGATGAAGTTTGATGTATCAATTCATTACTATATAGCACATGCCACATGATATGTATATCTTTATAAACATGTTTGAAATGATAGATATTTATCTTTCAAAAGAAAAAAAAACCTAAACATTTAAAACTTATCTATTTATCAAAATATTTAAACAAGATGAAACAAAGATTTTTTAAAAATTGAATATGCAATAATATAAAAGAAAAGTTATCAAATATTGATTAAAATGTATACTTGCAAATAATTTTGTTTTTAAAGTACACATTTGACATTTTGTTGTCATGTAAAATCAATCTTCAACAAACTTGAATAAGATTTATGAGTCCTTATAAAACATTATAGATTCAAAATGTTATTTGATCATTGTTATAAGATTGTGTACATAATATGAATAAATAAACTAAAATAACTTCATGCATATGTTTTGTGCCAAAATCACTTATGGTTACTAACAATGTAGTCGAATAATGGCATGTTTAAATATCCATATTTTCTTATCATAAATAAATAGAAAGACCTTTGCATGAATCTTCTATTGAATGAAAATGATATTTTAATGTATTTGTGATGGATCAAGTTATTAATCTTTCATTAGTTTTTTGGAGATTCATTAGTTAAAAATTCAATTTGGAAAGTCTTTAACTATATGTGCAAATGACCAACAATGTATTCATTACAAAAGTCATTGCTTGATGGTAAATCCTAACCAACTTATAATATATAAATTTTTAATGAATCTAAAATATCCTTGCAACTTATGGAAACCCTTAAATATGTTTTTGACATTGTTGAAGAGAATTGAAGATGAAGATGTTACCATAGAATAAGCACAACTTGATGAAATCAAATGGTTTGTATATCTTTGAAAACTCATTTGGTCATGATCTTTATCCTGTATGCAAATATGACTTGCTAGAAAAAAAAATCCATTTTGTTTATTGCATAATTTATTGTACATGGATGTCAATTAGATATTTATATTTTACTTATTATGGTAGTACATTGACATCTTTGACACTAATTATATTATATGTGAAATTTTGTTATTTTGAAAAATATTTTTTTCAAAGAAAATTTCTTGTGAAGGAAAATACATAGTGTTTTGGGATGTTCATGAATATTTTGTTCTTGACATGAAATCTTCAAAATTCATTAATTATCTTTTAAAAATGTGTTGAAATTTTGCTTGTACTACATTAATAAAATTTATTTTAAAAATCTTGAAAATATTATGAACATGTTAAATCATGTGTGTTTTTTACATCCTATGAATATGTTGTAGGGGTTGTAATTTTATTTCAATATATATCATTAATTGAATTAAATGCACAAAGGATGAGTGACTTGCTACCATAAAAGGTTTACAAGAATGAAAAATGAAAACAAAGAAGGTGACTTGAAGAAAGAAAATGATCCAATTCATGGTCAATACACCAATGCTTGCAAATTGGGTGCAAATTGAAATGGGTGTAAGATTTTTTAAATCATGCAAGTTGATTACAACAATTTTAATTTTCTTAGTATGATTTTTTTCCTCCGTTTTTTATGTAGTTGAAACATGTTTAAAGTTTGACTAGATCAAATTTTACATTCATCAGAGATTTAATATTTACATTAAACCAATTGCATGTTTTTCAACCTATTAATATGTATCACACCAAGGTCTTGAAAACTTTGAGATTTTTTTGTGCATGTGATTATTTAAAAATACATAATTCACATTCAAATGCATTTGCGTTTCAACTTTTCATTCAACAACTACACTTTTAGGCTTAATGGTGTATCAAATAATACATTATTTATGTTTTGAAACATGAATCTACAATTAATTTCTTAACCTACACATCATGATTGCAAGTTTTGAAGTCCCAAATTTTAACATTTGGTTTCATATGAAAAGAACATGTCTTGGTGTATTTTAACCATTATGCCACACTTCATATGCATGCATCCTTTAATGGATTTTGATATTTTTTAGTTTTTATAATGTTCATAACTCCAACAAGTAGTAACATTGAATTGTTTAACATGATGGTAGCTTTTCATTCCTATGAAAAATCAAAATTATAAATTAATTAATATGAAATTCATTATAAGTCAAAAAATATTTTAAATTTTTTTTAGAAATAAATAATACATATGTGGTATTTTCAATATAATAAAATTTAGGTTGTAATAAAAATTAAGCGAAAATATAATAAGTTTACATGAATTATATTTAATAATTATAAATAAAATAAAATAAAATAAAAATATATTTCAATTAATTTTTTTGGTAACATTTTAGTGGAAATTTTTTAATCACAATTACAAACCTACTTATTCAAGCAAACATCAAAAATTAAATATCCATCAAAACATTTTATCAAAGTTATATTTGATGAAATTGGTTAAACTTCATAAACTCATTCCAAACATCAAATTCATTAATATAGTGGGAAGTGGCATCTTACAACTTTTTAATAACACTTTCACACATGATTTGGGGGTGGACATTTTATTTTGCCCCTTTTGACCACCTTCTTTCTAGTATGGGCAAAGAATTTTTTTTCCTTTCTAATTTAATTTTTTTTCTAGTCAATAAAAATATTTTCCTTTCCAACTTTGGTCTCTTTTAGAATTAATGGAGACCCAACCCTCTCCCCCTTCCAACCCCAATTTTTTTTTGAAAATTAGCTAAAACATGTTATTTCATGTTAACCTAAAGTAATCTCATTTGAATTTTCTCATTATTTCACTTTGAACTGTTTGTTTAACATCCCACATCTATGAAATCACAAGCATCCCAATTCATTACATTAAAATTTGTTTATTGG
>Ga0209611_10008381_pt1 | contig 16187 bp, 14 predicted proteins | sample S1TSphgellanicum_3_FD_187693 | JGI IMG/M metagenome (GOLD analysis project Ga0209611, IMG submission 187693) | Host-associated microbial communities from peat moss isolated from Minnesota, USA - S1T2_Fc - Sphagnum magellanicum MG (SPAdes) (version 2) | ecosystem: Host-associated > Plants > Peat...
GCCATATAGTACTCAACAAATTTCCCTCCTCCATAGCCGAGTTGTTGGCTCAGAGAGGCCTATGTCGTTGACACATCTGACAAAAAATGATGTAAACCAACTATGTCTATAGAAGATTAGTGAGAGATACTGTGATTCTTTCCAAGGTGCTTAGTCCTGATGCTATGGAGCTTCACAATTGCGACATAGTCAACACAGTGGAAGTTCACACTGCATCAAACTCTTTCTTTCTCTCTGTGTTAATCAAAGTGTCTTTATGTGCACAGGAAATCTGACATCTCTTTGAAGATCATGCAAATTCCTCAAGTCATAATGCGATTTCTAGCCTAACCGATGAAGCATGAAGCCCTTTTCCTACTCGTGCAAACTTACCTAAGTCTTCTAATTCAACTCTGAAGAAATCACCATGAAGAGTGCAAATTTATACAAAGAAGATTACATTTCTTAAGGCACAATCCACAACCCCAGTGTCTATGGTGAGATTGGGTTTTAAACTGTGGAATCAGGAATTTTATAATGAGTCTCCTGTATGTATCTATGCTTTGACTTGGAGGTGTTTTGCTTTAGACAAGATTTAACTGTAGAATCCAAAGTCCCAAATTTTGAATGCAATTTACAAAGGACCTGATCTATAAATTATGCAGACCAGCAAGTTTCAGTTACCATTGTTGTGATGTGGAGTTCACCTACCCAAAAGAAGCTCATAATGTGGAATTCACCCACCCAGAAAAAGAAGCTTGTGGTCCTAATTTCCATCTTTGAATCCCCTTCTGTCCCTTGCATTCATGCACATGGCTTGTTTAATCTGTGGGGTGGGAGCAAAAACTTTTCGGTGCCCAAGGTTTGAATGCAGGGCCGCTGCTCTGGTGCAATAGGTGACATTCCCAACACCCATGAAATGGTTTGGCTGTTGTTGGATGCACTTGTAAACCTTGCTGGCTTGCTGTGAGAAGCCAGCGAATAATCATCATCATACATAGCAGCACTTGATGTGTTACGGTGGTGTGCAATGACTTGCTCCTCTGCCTTGATGTTGTTCACTTTGTTGTCCTCCACAACCAGGGCTGTTTTGAAGGGTTTATGGCTCAGCTCCTTTGACTGCTGTGATCTCCACTTGAATGGCCACCAAGAATTTCCTGTTGAACTTTCCTGTGATCTCAGCAGTGCTTGAGTTGTGGCCCCTGGTCTTCTAGGAACAGAACATTTCTCACAGGCTACAGACTTACTACTAATGATGTGTTTTGATGTCCTCTCCCTCTGTGGCTCCCAGCTTTTGGTCCTCTGGGTTGAAATCTCTGTGACCTGAGAGCCTCTGCGTAAGATTTTACGAAAAAGCCAGGCACTGTGGGATTCTCGGCTGCTGCCCAGTGGAGATGTTGGTAAAGATGAAGGGGCTTTCAGTTCTCCATTTGAGTAGCTTTTCATGGATCTTGTATCAATTCTCAAGAAAGATCCCCCAATGACTCGGAACTTACTCTGCTCCTGAGAGTTTTGTAAGTCTGCCAGGCCTAGCTTAGCATGATTCTCAGAATCATCATCATGGGGTTTGAATGCTAGTAGCTCATTGACTTTGAGTGGAGACAGATCTTTTCTGTTCCCAGGGAAGATGTTGTCTTTCTGCATAGTTGGCTGACTGTCTTCATGGGGCAGGTGTTGTGAAAACCGCATATGAAGCATAACATACTGTGCAGGAGGACAATGTGGACCCCAAGGAGCCCCTGAATCCTCTTCTCCCCCCCATGTGCTTTGTTTCCACCTAAGCATGTTATTGTTGTGGGCTTGAGAACCACACAATGAATTGGATCTCAGGTGGCCATCAAGAACAGCCCCTGGATCATGGAGCAGTAAGTGTTGGCTTACACTAGAAAGGTTTTGTGCACACATCTAAACAACTCTCTGAGGATACATCATCTGAAGCCCAAGAATAACTTGCCAAGTTATCCAATTGCATCCACCTAATCCTCCTTCTTGACTGTCCCACTCTTGACATCCTCACTTGTAGATCTGATGTTGCGACACCAGTTTGCTCAACAACTGTTCGTTCCTTGACTGAATTTTGGTCATCCAAAGTTCCCTTGTTGTCCACATTGTTCTGCATACAAAAATAAGTCAGTGTAGGTTAGATCCTCCACCTAGCACACAATCACTTACAATTCCTTGTTCATGTTTCCTGTATTTGTTTCTGCAGAATTGTTTTTGCATCAGAGATACATTGACTTTCAAATGGGTAGAAGAACATGTCCAAGGAAGAATTAAGAACAACTTACCATTGCATCCAATAAAGACATGTGCTTTGTCCTCCTTGACTCTCCCTGTCTTGACAGATCTGTTGCTGGCATGCTAATTTGCTCAAGAAACATTTCCTTCACCAAGTTGTGACAATCATCTGCCTTATTCTGCATACCCAAAGGCCCAAAAACCTCAGTCACTTGGTCTATTTCTTTTTCCTTGCATGTGGCAGGGATTTTGCAGAGTGTTGATCAGAAACATCTGCTTGCTCACAAACGAAATTTCCTTCTCATCTAATCAACTCCTTCAGTTCTAAATGTAGCACAAGGCCTGTTACCAATTCCTTCTTCCAAGTGCAGTGAATCAAATCAAGAGGCAAAAGTTTTCTTCTTCAAATGTTTCTGCCACAATTCTTCTGCTACAATGTACAGAAATTTCTGAAGAAAACATAGAAAAGAAAGAGTCAATAGGTCTCCTCCCAAGAAGCTTCAATTCTATTTGTATTGAAACATTCAGGCTACAAGATTGATTTGGAGCAGACGCAAATGACAGAATTTCTTGGTGATAATATAACAGCAGCAACCTGGAGAAGCTGTTTGTATTTCTACTGAAGTTATAACACAACAACAAGATCTAAAGAAAACAACATGATTTCTTCACAAAATTCTGTAAGGATGCTATCAATTAGCATAGAATAGTGATTAGTATGTGGTTTAAAGAAATTGGGATCAAGAATAAAATCTTTAATATCATCAATAACGGGGACTTTATTACTCATCTCTTCAAATATAGCATCACATGATATGATGATCACTTTGTCATATTTTCTCATCAACCTATGAGCCTTGTTTTCTTCACTGTAGCCAAGAAAAATACACTCCACAATATGGTGGTCTAACTTTTGTTGATGGTTTTTTTGCTTAATGCAAAAGCCTAGCTTCCAAATACACAAAGATGTGAAAGATGTGGCTTTCTCCCATTCTAGCACACCTCAATTGGAATTGTTTTGTTAAGAAAAGCTTTTGTCAGGCTATTAATACACAGATAATTTATTGTGATTAAAGTTTTAACCCAAAATGAATTGGAAAGTCTTGAATGGTTGAACATTGCAATTGAAGCTTTGACAAGTGTACAATTCTTCCATTTGGAGACACCATTTTGTTCTAGTGTGTCAAGAATTGTAAATTGGCTTTTGATTTTATGGGACTCACAATATGCATTGAATTCACTAGATTTGTATTATCCACCATTATCATACTTCAAAATCTAAATTTTCCTCCTTGTATGATTCTCCATTTGTTCATTGTAATGTTGAATTTTTGGGAAAACTTCTAATTTTGTTTTAACAAATACATTATGGTGCAGCATTGGAAGAAATCATCAATGAATGTTTAAAATTATCAACATTTAAAATGTTTATGTGCATTAAGGGGTCTGCAAAATGTTAGAATGTACAATCCCCAACAACTAAGATGTTTTATGATCTTCATTCTTGGGAAAACTTTGTCAATGTTGTTTCCCAATAATGCATGTTTCACACATATAAAATTGTTTCACATCAAATAGATTTATTTTTATAAACAAATGTTGCAATTCTTGTATTTTCCTTTCATTTATATGGCCTAATTATGATGCCATAATTTAGCTTGTGTTAATTCAAAAGTAATAGGGATAGCAATAGCAAATATTTGTTTACATTATGCATTTCCAATTTTATAAAGATCATTGTCAATAGTGCAAGATGCCATTATTTGACCTTTGGCATTGGTTCACACACAATGTCCACCTTTTATGCTTATTTATCTTCATGCCATAGCAAATTTGGCTAAGCAAAAAATAAAATTTCTTACGTTTGGGAACATACATAACATCAAGTGTTTTGATTTCTTTAATGTCACCATTATTCAATTTAATGGTAGCCTCTCCATGACCACAAATTTATTGTGTTGAATTTCTCCAAGATGAACAACATGTCTTGGACCCAAATGTTTATAACTTATGAATGAATGGTCTTGTCAAAACATGTGTTGTGTAGCACCTATGTTTATTTACCAAGTATAATATTTGTTTGCTTGTGTTTTGAACCTAGTTATATATAATGTATGATTTGTGTCAACAATGTTGGCTTGTTTGGTTGTAGCTCCTTTAGTTGCATTCATGTTTTACAATCTTTCATCTTATGCTATGGCTTCTTGCAATAAAAGATTTTAATTTTTTCTTTTTTGATTGATCAACTAAATTTTATTAAATGAATTTCCATTTAATATATTTCCATTTTCAAAAATATTTCTTGATTTATTTTTGTTTTTTCCAACATATAAAATTGATGGATTATCAATAGTAATATTGACACTTTTCATAAGAGTTTTTTCTTGAATTAAGTTTGTAATTAAATATGTAAGTTTCAAATTAGTTTTCTTAATAAGTGAATTAAAAAATGTGTTATAACCCATTAGCATACTACACATTAAGGATAAAATTTCTTCATTTTCATTTATAGGTGATCCCGCAATGAATAATTGTTCAAGTAAAAATTTGACTATATAATGTGCTTAGCGACATTTTTATTTCCTTCATTTTGATAGTATGTAATTTGTCTTTAAGGTACATTTTTGTTACAACATCATGTAATTCAAATATTTGTATTAATTATTTCTAAGCCATATTGGATGTTGCACATTATTGCACATATGAAACAACATAATTACCCAAACAATTATTAATAATTATGAAGCATAAATGATCTATTTCCTCCCAATTAGTAATGTTCTTTGCACTTGATGTAGGTTATGCTTGTGGACCAACAACTATTTATGTTATAATAAGTGCAACAAGTTTTATTCTGGTTCCATTCACTATGGGCCAAAGTTTTTAGGTTTTGAATAACAATGTTAGTCTATGCTTCCATATATGAAAATAAGTTCCTTCAAACTTAAAGATGTGACTAATATCAAACACCTTATGTTGTGCCATTATGTTTAATTATATGATATCAATATGCATAGCTATAAGATTGATGTCTTTTAGGCACATTAATTTTGATGAGATAATTTCAACATTTTTATTTTCATCTGAATTCACAATTATTTGATAAACCTTTTACATTATGTTACATGAACACATCATTGTTATAAAGCAAAAGGACCTTAAGCTTTGATGCCATGTAGGAAATTGTGAATTAGAGGATTCATCTAAAGCAAGTAAAAGAAAATTATTGCAAACATGTTTCAAAGTTGGTTTTAACAACACAACATTAAAAGCTTAATGACAAATATTACATATAGTAAAGGATGTCATGAAACATCATTTCATCCATCTGTCCCATCGTCCATCTGTCCATCCGTCCGATCATCCATCCGTCTCGTCATGGTCTGTTTACTCTAACGAGGCGGAAAAAAAGTGGAATATAAACATGGCGCGGCGGAGAAAACAATAGGAAGAGATGGCACACATGCCAAAGCCATGCAATCATAAGCATCCATCAAAAACTAAGCCAACTATAAAAGGAACTCACCCCATTTCTTGTGGCCTTCTTGCCCTTTTTGCTTCTCCGCTTCTCAACTTTTGCAAGGAGAGCTTTTGCTTCCTCAAGCTCCTTTTCTTCAATCTCCTTTTGAATCCTTGCTTCCTCTCGCCTTGTTAACTCATTTGCAAGCCTCTTAGCCTCAGCCTTTTTTGTCAGACATTGTTGCTTTAATCTCTTTGACTCCTTTTCTTTTTCCTACATCCACGAAATGCAATTAGTTCACATGTAAGGCATGTTGGGGTATATTTGCCATCTCCAATCTATTCCCATGGTCAGCTGTATGTTGCTATCTCACGGGTCACAAATAGTGCAAACATCAAGACTTTCAACGGCCAAGGTCCCAATGGATACATGCGGAATGTCGTACATAAAGAGGTTTTGGAAATGTAATTTGTAATTGTAATTTTGTAATATGTACCGTCAAATACACACACCTGTGCATTAGGCATGGGGTTCAAACTAGTATATATATATATAGGAAGAAGGCATCAATGAAATGTTGTGTCCCTATGTAAATGTCTTTCAAAATATATGTGTTAATTTTGCATTATAACATGTTTTCAATGTTTTAACATGAGAATACATTTTTACTAACTTTAACAATTTTTGTGAAGCCATGGAATTTCTAGATAGTTCATCGTACCATATATCCCAAGCCAAAATGGGGTATCGGAACAAAAAATGTGCATTGTAGTCAAAGTTGCACAAAGTATGTTTAAGATCATTAATATCTCCAAACAATTTTGGGTGGAGTCAATTGCCACTACCTACTATTTTCAAAATAGGTCCTACACATCTACATTGAAAACTTTTACACCATTTGACGTATGGTGTTGGACATAAGCCAAATATTTCACATTTTTTTATATTTGGTGGTCCAACTTTTGTTCATATTCCTATAATGAAAAACAAATTAAACTCGATTTTAAATCTATCAAAGGCATCATTTGTTGGTTATGGTGAGTTTGTTGGAATCAAAGGTTATATGATCTATGATTTTATTATATTTGGAAATTATTATTTAATAACAATGTTATTTTTAATGAAAATGAAAATATTTAATTTTGGGTTTAGTAAGGCCACCAATTATCTTAAGGCAGATAACCTCATTGAAATTTTAAAATTTTATGATTTACAAACAATAGCTACAATTGCACCACCCTTCATTCAAGTTCCTATATTGCCCACATGCACATCACCTATACTTTCTTCACCCATAGCTCCCACCTTGCTCCCTTTATTTATTGAGGGGCTTACTACTTCCAATATCCCAACCCACCTACCACCTTCCACCCCAAAGAACAACTCAAGTTTTTTTCACATTCCTCCTTTGGTCATATTTTTAGTCGACCTTGTTCTCCTACTAAATCACTAATCCTGCCATGCCAAAACAAAGGCAAATGGAATTCTATTAGATATAGGGATGAAACCTATATAAATGTTCAACCTTTGTTAGTTAAGGAAACTTTTTAACAATTTCTAATCCCACTACATATAATGAAGCTTTGTCAAGGTCTCGATGTCCTTCATTGGCAAAAAGCCATACAATTTTAATGTAATTCACTCATGGATAATAAAACTTAGACATTAGTTGATAGACCTATTAATAAATATATTGTTAGTAGTGAATGGATTTATACATGTAAATATAATTTCAATGGCACTTTAGAATCCAAAGTTCATTTTGTCTTTCTAGGTTTTCATCAAACATCAACATAGATTATGAAAAAACTTTATCCCCAATTATTTGGTTCACTAACATGTGTCCTTATTACACTAACTGCCATAACTAAGTACCACATCCATCAAATGAATGTTAGTATTGTTTCTTTGTAAGATAATTTGAAAGAAGCAATTTACATTGAACAACCTCAAGGTTCATACAACCTAGACATGAACATAAAGTTTGTCATTACTTAAGTCCTTGCATGAACTCAAGCAAGTTCCTCGAAATTAGTATCACCACTTTGCATAATATTTAATCATTTAAAGTCACACAAAAGGCAATGTCGATTCCAATATCTCCATCAAACATGGAGATCATTCTATTTTTCTCTTCATTGTTCTCTATGTTTGTGATTTGGGTGTATGCACTCTAAGGTGGCTCATATTTGGTGGATGTTCCACTCCCTAAAAGTCCATATGGTAGTGTGAAAATAACAATCTATTTTGATATCATTAATTTGATGAGGAATTACATGGTGGTTAATGAACTAAAAAGCCCATATGAGAATAAACCATTCTAAAAAATTCTTTAATGTACATGTTTAAAAAATAAAAATTGAAATCCACCCAAAAATGATTATGATATGGACTTATGAAAATGTGGCTCATTTTAAACCATTCAAAAGTCCATAGCTTTTTTTTTGTTAATTTTTTTCTAGCAAGTTTTTTGCACATATGTTTTTTATAAAAAAAATCATATGTTGAGTCCACATAATATATCCCAAATAAACTTCATACACAAAAATGCATGTATAAAGAGGCACAAACAACAAACTAGTCCATATTTTTCAACTTCAAAAGTCCATTACTATATATTTGGTGTATATATCTTACAATTTTTTTATATAAATGTATTCTTTTTCAAGTTGACAATCTAAATTTAGCCACAAATTTGTAAATTATTGTTTTTATGCCATGTTAATAGCATGTAAATGCATGCCACTTTGCAAAAAAATGGATTATAATGCAAAAAGTGAACCACCCTACCTTGCAACCACCCATTTACTTTTAATATCTATCAACTTGATATTTTAAATTCAAGCGAAAGGACAAATAACATTGATGTCCAATATTACATTGGAATTCAATTTTAAATGAATCATCAAAATTAGACAATTTTTTATCTCAAGAAAAATGCATAACATATTCACATGTAAAATTTAATATGCAAGATGCAAAACCTATTAATACACTTCTTGAAGTTAGAATTAAATATATACCATTTGAATCCCCTTTCACATTCTTGAAAAAAGAAACTATGCATAATGTTCTTTATGCACAAGCCATAGGTAGCCTTTTATATTTAGTAGCTTGTACAAGGCATGACTTGGCTTATCTTATTAACCATTTGGCTCAATTTATGACTAATCCTTCTTCTATTCATTGGCCGAATGTCAAGCAAATTTTTCACTATCTATAATCAACACATACCATGGGGGTAAAAACATGCTATGATGGACTCTTTTGGAGGTCTTAGTGGCAATTTATTATGGGTGAATCAAGTATTGTTGCATTGTATGCAAATCTATTTGAGAAACTTGGCAAAATTGAGATGAAAAATTGAAACCTACATTCTAATCTTTCAAAAAAAATAAAAAATTATCAAAAGGATAAATGTTCAATTTGAGGTGGACTTTACAAAGGATGGTACATCCAATGTCCCCAATCCATACTACTCCCAAAAACTATAATTATGGATTTTTTTCTTCTAATGGAGTTGGAAATTAAGCTTACAACTTTTTAACACCACACATTAAATTACCATAACATTTAAAATGAAAAAATAAAGCAAGAAAAAGTCTCTCAAATTTTTAAGATTTAAAATGAAAAATTTTAATTTGTAAAGTCCATTTCAATATTTAAATTGATTTTTTCAAGGCTGTATTTTTAAAGGTTTTAAAAAAAGGTTTAAATTATAGTGTATGAACTTGGAAATGGAAAAGAATATGAATTTTAACACCATTTAAATGTTTTTTTTTAAAACATTAAATTTGGACTTTAAAAATGAACTTTGAGCTGCCAATTTTGATATAATTTAATGTGTTTTTACCCATGGGAATTCTTTATGGTGGCAAACCTAACAATCTTACCATACTATAAGGATGAATAAATTTAGTCCATGGACGGATTCAAATTGGGTGGGTGATGTAACACCAAACAATTTACTTCAAGCTATGTCTTCCTTTTAGGCGATGGACCTATTTCCTTGCAAAGTCAAAAGTAGAACACCATGGCTCTTTCAACAAGAGAAGTTGAATATATAGTTGATGTTACTACCACTGAAAAATCCCAATGGCTTCATGAAATTCTACAAGATTGTGGTTTTCTCCAACACAATCCCACTACATTTTTTTGCAATAATCAATCCATTATAAAGCTAAGCAAAAATATTTAATTTCATGATTGTTCAAAACACATTGAAATCAAGTATCATTAAAAAAAAAGTTGAAAGCTAGGAAGTCACATTAGTTTTTACCCCCATTGATTCAATGTGGGTTGATGTGTTTATTAAAACAATACCACAACTTCAGTTTTACATATGTGTCCAATCCCTTGCCCTTTTCTCTCCTACATTGCTTGTAACAAAGGGGGATATATGATACACTTTTATTTGCTCTTGAACTATTTTTATTTTCATATTATATGAAGGGTGAATGTTGATGAAAATAGTTCATCGTCATCCAATATGATTTGAAAGGACACAACTATTAGATTCTCCAAAAGGGTATGTCTATTTGCTTAGGACACACCATTTGATCAATATAAAAGGAGCTACCAATCCTATTGTATTTCATTCCATTCATATATATAAATAATGTGCATTTTCTTCACATGGTAGTTTGTTTAGAAATCATGTTCACATTTTTTTATAAAAAAGACTTTAATCAAAGTTATGTTCAACATTAACATTTTTCTCAAAAAAAAGATTATAAAGACAATAAAATGCTAGCAAATGACATCTACCTTCTATTATGTCTAAAAATGAAAAAACTCTAATCTAATGTTGATTTTCAACAAAGCTTAATGACATGAAAATAAGTTATGGTTTGACAAATGAAATACCTGTTAAACAAATCATGCAAAAATATTGTGAAAGTATATTTTCAAAACCATTTTAAATTCAAAATTTTAAATCAAATACTAAACATTGATGCATTGAGAAAAAATAGATAATCAAATTATTCCCAAAAAAAAGTTTCATATTTTAATAAAAAAAGGTCAATGAGAATTATCATATGCAATAAAATATTATAAAAATATATACATTCTTAACAAGACATGTTTCAATTCATTTCCTTGAAAAACATATTTGGAATTTTTCTTTAAAAGAAGATTTAAACAAAATCTTATTTCATTTTTTGGAACAATATGATTGGAAGTCAAGTCCTTAATTCAACTTCATCCTATGTAAGTTTTTTGGATTTTTAGAATATCAATTATGAGAAGATTTCTTTCTAGAATAACATGATTCGTAATGTCGTTTTCAAAGAATGCATTTTCATTGTTAGTTTTAACTGATTTTATGTTGGTGTGTTCTTTTCTTATTGATTTGGATGTCAATATTTCTCACATTCTAAAATTAAAGTTTGAACTTGTTCATAAGGTAAGTGGATCCAAACTTTGATTTCTAGTCCAAAGATAATCATGAATTGATAACATTGGAATGTGTTTAGGGACCTAGGTATCCATTTTCTCAAAAGAGCCCCCACATCTCATTGTGTCAATACATTGTCTTTGTTCAATTTTTTTTGTTGAGATTTTCAAAAAGGATTTAATTACTATGATCATGGCAAGGATCACCTCCATGAGTTATATATATGGTCTTTTAAACCCAATCATCAACAAATTTATTCACATCAATAGAAGAAAAAAATGTTGGTGGAGACGATAAATTTATAAATCTAGGAGACTTTCCTATTTAAAATAATAATAATAATAATTTTTTGCTAAGTTTGGAACTACAACAAAGTCATATTTCTCGATTAATTTTTGAAATATATATTTTCATTTGGTTATAAACATACCCATGTTGCATATTACATAATCGGTGTAACTATCTAAATTGTTTGTTATAGGGAGAGCCTTTGAGAGCTATGGTGGAATATGAAGTAGCAACATGTGCCTTTTTCAATATGCCAACTTTTATTCATTTATTAACAACAATTATGAATCTCATGATATACATATCAACTTTGAGGATTAATTTATTGCTAATTCCATTGTGTTCATACATTAAAGGAAGAAACCATCAAACTATTACATTTCTTTTTAACATACACATGTTAAAAGAATTGCCCTAAAAGATGTTACTCCATAATCTAAATAAGTTACCAAACAAGTAGTTCAAAGTCAAGTGACAACTCATGGATTTTTGTTACATTTTTTTATGCTCAAATTATGCATACAAGTTGAGCTAAGAAGTGTTATTTTCAAGTCTAATGTGCATCCTAGTTAGACATATTTCATACTTGTTTTGGACACGCTACATTGATGTCTAGATAATACAAAATTATGAAAAATTAAATTTCACACAACTATATTATTGCCAAATCATGGCCTAGGAAGTTTGTGATGTATGTGTGTAGGTTATGAGAATAATGGATGGGAAATTCATCTCCTCCCTTATTTATGACATTCTTATTCAACATATTTTCCCCAAAATTTTGTATTTTGTTTCATCACAATTTTGGAATTCATAGCCTTCCCCTTTTTAGAATCCAAAGGATGTTTCAATAAATCAATGATGTCATCCTAAAATAAATTTGCTCAAGGAGTTGAATGTTGTTTGGAAAGATCTAGTCAATAATATTGTTGAATGGAATGTTTCAATTTAGCAAATGGAAAATGTTGCTAAAAAATCAATTTAATTTGAAGGCTAATAGAAGAATTGACTATTTGCTTGTATTTGAACAATTTGAAGGTCTTTTTTCCTCCTCACACAATTGATTATACTTAGAAAAAAATCCACAATAATGCTTAAACCATCTACTATTAATCAATTATAATATGAGCAATGCATAAAAAATCCTATGGCTAAACCAATTCCCTCACATTCTCTTTCATCTTTTTTTCCTTGCTACCAATTTTGCAACCTTTGCAACAACTACAACTTTTGTTGAAATATGCATTTCTATCATAATACAAGTTTGCACATACATTTTTTCTCAATTCAAGAGATCATAATATGCACGTACAATTGTGTTCCCAACATTAAAAACATAAAACATCTCATATATAAGAACTAACCTTATATATATAATGTTTCCCCTTGTTCCTTTATCCTCCTAAGTGCACTTGAATATTGAGTCGCACCCCATTACAAGCTATGTTGGAGTTCTACTATGAATCAAAATTTCCTTGAATTCACTAATGTACTAACATCCTCAACTTGAAAAATAAAGGCCCTTGAAGTCGTTAAACAATAACACCAAAACCTATCATCATAAGATTTTAATAAATATTTGTCCATGATATACACTATCAATAAGCAACAATAAACACCCCTTCAAAAAAAAAAGATCGAACACCACACAATTTTTTCCAATTTGGAAGTGTTTCATTATTTGCAACATATTCAAAGTAGAACATTATCTAATGACATGATGTTGACTTGTTGATTCAAAACTTTACAAAAAATTCCATCCTATTTCAATATAATTGACTTAAAAGAACTTGATGAATGCAAAAGTTTTGTCCACTTTGTATTTGAAACCATGTAAACCTATTGTTTTATATTGTTCCTCCAATGAGAGATTGCTAATATGATATGTCCATTGTGTACCTTGTTTTGAACCTCATCCATTGATTGCATCAAAAGAATAACAACAATTTGTGGTACACAACCTTTTTCTAGAATAGTCCAATATATTATCATTAAGTTCTTGCACATGCCATAATAAAGCAAAAACTCAGTTGCTTAATAAAAGGATATCAATCAAAACAATAAATGGTAGCTTATGAAATATGAGGCAAAAGAAAAATGCAAGGTTGCAATCTCTTGTAAATTGATGAAATAAATTGGACGGAAAAACATTCCTTGCAAGGAATGAAAGCAAGAATGGTGCACATATCTTGAGTTCATTTACATTAACTTTTTTCTTTATTGGAAAATTTTTTGTACTTTTTATTTCTCTTGTTTGGCAAGGATCTTCTTTTTTATTTTTAAAATCTTAAACATTAAACTTGTTTTATTTGGAAAAAATAGTTTCTCAAGTTCTACTTGATTCATCTTTCATTAAGTTAAGAATTTTTTCATAAGAACTATTATTATCATAGGTGGTTTAATTCATAATATTGCAAATTGACCCAAATTTTTTTTTTTTGCTTTATGGATGATGTATGTTCTTCAAAATGAAAACATGGATTTTGTTTTGATCAACCAAGATAGTTTCCAAAATGTTTGGACCACTAATTTCCTACATATTTTCTATTTTTTTATAAAAATAGAAATAAAATTATCTATTGGACTTTACTTAACTTTCTGTGTACAACAGAAAAAAAAAGTTCGTAAAGAAAGGAAAACATGAATGTGCATGCACACAAACCTAAAGAACCAAGGTCAATTCCAAATAATAGCAACACAAGGATGTTATAGATTCTAATACCTTGTAAGAGTTAACCTAACAACATTCTAAAACCCAACAAGATGTTCATGAACAAGATAACCATTTTGAGACTTGATGTGCCATCACCAGTAGATTCATTGTTGCTAAGTAAAACCCAACAAGATGTTCATGAACAAGATAACCATTTTGAGACTTGATGTGCCATCACCAGTAGATTCATTGTTGCTAAGAAGTGCTTGAATTAGACCAAAGTTCAAAAACATAACATTGTGGCTATTACTAATGTTAAAAAGTTACTCACTATTATGGCTATGGACATGAAATGAGCTTAGTGACAAACTTCTTATTTCTTGCAAGTCTATTGCTGCTACCATTTTACATATTCCCAAAATTCACAAAAACCTAGCAAAAACATAAAAAAGGAAACAAAGTTTTTAGGGTTTCTTCCTTTTTTACTTGCCTTCCTTTGTGACCCACATAACACAAGTCAAGTTAGGGTGCTTAAAAAAAAAAACCCACAAATGAATAATTGTTAAAAATTATAACATCATGATGACGCAATAGGATTATGTGCATAAAGTAGATGCAATGACAATTGTTAGTCATATGGATAGAACTAAAAACACACCTAATAATAGATATCTCCTAAAGCAATTTAAAACCAAATGTTATGGTGGAAATTTTATAATTGGGGAAGGTGAAACTAGGGGTTTTTTTCAATTTCCTATTGTAACATTTGTTGTGAACATTCCAAGAAAGATAGAACAATAAATGAAGACATCCTTGTGGACAAAGTCCACTTTTATGAGCTCCATATTATTTTCTAGCCTACTTAAGATTTAAATTTAAAATTGGCAAAAAAATCTTTAAAATGTTGAATTTTTTTAAATGTGTGCTCCATATACATATATATATGGTTTGGTCATTACATGGGCAAGAATTCACCACAAAAATAAATAAATACTACAACTACAATGGATGAAACTACATGTTGTTTCATAAATGTTATTTTCACTTAATATCGATTTTTGGTTCACATAATAGTTGATCTAATTTGGACAATTCGACAAGCACAAGTGTTGATATAGGCTATTGTTGTTGAGAATATAGGTAATAAATTAAATTAACCAAATATCAAACTGAAATTATTCTCTTAAAACTCAACAAAAAGAAAATTTAAATAAGGAGCATTGTTTTAAAGTAAAATGCATATGATATTGGAATTAAACTTTATATTATCAAACTAAGTAAGAGTTTTATACACAACTTGAAATGTCACATTGTGATATGCAAGATCAGTTGGAGAATTTCCCCTTGCACACATTCATTTACAACTCTTTATGCAAGCTCTTTTTTTTCTTTTTTTTTCCCAAAAATCAGAGAAAAGAAGTGGAGGGGGGGGGTATATATTTAATAAATAAATAATTCTCCTCATACTGGAAATAAAGGAAAAAAATTGATTTTTTTTTCATAAATTTCATTTTCCATAGTTTTATATAAATAAATGACATGTATTCCATCATGGGTAATGTACCCTGAATCATCAAGTAAAGATGCCCTCTTTTCATCCACATGGTGATGAAATCTTCTTCATCCAAGCAGTGAAGAGTTTTTTTTATGAATTTATTTATTTATCATATTTTATAATTTATATAGTGCAGTTTGGTGTGGTTTCCAAATTTTCGCAAATAATTTTTTTATTTCTTTATCTATTTTTTAAAAAGGCTTCACTTATGAGAAATAATTGTCGAATCGGATCCTACACGTCAGATCTACTGGCATCCAACGGTGTGGAGTGAGGAAAGCATGGCGAAGTAAAACAGAGCCAGAGTGTATGGAATGAATGATGTTACCTAATTTGACTCACAAAGTGTGAATGCGGACACAAGAAAACCACAAAGAGCCGCTTATCCGGTAAGAACGAATGGGTGAAGGCCACGTCTAATGAAAATAGATTTTATCCAATTGCATCGAGCCACGTCAGATTTCCCCGCCGGAAGGGGATTTTTGTACCAAGTTTCTCCTGCTCTCTATTCCCGGAGAGCTCTGGTCGTCCAAAATTTGGTCCCCAGTTTGCGATACCGAAGAAGCTCAAGCGTTGTCGTCCAAATTCCAGCGATGGCGTCGTCATTGTCAGCGAT
>Ga0209611_10008383_pt1 | contig 16185 bp, 12 predicted proteins | sample S1TSphgellanicum_3_FD_187693 | JGI IMG/M metagenome (GOLD analysis project Ga0209611, IMG submission 187693) | Host-associated microbial communities from peat moss isolated from Minnesota, USA - S1T2_Fc - Sphagnum magellanicum MG (SPAdes) (version 2) | ecosystem: Host-associated > Plants > Peat...
TTGTCCACCATCTGGTGGTTGGTGATCAAAACCTTTGGGTATATGAATTGGTAACTAGTAGTAATTTGTACAGTGGTTGGCACTGTGTAATAATAGGTTATCAATTAGGTTGTCTATCCTTGCTAATCACTAGTTGAACCATTGTAGGAAATTGATTGCCAATAGAGTATGGTATATATGTTGGTGGTATAATAGGTGTTTCGGTACTGGGTACACATTCCCAAGTACATAACCTGTATAATTCTTAAAAATTGAAGAATCAAATCCTTTTGTTTTAATTATATTTGCTCGATACAAACTAGGATCTAAAGGCACAAAAGGGGGTATGACATTATACGACATTGGGTATGTTGAAGTAGGTAGCATATTGGTTTTACTCGGTACAATTGGTGTAATAGGTTGTCACTAGATTGTTTGATAATTAATAAATATTGTTGTATGAACTATACTAGGATTCATGGCTTGAGTTTTTAATATAGACACATTAGGTACTATTATTGTAGTGCTTGGAAGAACAGGTTGATGAACATTCATCACCTCCTCCTTAGGTAACTGCCTTAATCTATCATCAATAAATGGGCAGTAATTGAACAGGTGCCCCATTTGATAACAAAATGAACATGTTACAATTCCAACACCTTGGTTTCCTATTAAAATTGGTATGTGATGTGGAACTTGTGATCTTTCATTTGGACCAGATATTGATCTTGCTAACCAGGTGCCTTATGGATAAATAATTCCTTGTCGAACAACTATGGGTTTTGCTTTGGGTTCAACAAGTTTTACATGTGGTATAGAAATGGATTGATTACACGGTCTTCGGTCGACATGATGAAGCTACTCCAACCTGTTGAGTAGGTGAAGTTGTTCCATCTCCGAATTAGTGGGTACCAAATGAATGTTGGTATGTGATGGTTGGTTTTGAAAACCAACAAATGTTGTAATTGGTGTAGATGCACAAGTTCTGGGTAGATTATAACTTGGGGTTGCAGATCGCCATGGTTGTTGAATAGATACAACCTCACTTAATAGCTGAACAAGTTCATGATTGTCATCATTAAGAACATTCACCACCTTCGATTGGGTTATTGTTTGTAGTGTTTGTTGATGAGTGGTTGAGAGCACTATTAGGTCTTTCTGCACAATTAGTTTTGCTACATTTTGATGTTTATTCATTACTTTTTCCCCTTTATGTTGCATCCATGTTTGGTGCATTCATAGGTTCATCTCCCATAGGTTGCAGTTGTTGTTCATATTGTTCTTGTGCATGTTTCTAAATAGGTTGATGTCTGACCTATTCTAACTATTTTCTAAGACTTTTAATAATTACTCTTGACATTTTATGAAATCAATAGGTTCTAAGAAAGCCCTTGCATTATTTTTGAACTATTTATTTATTTATTTATTTATTTAGAACGACCCCTCCTAACAATCAAAAGTTTGTATAAAACTTCTTTTACAGATTGGGCACTTATCTATTTTTAAAAACTCTACACTAACCTCACCCTATTCCTAAGGTTTCCAGATTAAATCAAGATCAGAAACTTGAATCCTAAAATATACACAAAATAAACAAACATGTGATAAATTAGAATTTGAAGCATGATCACTTTTCAAACTTGATTTATTAAACTATTAAATTTAATCAAAAATTCTAAGCGTGATTGCTTCTAAATTCTAATCCACTCCGTGGTTGCGAAATGTTAATGGGGTTTTTTCTATTCCCATTAAGGTTAATTCTCTTCTAGAGTTTTTAACAATAGGTCCCTAAAGCAACAATAGGTACATATAACACACAAAATAAAACTTAAGCTACTACAAATCCTAAACTAACATATACACATATTGTTCAAACTTGAAGGAAATAGGCTGAAATAAAAATAATCTACATTCCATAATTGAAAAGTGAGACACATAATCATGAATGAAATCCAAAAGTCCTTCATTAGATTTGTCCTCCTAGTCTTATACTAGCCAATTCAAAGTACAATAATCATAATTAATGATTATAAACAGCCATTAGCCAGTATCTAGATTAACAATCCAAAATTTCAAAAAAATACACCCTGCCTAACTACCTATCCAACTACCAATTCTATCAAGTTTAGGTTTTACCAATTATTTGTTGACTAACATGTCAACCTATCTTCTTAACCTAGTCATTACCTACCAAATTTAGTTAATTTGTTAGGTTAATACTACAAGTTAGGTTAAATAATAGGTTATGACACTTGTTAAGTTCAACAACTTGCTTATATTATCAACTTGTTACCAAATCTAGGTAACATAATGCATTTACATAAATATCATATGGAAATCCATCCTTGAGTATTTGACATCCAAAGTCTTACGAACTTTCTCATGCATTTGCCTATGTGAGTATGAACTTTGATTATATGTGATGTTAATATTATGAGGTGAAGTTAGTTGGGATTGAAATTGTTGGGTCTATGTCATTTGATAACACATGGGATGTAAAGCTTTCGGCTTAACACAATGTTATGTGAAAAATTGCTAATGATAACTATTAGGTTCTTGTGTTTGTCACAAAACAATCACAAGTAGCCAAAACATCACAAATGCCACTTGTTGTAGACATGGGAATAACTTCATAATAAAGACAAATCCACCACCCATGCCAAGTATGTGGGCCTTTATGAATGTCTATGACATTCAAAATGTTGGGCAAGTTATCCCCACCCATAAGCATGAAATCTTGTAAAAGGATGATTTATGAAATGCCACCACATGGGCCAATAATTATGACCAACCAATCAAAGCCAATCATTTAAAAAAGTGGTCCTTCTAGAGAACATTGTCTTTTATGAATATTTGCAAGTCCGCACTCAATTTCACTTTATTTAAAACTTAAACTTCATCCAAAGCATTGTTTATAGACCATTATATTAATGTTGGTGGACATGTTCCATAATCATCATGAACATAGAACATGACATAAGCTTAAAATACATCTATTAGAGCATCTTTGTTGCATTGTTCCAAAATGACCTATAGGGCAAAATTTGGATGACTATTATTGTTTGAAAAATCACATTGCATTACAATAATTCAAATTATCTAGTGTGATTATATCGCAATTTGATGTAATGATCAAATTTGATTATGTATTTCACAATTTTGATTAACTATCAAGATTATTATAATTGATTTTGATTCTTTTGCACAAAATGTAAATTAGAACCACAAACCATTTTGCATTATCACCCAAAAAGGTACAACCCTAACCCTAGACCCCAAATCTACCCCCAACAAAAATCCTCAAATCTTCATATCTTCATATATGTTGGATTTGAAATTTTATCACTTTGCACAAATGTAAACTAGATAGAATGTAAACCATTTTACAATAATTGCACCCAAAAAAAAAAAAACCCTAAAACCCAAAACCCTAATTTACCCCCAAAAAATCCCCAAATCTTCAAATCTTCACATTTGTTGGATTTTGGAGTATTATTTTGCACAAAATGTTGTCCAGAATCCTGATTCTTCTTCTTCTTTCTTTTTGTTTTTTGAGCGGGCAGAGTTCGGGCATCCCTCTTCTTCTTCTTCTTCTGTTGTTTTAATTTTCAGTGGGCAGAGTTCGGGCAGCACTGGCAAGAAGAGGATGATGAAGAAGAAGAGTATTGTCGCGATCTTGTTTGCAAGATTCATTTATTTTCGTGTATATTATGATCATATGTGCAAGATTTCGTGAAGGAAACCATGAACAGCAAAATGGGTACTGTTGAAGAAAAACAGTTCAACAAGAACACAATAATAATTCTTTTATACAAGTAGAAACAAGTCTCTCTGTCTGGCGGAGGAGGAGATTTGTAAACGAACTTGGGAAGAAGAAGAGTTTTGCAAAGGAAATTTGAGGGAGGAAAGAAAGAAAGAGATTCAGTACCCATCAGTCTGATGATGAAGAGGGGAGAGACGAATCATCAGCATCATCATCACCATGTGATCAATCCCTCCTTCTTGTGTTTTTGGTTGTTGTTCATGTTGGGATGGATCAGCAGGAGCAGCAACAGCATTCGGTGTAATGCTCAAGAGGAGGAGGAGAAGTTCAGATTTGGTGCCAGAGTTTACAACACCAGTTCAGTTGCTGTGAGTGGGAAATTGAATGTGCACTTGGTGCCTCATACCCACGACGATGTGGGTTGGCTCAAGACTGTGGATCAGTACTTCATTGGTTCCAATAACAGCATTCAGGTCTCATCATTGCCTTGCTTGCTTGCCTGCCTGCTTGCCTGCTTGATTGCTGGATTGATCCATTTTGGGAGGTGAAGCTGCTGCTCTTGAAGAAGCTCTTGAAGCTGCTCTCGTAGTGTTAGGGATCATGGTTTTGCTGGATTTTATTTTTTCCGTCTCTGGTTATTTTTTGCTTCTTGTGTTTTTGGCTGTGAAGAAGTTGGAAAAACTGTCATCAATTTGTCAAATTGGGCAAATGGGTCATGGGATTTGTGTCATAAATGTTGCATTTTAGGTGAAGCTCCTGAAGCTCTTGAAGTTTTAGGGATCATGATTTTGTGAGTTTTTGTTTTGTTTTTCCATCTCTGTTTTTTTTTTTTTTTTTGATTTTGCTGTGAAGAAGTCAGAAAAACTGTCATCAATTTGTCAATTTGGGCAAATGGGTCATGGGATTTGTGTCATAATGTTGCATTGCTAAGACCCAAAAGCCAGTGGTAATTCATTTTCTTGCATGTTGAAGTTCATGGGGGAATGAATTGTTCAGGTGGGTTGGTTGTTGTTGCGAATCGGAGTAATTCTAAGATTTTTTTTGCCCCCATCTGACATGAACTCACTCTGCATTTGAGATTGCTATGAATCTACCTGCAAGACTTTGGGATTGGATTTGTCAAAAACTCCGGGATCCTATTGAGTTGTGAAACAATTGGGTTGGAGTTTTTGTTGCTACTTTTTTAGGTTTAGAAGTTTGATTTCTTTCTTTTGCATGTGTGTGCCTGAGGAGTAGTCTTTATCTGTTGTTCTCTTGAAGGAGAACAGATGATGATCCTGCACAAATGGGAAAAAGGAAAGTAGCCAGGGTGGTTATAGAAAAGCCAAGACAGATGAGTGTGACATTAAGACAGAAGTTGGATTTGAGTTTGCACTATTGGGTGCATTTTTCGTGCCAAGAAAGAATATCAAGATGGACTTCACAAGAAATTCATGACAAGTCTTCACATTTGTTGATGTCATTGTTGCCCACAGAGTTGAGTACCTATGATGGATGACAAGGAAGGAATGGTGGCAATATTGGGTGTAGGTTGCAGCAGTGCAGTATGTATTGGATTCGGTTGTGGCAGCTCTGCAGGAGGATCGGAACCGCAAGTTTATTTATGTGGAGCAGGTTTTTTCATATACCCTGAGCTCACTCACTCACTCCATCCTTCATGCTGTGCTTTAGGTTTTCTAAAATACCTAGTTTCTTTATTTGGAGGAACCTAAGTAGTAAGATTTTTTCTAGTGATTTTATTATGTGTGTAGAAAAATCAGGAGGGGGACAAGAGCACTATTTCCTTTATACAGAAACTAACTTGTATTAGTAATAACTTGGAGTTGGGTGGGAGTTGGTGGCACTTGCCAGGCCTTTTTCCAGCGATGGTGGAGAGAACAGACTCCAAGGAAACAAAAGATTGTGCAGAAGCTTGTGAAAAGGGGGCAGTTGGAGTTCATGTAAAATCCAAGAATTTGCATCCAATATCTGCTGGATCCAATTTTGCATTAGGGCTCAAGTGCTTCATTGATTGATTGATTGAGGAGTGAGAGACACTAAACAAACAAATTTCTCCTGATTTGGTCTCCTGATGAGGTATGGGATTGTGGATGATTTTGCAGCAATGGTGGATACTCTATGCATGATGAGGCTGCCACTCACTATGTTGACATGATTGACCAGACAACACTTGGGCACCGCTATATCAAGCAACAGTTTGATGTCACCCCCCGCATCGGTTGGCAAATTGATCCTTTTGGTCACTCTGCTGTTCAAGCCTACCTCCTCGGTGCCGAGGTTGACTACTTACAGCCTCAGTGCCTCGTCCCAGTTGACCAATTTTGTAGAAAACTTTTGTATTTTTGGGGAAATTTTTGGTTTTCTTTTTGTTTTGAAGATGCTGCTGCAGAACCACTCTGCATAGTCCAAATTTTGTAAAATGGATTGGGTGCCAATCTGGTGCTTGTGCTGCAGTTGGGTTTTGATGCCTTCTTCTTTGCAAGAGCTGACTATCAAGATCTGCAAAAACGTCGCAAAGATCGGACCATGGAGGTGATATGGCAGGGCTCCAAATCTCTTGGGTCATCTGCACAGGTACTACAAACTGTCTCAAAATTTGCATCCCAAAATTTTGCAGTTGCAGATCAGATGTTGCTGATGATCTGAGTTGCTGTTTTTTGCATTGTGTTTTGGAGTGTAAAGAAAGTCCAGAATGAATTAATACATGTTATTTTGGGCAGATCTTTGCTGGGGTTCTGTCACATCATTATGAGCCACCTTCTGCCTTCAACTTTGACATTGACTCCACAAATCCTCCTTTCCAGGTGAACTGTGGTTCCAGTTAGTAAAATACCAAACCAGAACCAGGTCTGATTTTTGGAACTGGTTTTAGAATCAGAATTTATTTGGGGATGATGCTTATATACTGCAGCGATGTCATGTAATTTGCAAACTTTTTGTCGGAAAGAATCCTGACTGCTTGCTGTTGGGTACAATATGCAGGATGACCCACGTCTCAGTGACTACAATGTACCCGAGTTGGTTGATCTCTTTGTTGAGTATGTTCAAAACCAGGTACATAATGCTGCATTTACACAAACATCAGATTCAGGTTTGTGTAAATGCAACTCTCCATTTAGCTTGTCCTTCTGGGTTTAGGGTTTAGGGTCCTCCCACTTGATACCCATTTCAGCCTCTGCCAGATAATATGGACTGTTTTGCATTGAGTGATGATGACACAGAGCAAGGAGTTTCGGACAAACCATCTCATGTGGACAATGGGTGATGACTTTGCGTATGAGTATGCCAACACATGGTTCAAGCAAATGGATAAGCTCATTCACTATGTGAACCTGGTGAGAGATCTGTGCAATCGGATGATCAACAATTCCTTTTGTCACCACAAATTTTTTGTAAAACTGTAATGAAAATCTGTCATGGTGGAAAATTTGGGTTCCAATCTGTTATAGGTTTTTTGCAAATCTGTCACAATGGGAAATTTGGTTTCTCATCTGTTATGAGTTTTTTTGGTTACTACAGGATGGCCGTGTAAATGCGCTCTATTCCACACCATCTATCTATTTGGATGCCAAATATGCAGCCAATGAAACATGGCCTCTAAAGACAGGCGATTTTTTCCCGTAAGCCAAAAAGAGGACTTGTCAATCTTTGTTTGTCACCAAGTTTGGTTAGCTGATTCTTCTAATTGTGTTTTTGCACTTTTTTTTTGTTTCCTCAAAAGCCCAATAGCAGCATGTTGGTGCTAAATGTTTTGCAGATATGCAGACAAACCGCATTGCTACTGGACAGGATACTTTACCAGCAGAAGTTCCTTGAAGGGATATGTTCGCAAGCTCTCTGGTTTCCTTCAAGTAAGTTCCTCCAAGTTTGATGATGTCCTCTGTTTGCACCTTGTACCATACATTTAAGGTTTTTCTGAACATGATGGGTTGTGCAAAATGTGGAAAATGTAGGCAGCGAGACAAGTGGAATTTTTGGTGGGCAAAAACCAGAGAAGTGGGGGCCCCAATACCGATAACCTAGAAGAAGCAATGGCACTCCTGCAACATCATGATGGGGTGAGTGGCACTGAGAAGCAACATGTGGCAAATGACTATGCTGAACGATTGGCAGTTGGATCTGTTGAGGTGAGCTTGATTGCTTAACACATTCCAATTAAACCTTTTTGTTTGTAAAAGAACAGATAGCTGGCTGCTGCAAGTGGGGAACATCCTCTCTGTCACCGTGCATGACAATTAGATCTTCAGGTGGTACCTTACCTTCAGGAACTGACTGATCCGTAAATTGCAGTATGTTGCAAACTTTGGAAGCAACTGTCCAGAGACTGATTATGGCAGACATGGATTTTGCAGGCAGCAGAGGTATTCAACAGTGCCCTTGCTGTTCTACTTAGTAGCACACCAACACTTGAGCGCCCACACCAATACATCATGGGTGGTGGTACAAATGTTTCTCTTGAGCAACACAGATTACTGCAAGAACAAGAAGACATTGCAAGAAAGAATCTGGGAAGTGTATCTGCAGCAGGCTTGAAACTCGAACAGGTACTATGCTTAGCAAAAAAGAATATGTATATTTTTTCCACTAATTGGTTCTTACAGCTACCTTCTTGTATCTAGCTTTCCATGAGTTGTTGCATTTTCCTTTGTTGTTTTTGTGATGATCCAATGTTGCAAGGTGTCAGAATCAACATATATTTGCTAGGATAATGTAGTCTGGTAATGCTTCTGGGCCAGGTTTATGTAGCTTCCCATGTGCACTAACTGGAACATGGATTTGGTGGATTGGGTTGAAGGACAAGAGGTTGCATTTCTATGAATAGGATTTGACCACTCATTGCTGATCACTTGTGCAGTGTTTTCTGCTGAACATCAGCTATTGCCCAACTTCTGAAACAGAGCTTCCGTTTGGAAAAAGCTTGGTATGTCTTTTTCTTCTTCTTCCATCAAAGTTGACAACAGAAGTGGGTTCTCAAACTCTAATTGCATGCTTGCACATGGAACAAGTTGAATATACTCTTGGGTTTTATGTTCAAGTTTTGCTGACAACAATCATTTTGTTGTTGTGGGTTTTTGTTCATCCCCAAAGATTGTGGTTGTGTACAACCCACTTGGATGGACTCGGGAGGAATACATACGCTTCCCGGTGAGAAACCTTGTTTGATTGTCCATATCTCTGCATTTTCGCCTTGCAACCTGGAGGCAGCTTTCTGCAGCATTCAGTCAGAATTTTTTACATTGGTTGCAACTGCAAAAATGGGTCCCTTTTTATATGGGCATGCTTACAAGTTCATGCTTCCACTTTGTGTCAGTGAAAGTTTTGATGGGAATGGTGGAGATGGGTAACAGGTTTCAAGTGCTGCATTGGAGGTCATTGATGGGGCGGGCAATTCAATCCCATCTCAGCTTGTCCCTCTTCCGAAGTCAGCATACCGATTACGCAAGTTGTATACAGATGGTGATGATGTGAGTGTTGCTAACAACAGTCTGCCACGGTTCCACCTTGTGTTCTCGGCTGTTGTTCCTCCCCTGGGCTACACAACATTCCGAATTCACAAACCATCATCATCATCTACTACTACCAGTCACCCTTGTGCGTTTCTCAGCCTGTGCCTCTTTTTGTCAATCCATCACATTTCACCAAAAAAACACACTGGGATGGTCTTGTGTCTTTGGTCTTGTTGCATGGTCTTTTGATGCAAATATAGGATGCTTCACACAAAATTCAATGGAGGTCATTGGTGGGCCAGATGTTTCCATGGAATCATCTACTGCAGAAATGCTACGTGCACCATCTACTGTGCAATTGACTTCAGGCCAAATAGAACTCAGTTTCTCCGGGACAACAGGACTCTTGACACAACTGCGCAATGCAAACACAGGAGTATGTTATTGATTGATCGTCAACCTAGCTGTGCAGCAGCAACAGCAGCCTCCCTTCATTGTTCTACTCTCTCTGAATCTGTGTGATAGCACAATTTTTTGCTTTTCTAGGCATGTGGGCAAGTAGCCCATCTGTGTTAGCTGACAAGTTTGTTGGTTTGGACAGAAAGCAACAGCTCTGCAACAATCATACTGTTGGTACAATGGCAGTGATGGTCGAACTGCTGAAGACCCATACCAGGTACTAGAAAGGACTGAGCATTCTCTCACAACAACTCCTCACATTTTTATAATATTGCATCTGAAGAAGAGGAAGCTCTAGTTCTTGAGTGGGGGGGACAGGAGTCCAACTCTGATGGGTGCAGATCCGCCTTAAGAGATCTGTAAAAATCAACCTTGTACCAACCAAAATTAGCACTAAATGATGTTTTTTTCTCTCAAACAATGATGGTAGGCCAGAGAAAAATCTCTGAGCTAAGATGGGAGGATCAATCCAATTGATGAGATGTTGTTGCTTCACAATTGGTTTGGATGCTTCACTGCTTCCTGTGCTTCTTGTGTTTTTGACTGCAATATATAGGCATCTGGAGCATATGTTTTCCGACCCAATACCTCGACTTGTTTCCCATTGAAGAGTACAGATGAATCTGTGAGTATGACAAAGACCCATCTTTGCTATGCAAATGTATCTGCAGATTCAGATAGCATGTGATGAGTAATGTATCATGCATTTACAATGGATGTGCTTCTCTGATGCTGCATCAGGGGTAGTGCAGATGACAGTTTTCCGAGGTCCACTTGTGGAAGAAGTGCATCAATCATTTGCTCCTTGGCTTTCACAGGTGGTTTGGTGACCTTCTTTTTCCCTTCTACAGTTTTAGAAGCTTTGCTACAATTGTCTGAGATGAAGCAGGAAGAACTCCTTACAAATTACTGAACATGTGTTTGGGGTGAGCTCAAATTGGGTCTTGCAGTCTTCTGACACAACAGGAACCTAAAAATGATTCCCCCAAAAGATTTGCTTCTTGTTATTTGGCACTTCTTCTATTCACAGACCTTAATGGGTTTCTTTCTTTCAGGCTCTTAACATTGAACACTCTTGCAGGTGATTCGGATCTATAAGGATGCAGAGTATGCAGAAGTTCATTTCACAGTATGTCTGGATATTCTAACTTCCCAGTGCATCCTTCAGAACCTAGTCTAGATCAGTATTCTACTGAGATAGAGCATATGGATGCTCTCATGGGCTTGGATGTGCTCACATGCTTGGGATGCTTGATGGTGTGGGTCACACCTAAAGCCTAAACCCTAAATTGAACAGGCTTCTTTTCTCTTTATACTGCTGTATAAATCATTGACGTTTTTGTTTTGTGGAAATTAGTGTACAGTACATTATACTCAGTGACTGACAGACAGACTGATTGTTGGGTGGGTGGGTATTGAAAGGTTGGTCCTATTCCTATTGATGACAGCCTTGGCAAGGAGGTGGTAACCAGATTGACAACTAATCTGACAAGTAATAAGGAGTTCTATACAGATTCGAATGGTCGTGATTTCCTCAAGCGGGTAAAAATTTGGTGCTTTTGTTTCCTGCTCACAAAATCATCTGCTGTTGAAAACACTTTCACCAGGTGTTTCAGTGTGCAGGTTTTGGATTGTTTTGGGTGACACTAGATTGAAGAAATCTGATGCCACCAGTTACCCCAACTATCTGCGCCTGAGGAATTTTTGGGGTCTTGGGGTTGATCTTCTTGCATTTGTTTGCAGGTGCGAGATCAGAGGACAGACTGGGACTTGATAGTCAAAGAGCCTATTGCTGGCAACTACTATCCGGTGCACACTCCTCTCAGCCTGCATTTTATGGGTTGAGGGTTGAGGGTTTAGGGTTTAGGAATGGAGGTCATAGGAGGAAGACAGTGAGCATTTGTTGCAGCTAAATTAATACAAGAAGATGCTGCCTATACCTGTTTTGCAGCTAAATTTGGGAATTTATCTGAAAGATAATACAACCGATCTTTCTGTACTGGTGGACCGAGCAGTGGGTGGATCTAGCATTTCTGATGGTGAAATTGAGCTTATGCTGCACAGGTACATGGCATGCATCTGAGAGAAAAAAGCTAGTGGTTCACACATTTACAAAAGGCTTGAAATTGCTGAATTATTTTCTGTTGCTGCAAAAGAGTCAGGTTCTGTCAAAAATGGACTGTCTGTTGGGCAGGAGCTTGAAACCATACAGCAGTGAGGATAAAAAGGGGAAAAAATTCCATTTACAGTTAATGCTATTTTTTTCCCAGACGCTTGCTGTATGATGATGGACGGGGTGTGGGAGAGGCACACAATGAGACAGTGTGCAACAGCAACGGTGAATGTGAAGGCTTGACTGTATGTACACCCAGTTTGCATATATTCCCTCAATAGTGTAGATTTTTTTCCATTTTATCCACAGTCCTGTTGAAATCACTGCCAGGTTCTGGTCTCTGGTTGGTTCTCTTGCCAGAAAACCCTAAACCCTAACCCTTCACTGAGATAATTCTTAAAACAAAGTTTGCTCCATTTTGAAGTACAGATCTTTGCTGTAATGTAGATGATAGCATACATGTGCATCCTGTTGTTGAATGCCTGAAGTATGTGACAACTGCCATGGTGTGGTATGGGAATGGGGCTGATGTACAGGTGCAAGGAACATTTTACATCAATATTGGTCCTTCAGAACAATCTGCACAATGGCGCCGGGTGCATGGGCAGAAGGTCTTAATGCCTCTACAGTTTGCCTTCTCCGTGCTTGAGGTACTTGGATCATTGCTTGAATTATACAAGATCACTTTTGTCTTCTAGCATGTTAGATTTGAGAATGGAAGTCTGTCTATTTATCTAGTTTATGATAAGAGATCTGTAGATCTTCTTACACATTTTGCAGAGATATCTGTTGTGGAGCATTTTGCACAACGCTGACTGACACTGGTCTGTTCTTTGTGGTAGGATGGAAATAGAGGCGTCATCCAATCACCAGAGTTTTCAGCCATGAACCCACACTATGAACTGCCAAAGAATGTTGCAATTATTACTCTTCAGGTAACAGCAGAATCATTCCTTCTGGGATAGATTCTCAATGTGGGTGGGTTCATATAGTTCATATGTGGAGAACTCTGCCTGTTGGTGGAACATAATGTTGTAGCAGCAGTAGTTCTTGCTCCTGAGAGCAGCTAAAAAGGTCAGAAATTGTGCTCCAAAGATGCTTCTTGAGCTGGGAAGGTGGTTTACTTCAGCTTATATCACATCTTTTGACAATCTTGGCAATGTGTGGTGCAGGAGGTATATGATGATGGTGATAGCAAAGTTTTGCTTCGCCTGGCCAACATTTTTGAGGTGCATAAAAACATCTTATAACACTCTTCAATAACCTGAAAATTGTCTTCAGAGTCATGGTGTTCTGGATCTGTGTTTCCAGGTTTCTATGGGGTTGGTCATCCTTTTGTTGCCAGCTTGATATGCACTATGAAACGAGTCCCCACCAATTCAACAAAGATCTGGGTGGGTTTCATTTCATGCAATCATGTACTTTGTGGATTTGACAGGTGGAAGAAAGTGAGATCTTGTCTAAGAGTGCCACAGTTGATCTACAGGCCCTTTTCTCAAACCGAGAGGTGAGTGGGCTTCTGGACAGTTTCCTGCATCTTTGTTCCGGTTCACTTCGCTTCATGCACATCAGAAGGTGTCATGCTTGGAGGAATAATTCTGCACTAGTCTGTTCTGATTATTATCTTGTCATCTTCAAGGGACCACCACCATCACCACATGTGAAGCTGCAAGTTTGAAGTTTTTTTTGTTTGTTTCTTGATTTGCAGATAGATGAAGTTGTGGAGGTCTCTCTTTCTGCCAATCAGAAAAAATCTGAAATGAGGAAGAAGTTGCAATGGCGCATTGAAGGTGCTGCTGCAGCTGGTGACAGTAGTGACAAAAACACTCCTCATGGTGACCCAATGAAAAAAAACACTCCTGGCAGAGACCCAATGATCAAAAACAGTTCTTGTGGAGACCCAATGATCAGAACCAAATATACGGTTGTACTTGCGCCTATGGAGATCAAAACATTCTTGATTGAGTTCTGAATTGTGTCAACATGGGTTTGATAGTTTCATCACTCAATCGTCTTATTGAGCCTCCTGTTTGCTGCTACTTGTACACTGTTTTGTTTTATATGTGTCGGGCTTTTTGAATCTTGATTGGGTACTACTATATGCAGGTTCATTTTATTTTTTGGAGTTGCAGTTTCCACACTGCTATCTTTTTGAATCAAAATCACTTTGTAGGTAATAAGAGCTTGGTAGTCATTTTTAGCTCATAGTCAGAGCTGTAAGTTTTTCCACAATGATTTTGCTGCAATTGAGGATAGAACTCAGTTCAAAATTCTTCAATTTTTTTGAACCTGCTGTTGTGCAAGAAGGCAATGGTGTTTTGAATTTGTGAAGGAAATATGAAGTTGGAGCAAAACCTATATTCACTTTTGGCTAAATCAAAGAAAAGCCCACATTCTCCTGTGGCCTTAACAGTAATGACTCCACCGTATGAACAACACCAAGCATGTTTAACAGGAACAACACCACATCATGTAGGAGATACAAGACAATGTGCTATTCATTGTGAGGAGGTGAAAATCATTGCATCGTTGATCAAAAATGGATCAGGAGAGGTGGTACTTGAGGGGACTAGCTACTTGATCCCCTATGTCTTGATTGAAGGAACCATAGATGCAATTGGTCTTAATAAAGATGCTCCCATTCCAAAAGATGACTCCAATGTAGTGGACATGGACATATGCGCCATTTTTGGTTTGTCAGCACCTTTTGATAGCCATGGCCCAGTTACTATTGGTTTGATAGGTTGCATTTTAAGCTCACCACATTGTTCAATTGACTAATACCATTACATAATCCATGAGCATATGAATTTGTTAAGCATATGTTTGAAACACATATGAGTGGAAATGGTAAGTACTAATTTCTACTTTGGGATCTGTATTAAAACTGTGATCACATAGGTAATCAAATCTACTCCTGAAATACATCATGCAAAACTAAATATAAACTACAAAAACATAGTATCGAAATACTGTAGTTACAACAACTTTTTGGACATGAATTCCAAGCACACTTGCCAACATATTGAAAACTTCATATCTCTTCTTACTTCAGAAAACTATTGTACCTCCATTAAAAAATTTAAAAACATACAAAAACATACAAGGATCTAGAATCCAAATGGAATGGGAAGTGAATTCAAAAGTTTCCTTACAAAAAAATTCAAAAAAAAAAGAAAAAAGCAAGTAATTTCTAACCTACTCTAGCTTATCATCCCTTCACATTATGGTGCTAAACTAAGAATGCCACTAGAAAGCAATTTTACAACTATTAACATTTGTAACCCTTCCTTATTCACCAAATGAAACCAAATGTTAGGTAGCTAAATATGTTAAGGGTTTTAACTTTAAATCTAAGCTAAATAATTATTTTATTTTTCAAATTTCACTTATGCAATAGTTTATAATAATTTATGAAAACTCAAAAATAAATATAATCAACTTCTTTGATAAGTTGTTTTGAATTATTGAATAAAGAGATGTTAAATGAGCTAGCAATAGAACTTGTCATTAGGGAAATGTTAATTTTCAAACATTGTTCAATGGATTCCAAGGAAATCAAGTGCCTTTTCCAATGGTGGGCAAAACATGAAATCAGGTTTCTTATTGTTGGTTTTTTGACCCATCAAATCTTAAGGATTGTTGGGTCACAAATTAAAATTTTAAAAAAATTTATGAGAATACTTACAATCAAAAAATTTAAAAAAAAAAAATTTGTGAGAAAAATTGGTCAAATGATCTTCAAATTTATTGTAAACAACCTTTCAATTTGGTTGAGTTAATTAAAAAGAATTTAGATTTTCAGGAGGAGTAAAAAGAACTTGAAGGTTCTTTTGAAGGGATGAGCTTTTGGACATATAATGTTTTTGCAAAATTTATTTAATTTTCATTGAAAAAAAAAATTTGGAAAAAAATAATACAATTTTCGATATAACAGAACTTTTGATACCCGTTGTCTAATAACCATGACTGAAAACCAACTAGTATGAATTGTTTTAGGATCAGCAATTTGAAACTTGATGAATTTTTTATTTTTTTCAATTTTTTCAAACCTTGCATGGGTCTATTGTTGAAAAAATAAAATAAAATAAAAAAGAACTTGGTCAAGTATTTAAAATTAATTTAAAAATATAATTAATAATTTTTTATTTACAAAAAGGTCCTGAAACTGGGACTCGAAGGGTCTCTACAAAACGAAGACTCGCCCAACGCTGGTTCAATAGTGACTACACCACCTCGGGAACATCGCCATGCAGAGAGATTTCAGTACACATTCTTTGTAACAATTCTGTGAAAATGAACTTTTCATCTTTAGATCATACTAGTGTGAACCCTGTGCATAATGCACAGGTGTGTTATTTCAACAATGTTTGGTTGATGTTTTTGGTTTTTTAAAAAAACTTTTCTTTTGAAACAACCGTTGG
>Ga0209611_10008386_pt1 | contig 16183 bp, 14 predicted proteins | sample S1TSphgellanicum_3_FD_187693 | JGI IMG/M metagenome (GOLD analysis project Ga0209611, IMG submission 187693) | Host-associated microbial communities from peat moss isolated from Minnesota, USA - S1T2_Fc - Sphagnum magellanicum MG (SPAdes) (version 2) | ecosystem: Host-associated > Plants > Peat...
TTATGCTATGTGGATGAAAATCTATTTTAAGTGGGATATTAAAATAACGAGAAGGTTCAGAGGATAAAATAGGACCTGATGTCATGGCAACACTTGTCAGCCACACGGTCCCTAATGTGGCTGGCTGCTGTCGTTTTCCGACTCGATTTCCTCGTGTCTTGGTTCAAAAGTGCTTGAGGTGTACCGAAATTTGTGCGCCTTTGACCCCTGAGGTTTCAAAGGGCAGTTGTTTAAGTTGTGGTCCTTGCCTCCACAATAAAAACACAAGTGCTCCTTGCGATATCGTTCTTTCTCTTTTTCGGTTCGCTTCCTAACTTTCGAAATGTCGATTTGCATGGGCTATGGGGTCGAAGTGCTTGAAGATGTTTGGCGGGTTGGAGCTATGTAATCCGCTCGATATGATCCAAAGAGCAATCGTTGCTCCTGTCACTGCTCGAACAGCCGGTTGTCGTAGTCGATTACTTGAGTAATGGTTTCCGACAGAGTAGTTGGTTTGGGCAAGTTCAGCAACAAGGTTTTGATATCGTCACGGAGTCCCCATCGAAACATGGTGATGAGAGTCGTGTCGTTCCAATCGAGGTCACATGCAAGTTGTTGAAATTTTGCAACGTATGCTGAAGCTAGGCGCGATCGTTGTTGCAGTGTTCGAAGTTTTGTTGTTGCTATAAGGGCTCGATCTCTCTCTCCAAACGTTCTGCTGAATTCTTCCAAGAATTGATCAAGGTCTGCCAAAAGTGGAGAATCCTTCTCCAATAGTGACGAAAACCAAGATAACGCAGTTTCGGTGAGTAGTGATCCAATGAGTCCAACTTGTGTTTCTTCTATTGTGTATCTGTGTGGTTGGAGACGAAAGACAAGTCGAACTTGATTGACAAAATCTCGAAGTTTTGTACAATCTCCATCAAACTTCTCTAGCAAGCTTACTTGAGGTTCTTTTGGTGCTTGTGGAACTAGATTTGCTATGGAAGCTGGAACATGGATTGGAACGCGAGCAACTTGGAGCTGTTCCATGGCGTTTTGTAGGTTGGCATTCTCTTGTTGTAATTGTTGCAACATGGAAGCCACATCGTGCATCTGGATGTTTGAAGCGTCACCCATCTTGGTAGTGGACTCTCGTCAAACTGTTGCAGAAGGCAACTCACACAAGACTCGGAATAACACTCTAAGCTCCAAAACTAGAACTAGTAACACTCGAAGCGAGAAGAGCAAGTACAACTGGTGTTGACGAGAGTGAGGGACAATGTCTCGAGGCTCTCTATTCATACTGTTAGGACGTTAATGGGAAACTCTAAAGTTGGAAAGTTGGCACCGCCTCCAAGTTCGGAAAAGTCCGCACCGTCACCGTTACTGTCACGTCTGCGACATTTAGGGAGAAGTCCGCACTGTCTCCCAGTTGGGAAAAGTCCGCACCGTCACCGTTACTATCACGTCTGCGACATTTAGGGAGAAGTCCGCACCGTCTCCCAGTTGGGAAAAGTCCACACCGCCTCCCAGTTGGGAAATGTCCACACCATCACTGTCCGTCACCGTCACGTCCGTGACAGTATGTATGTATGCGAATTCATTGGATTTTTTATGTCCATTTATCCATACCTCAACTAATTAATTTGGAACCAAATGTGCATTTTTAATTGAGCCATGGTTGTGATGAATCATTCCATTGCTCAGAAAAAACAGTTTGTTGAAATCAATCAAAGAATGTCAAATTTAATTTTATTGGTTTGATATTTGTACATATAAATTTTATGGCAAGAGTAATGTATGTTTGTACAAGAAATGTGACAAGTAGCAAGGGAATACCAAACAACATTCATTTAGTCAAGTTGGTTTGGAGTCCATTTTGAAATGCATTCAATGTTGCCATGCATGCAACCATGTTTTTTGCATCACCAATGACGCTATGAACTACATGGAAAAGCATGATTATAAAGACAAGTACGTACAAAATATTGTGTACATAATTGAAGCACCAAAAGATTGTCAAAAGAATAAATGCATTCCAATATCTACTGAAGAGTTATATTATGCACTTGTGCATTATCAAAGGAGCTAAAATTTAAAGTATCTTTCAATCAAAATTTAAAGACTTTTTTTTATTGCCAATGAAGAAGTGTTGCATTGCAAACTATGTGAAAATGTGTTAATGCGTTATGTGTTGTCATCCAATTATGAGTTTATTTTGGAATGTCTTTTGTTTCCTTCATTGCTCATGAATTTTTAAGTTCATGGCATATGTTTTTATTCATCATGATTTTATGGCTTAAGTTGTAAGGCCAACAATTGAATAAGTTTGGTTAAAATCAAAGTTATTAATGTTACGACCAATTTAAGTTTTAAATTGGAAATATTATACAAAGGTTTATTTGAAAATTCAACTTATCATTTTGTTATTTGGTAGCATTGCAATAGAAACTTGTCATACATGTGTCTCATATAAAATGATGAAACTAGGAAAAAAACATTCCAAATAATAATAAGTTCATCTCTTTCATAACAGGTTCATGAATGAGTTTTACATATTACATTATGGTTGAATGGGCCTTATATTATGCTTGACCTTGTTGCCCAACCATCCAAAGAAAAGAAAAGAAATTTGGATGGTGTCTCATATGACATCACACCATTGACTATGATTGTGAACACATGGGTTGGTAACCTTATGTTGGGCATGGCTTGGGTCAAGTCAATGTGATAGAAGCAACCTAGTAGCTTAGTGATGATGAAGATGTGGATATTATAATCTCCTTTTCATAGGAAAGTAACAAACAAGAAATTTTTAGAATATTAATCTTGGGTTGAAACATTTTTGAATCTTTAAAAAAATTAATTTAATCCAATGTTTCCCCAATTGTGCATCCAAAACAACTTAGTTCATTAATTATATATATTTCTATTTTACTTTCTATGTGGTTTGTAGTCAAAAAAATTTGACATAAAGATTATCCATATGGAAAATGAACCAACTTACATGGATATTTCAATTTCAAGTTTTCAAACTTTTCCAGCTTGAGTTAATTCTTACATTAGAAGAAGTCTCTCAAAATGCAACCAATGCATTTGTAATTATGTGCAATTAATTGTCATTTGCAATTAGCTCTAATTGTTTTTTCAATTACTTTACACTTTTGACTATTCTTGCAACTATGCTACAATTACATTTGTGATTAATGACTTTTTCATTTTACATTCTAGCATTGTTTTCATCCCTGATCATGCCCATATCCCATTAATTGCAAATGAAACCAAATGTAGTTGCATCATTAGGGTGTCAACATATCCCCTAGTGGTATGCATGGGTGTATTAGTAAACTTTTAAAAGCTATTGTGTGCTTTTGTTAAGTTCTATTAGGGGTATCATATGGCATGTTTCCATTAGTGTATTAATAAAGTTGCATTTAATTTGTAATTAAACAAATTAATTTCCTACTTACCTATATATGTTTGTTTACTTACTTAGCTTAGACTACAACCTATTTATTTATGTTTATTCACCTATGTAGCCTAGGTTACCTACCTAACTAAAGTAAGCTCCCAACTTATTAATTAATTGATGGTTAATTAGTCACACTAATTATTAATAGTTAATATTGTGATTATTATTATTTTAAAATTTTAATTTAAAAACCATTCACAGAATCTTATAACTAATTAATTAATTGATACCATTTATATTATTATTATTATAAATATTATTATTTTATATTATTATTACTATTTAACAATTTGTAACTAATATGTTTGTTATTTATTATTTGGATTTTAATTAAAATTATTTTATATTTAGTTATTTATGAAATTATTTTTAATTATTAATGAATTTTAAAACTAATAAATTCGGTTATTTAATTATTATTTAGTTAATTATTTAGTCATTTATTTATTTTTTATGAATTATGAATCAATAAATTATAAATAAATGAATTAGTCAATTGATTATTATATGAATATTAATCATAATTAATTAGTTAGTTAAATAGTTACTTAATTACTAGGTTGTATACTTAATTATAATTCACAAATTTTTTTTTTAAGGATAATGGATATGAAATAAAAAATTTAGTTGTAACTTAATTTGCAACTAAGTTATAACTTCAATTTTTATCCCATATATTATTTTGTCTTTCATGTTCATTTTGAAAATTATATAATGAAAAGGTGTTGTTTTACATTTTCACATAAGGAAACACATGTCAATTGGGATGAATTGATCAAAGTCATGACAAATTTAGCATCTCACGACTTACTAATGAAAATCGTGCCAAATTTGTTCATTCATAATTCGTATGTTTTTGTTGCAACCCTACTGTGAGGGAAGTGTGAGGATGAAACTCACGCTCTCGAAATTGGGACTTAGGATCCCCCGGGACTCCCAAAATTTTAGAGTTCGATTCTAGGGGTCAAAACACCTCACATTGGGGTGTTCTTTATATCATTAGAAAGTTATTGAAGTGTAGATGTCGAAAATGGCCTTGCATGGACCATATGGACATCTGTAACACAAGTTATGGCAAAAAGAAGGGCCGAGAGTCAAACTGACAGTTTGACTCCCGACCACTGAAAGTTGGGAATCGACCCGACCCCGGTGTGTGCAAGTGGAAACACACCATTGGAAAGCTCTTGAGGAGAGCTACAACTTTGCTTCAGAGCTCATCCCAATCGGAGGTCTGAGCAAAGAGTTATGGTCGTGCAAAGTCTCGAGAGTCCAAACCGGGACAGGTTCGGGATTCCTCCTTGGGAGTCTTGGGACAAAAAGCCATTCGAATGTGGGTGCCGCAGAGAGGCACAAAGTATACTATATGGGGGAAGGTGTTGGTTTCCTTCGAGTCCGGGCCGTGGTGAGTCATGTGAATCCAGAATTGCCCGTGGCTTGTCTTATCACCAAAGGTGCTCCAGAAGGTGAACTAACCAACTTGTTCGTTGGTTTGATGCAAGTTCGAGTAAGTGAATAGTTTGTCATTCTTCCTAGTCCCATCCCGGAGCTTTGGCACGCCCTTCTACCCCCATTAGTGCTAAGAGCTAGGAACATGCCCCGAATGCCCCACCATTCCACAACTTGAGTAACTTAGCCCCAACTTGGGACTAACTAAGGGCTTGGGAGCGCGTCAGTTTTACACATTGATATCGTGCATTGAAAACACATTTGAATGTTTATAAGAACATTTATAAGAAGATGCGAAATTCGTGTGACATTTGTTCATTCATAGGTTCATACTTCATCTGTCAACACATTTATACATGCATTAAACGTGTTTTTAACACATGATATTCATGTATAAAATGTACGAACCTATGAACAAATGAACTTCACATGAATTTCATTATTAATTTGTTGTATGCTAATTTTGTGATTTGAAAAAGTTTAACCTTTTAAGGAGTTTAAACCTAAAAATTAAACCTAAAAAAAATTTACCTGTTTCACTAACCTAACTACCTAGCTACCTATTTAGTACATCCTAGCTACCTACTTAGTCCTACCCTATGTGGAAAACACATGTAGGATAAAAGCTTCACATAATGTTTTTCTTCCAATAATATGGTCAAAAATCTACATTTCGATCTTGCACTCATTTACCATATTTGGCCATAGGTCCTACACGCAAGTATAAAAATCTAGCCTTTACACTTACTCTCATAATTGTCTATATACAATGACCTCAAATTTTTGTTCCTTCCACTTGAAAAAATGTTTATTACCATTTGCCCTCAATCCCATTTTTTTAAATTTATTTTCCAAGTTGTAACCCTTCACTCGATGAAGACAACTAATTTTGAACTTTGATACAATGGTCATAAATCTATGTTTTTATGAAGGGTAATGTGAATTTTCATGTTTCTTTTTTTGGAGTTGTAAAGTTGGTGGGTGAGGTAATCATTCACAAGAAGACTTAACCAAGCTTGTTAAATGTTCTACATTTTCAAATTTAATATCATTTGCCCTTCCACTTCTTTTTCCCATGGTGGGAAAAATTACTAATTGGATATTGTGCTTATAATGTTTCTAATTTCACTATATAATTCAAGCGGGTACATTTTTCAAGCATTATGATTGCAATTCAATGTGATATTTAATTTATACACAAATCGAATTTGTGGATGGATCTATGGATATTGCTTGTGATGATAACAACGAAGTCACATATGAAATTTATCAAATTTCGCTCTCGAAAAACCAAGGATTACATTAGTTGGTCATTACATGTAGGTATAGAACCATTGGTGGTCAATTGCTTGGCAATTCACATGACACCACTATCAAGCCAAGGAATCTAGCATCCATCGCAAACACGAGATGAAATTTTTAATCTATGACTCCATATATAACTAATTTTGTGGTCATACCAAACGTTGTATGACTAAAGGAAATACACAATTAGTTTATTAATTCAGGACATTCATGCATGTAATGAATCGGTGAACCAAAAAAGTTGCATTTGCAATGATTATTGTCGCAACCCCACTTTGGGCAAAGTGGGAAGATGCAACTCCCACTCCCAAAAGTGGAGACTTGGAGTCCTCCGGGACTCCCGAAAACTCAGAAGACGATTTGAGGGGTCAAATCTCCTAGCCTTGGCGCGTTCTTTATATCAATGGAAAGCTCTTAAAATTTAAATGTCCAAAATGGCCTCGCATTGCCCATTTAGACATTTGCAGCCCAAGTTATGAGCAAAAGAAGGGTTGGGAGTCAAACTGGCAGTTTGACTCCCGACCACTAAAAGTCGGGAATCGACCTCTTCCCGACGTCGCCCCAAGGAGTGCAATACGGCGTTGGAAATCTCTCGACGAGAGCTACAACTTTGATTTAAGACTTGTCCCGATCCGAGTTCGGGGCGAGGAGCTGTGGCCGTCCAAAGTCCCAGGACTCCAACCCGGGACAGTTTCGGGACTCCAACTTGGGAGTCCCGGGAAAAAGAGCCATTCGGATGTAGCCTCCACGGTGAGACACAAAGAATACTATATGGGGGAAGGTGGTAACTTCCCCCGAATCCGGGCCGTGGTGAGTCAAGTAGTCCAAGTTGCCCGTGGCTTGTCCCAACACCCAAGGGTGTTCCCGAATGTGAACTAACCCTCTTGTGGTTGGTTTTGGATGTAGATTCGTGTTTGATCTACTAGTCCATCTTCCTAGTCTAATCCTGGGACTTCTAGCACGCCCCTCTACCCCTCTTTAGTGCTGGAAGTCGGGAGCGCCCCTCAAGTCCCACTCTTCCGCAACTCAACATAGTTGGACCCTCAAATGGGTTCAACCCGGGACTTGGGAGTGCGTCAATTATGCAAATGAACTCCTTAGTTTCTATTAAATTATAAAGCCAAAAAGTTGCATTGCCCTCACATTGGTTTTTGGCCTCCATTGGGCCTCCCACCGAACTAACCATGTCCATGGAACTTGTATGAATGCTAATCATTGTGTTTGTTATAGTGGTTGACATTTAAGCCTTCATGTTCAACTTTTCAAGTTCTTTTGATTTCACAGCACAATTCTTCTTCAAGCATTGTTGTTGTTAATTCAATGATAGAAAACATTGTGGTTCTATACTTAAAACTGCTAGCAAGGACTTCCCAACTATTTCAAAGTGCGGATAAATTTGAGTAATCAACTCATTGTTTGCCACAATCATACCAGTGCTAGTTGGCTAATTTAATACCCTTTGGATTTGATTGAGGTAATCATTCATTAACCCATTTTCTTCAAAGCATAAACCATTTAACTTGTTTTTCAAAAAAATCTTTCTTGTCATGGTATTATTTTCAAACAAATCATGAAAAAATTCCAACACATTACTAACTCTATCACATTTGGGTGAGAGCGGGAAAAAGGAACCAGTCATGCCAAGGTTAAAGTCTTTTCCAAAGACTACATTTTCTACATGACAATTTTCTATTGATTTATCATGCATTCTCACATAATTTTTCAAATTGAATATAAAATTTGAGGCCAAATATGACATATAACATGATAAAAATTCAATCTTATTTGCATCAAGCCTTACATTATAGTCAAATCCATAACTTTACTTTTGATTACAAATTCAAAATTATAATAGTGTTTAAATATGTCTGAATACCAAAATATAAAAAAATATGTATTTTTATTTTTTGAATGTTTTGAGCACATGGATCCCTTCTTGTGAAATATATTGCAATTCACAAAAAAATTGAAATGATTTGGTGAACATTTGACAATGGAAAAATAACTTTTGAAACAAAAAAACTACTGTCCACATGTTTTTCTTGATTGTTTTAAACATATAAAAGGACTCTTGAAACATGGTGAATTTTTATGAAAATTTTGTAGTTGCAACTTTGAAAGTATAAAAACTTATTTCAAAAATTAAATGAATATTTTGATATATAGTGTTCCCATGGTGATTTTTCAAATTTTTTAAAAATAATTTTAAAAGACTATCCACACATTTTGTGGCTCCTTTTTTCATGTTTTCACCCATTTGTGACATGTGCAACAAATGCATGATTACCTATAGAAAGGTTGATGATTGACATTGATCTTTTCTTTTTCCTAGTGGCTACTTGATCAACTTGAACAACAAGATCGCCTTTTAGATTGGTTTGAATAGAAACAACTATACCATTCTCAATCAACTCCCACAAATCATCTTTCTATGAGATAATATTTTTAATTTTGAATTGTGAATTGCCACGCATTGTAGTTGGAAACTCCCACCAACTTTTGAATTCTAAACACCCCATTCTCTAATTGATGTGCCATAATTCTAACTTCTTCAAAAACCAGGAATAAATTGATAGATTTGATCAACGGAACCTAGTTCACACTTAATCAAACAATGAATCACAAACTTACTCTAATACCATGAAGAATTCTCTACTACATACAGAATGTTATATTAAAGAAGTTTTATCCACCTTCAACAAAGATATATATATACAATCCCACATACCTATTGTCCAAGTTCATGTGCATACATGCCAAGATGCAATTTCAAACTTGTAAGGCAATATGTTAACAACTTCCTAATCTATAACAAATTATTTGTTACTGCAACTATATCATTGCATGCTTACATACCAATCTCCTCCATGTAGACATTTGCATATTTAATATAATTTGGTGCATCCAAATGGATGAATGTTTTCAACATTGGAAGCTTTTGATCACATTGCTTCAAAAATTCTTTAAGAATACTGATTAGAGTTCAAAAAAATTCACAAACCTTGTGATAACAAATGAAAAATGATCCAAAAAAAATAGAAAGACTTGCCAAAATTTAATTTCTTTAGCAAAACAATCAAAGAATTCTTTTTCCTTTTGCATACCCTAACCTATTAGAACCATATCTCCTAAACTAGAAGTAAACCTCACTTTTGAAAAAAACAAAAACAAAAAACTTGCAAAAATGGGGCATTGCAAAGCTCAAACCTCCTCACTTTCATGCAAATTCCTTAATGCACTCCTATCTCCAACAAAAGCTCTTTCAAGCTTGCGTTGGTCTCCAATAGAATGTTGCTTCAATGCCCAACATACAAACTCTAGATTGGGCGCAAACTCTTCCTCCTTTGCAACTAGCATCAACAATCAAGGAAGAAGAGAACAATGAGACGAAGAAATAACAAGAACAAGCATATGCAAGAAGGGGAAGAAAAAACAAGGAGCTTCGCATGGCAAGGAGCTTATGTGATATGAGAGAGGAAAAAACAAGGAGCTCCGCTTTGGTTTTGGGCTTCAGCACACAAGCACGAAACTTGGCATGAACTAAATTCACGTTGAGTGGAGTCGAGAGGGGATTTTGGGTTTGGGGGCCCGTTGGGTCCGCTTGTTTTTCTCTTCATGCTGGAATCTCGATCCCATCCTGTGAATTGGGCGAACAGGGGCTTGTGACACCGTGTTTGCTTGACTTTACAGATAACAAAGTTATTTGCTCTCCGAATTATCATTCCCTTTCAGCAACATCAGCGAGTGTTTTGTGAATCCATTCATTCTTCCTTGAACATTATATGCCAGAGTCCAGACACTTTCAGATTCTGCACCAGTTTCATCAACTTTTCATATCTTACCACGTGTAAGCTAACCACGTCTTATCCCCCCAGATCTCAAAATCCCACACCCAATCCACTAAGCAGACAGAAAGCCCTTCTTATCAACAGAAAGCAGCAGCAAAAAAGTGATCATTCATAGAACTAAACATCACAAAATTGTTTTCCAGCTTTTTCAGCCTTCTCTCTCTCTCTTTTCCCTGAACTCTACTTGAAATTCTAGAAAATTCAGATCACAATTTAATAGCCACAAAAACAAAACAAAAAAATGGTTTTCACAATTTAAAGGGAGTTTGTTTTTGGGTGTTGAGATTCTGGAAGGAAATTAGTGGATATTGGTAATTTTCCTTTTCATGTTTCTTCTGTCCTCCTCCCTGAACTCTCTCTCTCTACTTGAAATTGTAGAAAATTGCAGATCACAAAGTGAACAGCCAGAAAGACAGGGTTGCAGCATTCAATTGGAGGGTTTCTCTCTCTACATATATACATATCTTTTTTCCTTTGGGTATCAATATGAAAAACTGAGTTTAGGAATTCCAAGTGGTTGCAAGTTAGGATTGAAATTCCGGAATGAAATTTGGTTTTTTGGGGATGTTGTTTCTGGGGATATGGGATTCCGTAAAATCTGTACAAGTTGATTCACAAGAAACCAAATGGTTGCTACATCATCATCGTAACCATCATCATGGCAGCAAGTTTGTAGCAGAATTTTTGGGGTAGAAAAATCTTCGAAAAAACTATGGTGTTGGGTTGCTGTAGTTGTAGTTAGAAGGGGATTTGGAGCATTGGGTGTGATGGGTATGTAGTTGGAGCATTGAGTGTGATGGGTTTGTAGTTGCAAGAGAGGAGGGAGGGTGGGTGTTGTTGAGTGCAGTGAGAATAAATAAGAAACGGAAGACTTTGATCACAGAGAGTGAGTGAGTGAATTTTTGGTTGCATTTTTGGTTTTGGTGGATTTTGCAAATGGTTCAACAGCGTCTTCTTGGTTGTTGTTTTTAGGGTTTGTGAATCTTTACCAATCGCTCGATGCCGTTGCATTCCACAGTTGTTGCAGCGAAGAATTGATTGAGGTGCTTGCAGTTTGCAGCACCAGAAACAACGCCCAGATTTTGTGTTGCTATATCTCATTTCGGAAAATCCGTGAGAAATAGGTCTTCTTTTTCCTCTCTCTTCCTGGGATTCCTTGAAGAAGCCCAGTGTTGTCCTTGTTGGTGCAAAGAAGCAGCATCAGCAGAAGGGGAAGGAGGAGGAGGAGAGCAAGCAGAAGAACAAGAACAAGGAGAAGAGGTCTTTTTGTGAGGACAAGAAGAAGAATAGGAGGAGGTTGGTTTGCAGATGTGAAGAAAATGGCTGGGGTTGTTGATGAGACAGGCACAATGCCTGCCAAGAGCTTCTCCAGCAATAGCATTAGCAGCCCGGTTAGCTTGGATGGAAGTGATGGAGCTCAAAGCCACAACAATAGCACCAACAACAACAATGGCGGCGGCAACAATGGGGGTGGCATGGTTAAAGGTCTTGTTATCAAGGCAGCGTGTCTGGTAGGAGGTGCTTTTCTTCTCCGCAAGCTGACCAAGACCACCACACGCCGGGACCATGCTCGCATGGTGGCGCAGTGTCTCACCGGCGAGAAGGTAGGTTTTGAAACTGAATGTCATCTTTTGGATTTCCAGATCTTCTTGGATACACAGTAATTTTTTAGCTTCATGTCATGTGGGTTTCTGCAACTTTCAGAACCCTGCTTTGTTGCTGCACAATTGCTCTTATGTTAAAGCTAAAACGAAAAACAAGATTGTGCACAACAGCAGGACAAACAAAGGGATTCGATGCTTCTTCATGTACAGGATGGATATCAATCACAGATGAAAATGTACAGCGCTTGTTGATGCAGTTTCTTTGAGTGAGAGAGTGAGTGATTCAGTAGTTGTAGCTAACTGCTGCTCCCCTTTCCTTGTGTGTCTCAGTATTCTACGGAGCAAGCATCTCGAGATCCAATGACATACTTCAATCTTAGGTATATAAGAGTCATTGCTTCTGCATCCCTTGTGGAAACACTCGGTCACATAACCCACATGTCTTTCAGTGGTCCAAGGGCTGAAAGATTCGATCATTGGATTCACTTGTGACTGATTGTTTGTGAGAATGCTGCAAATGCCTGATCTTTGTTGAAAAGGACTAATTTAAATTTGAATCCAGTCATGGGTTTTTTGGGGTGAAGTCAACAAGTTTGTAATTTCATTGCACTTTTGGTGAGAGCAGGCTGCTTACATGTCCTGCCACAGTGCGTGCAGATGGAGCTAGGGTTTTGTACTTTGAGCAGGTACATTATTGCTTGCTCACTATGTTAAAACTGTTTTGGCAGCTTCATCATATCTCTTTAATGAAGAGATATGAATATCTCTTTAAGATATTCCATTTCTTAAAGGAGATACAGTAGAAATTGTTGTCATGTAAAGTAGGATTTTTTTACCAGTGAGGCAACTGGGTTGGAAATTGACCAGGCTTTTTGGCGAACACCCGAGAGACCATACCGGCAGGTATGAGGCTTGTCTCCTTTCTGAAGTGTGAGCCCAGTTTTCTTTTGTAAGTGTGTTCTGCTATGATTTGATCACAGGCTGCTTGCTTAGCAAGTTCTGTTCCTGTGTTCTTTTGAAAAGCCCAAAGTAATTCTAGTCTGGTGTCCTTGTGCAGAGGTTCTACATGGTGAAACCCTGCCCAAAAGACATGAAATGTGATGTGGAGGTAAGCTTTTTTGTGACTTGAAATGGATTTGAATAAAAGTTTAAGAAAACCTAGCAATTTGATGCCGAAAATCTGTTCATCTCTTCTGGAAGTGGTTGTCCCTTTGAAGAAACTCCTGGCAGGATGAAATCATGAGTTGTGACATAAAATGCTGACTTACAATCGGGTGCTTCCAGGTGGGATCTTATGCAGTGAGAGACATTGAAGAGTACAGGAATTTTTGCGACCGCCCCAGAAACCAGCGGCCACAGCCTGAGGAGATATTGGGGGTAAGCCCTGTGTAAACCCACCTCACAACTTGCAAGGAGTCTGCTTGCGATTTGCTTGCATTCAAACTATGGAGGCAACAAACAAGAACTAATATTGACTCTCATAATCCTTATGTGCATAGTAAGCAAGATGGCATGAAAGTAGTAAACAGCCCAACATACCTCAGTGTGACTGTCACAAGCCTTTTCTGAGCAACAGATTTGCTGCCCATTTTTTTACCATTGGATTGATCATGTGGAATTTGATGCATTTTCTACCTGAAACTGGATGGCTACTTGTTAGAGGTCTGGCTTACAGACAGACTGGGACTGCAGGACATGGCAGAACATCTCACAACTGTCTATTTATCCCACTGTGAAAGAGGCCAACGCTGCTTGTATGAGGGCTCCACACCACCTGGAGGATTTCCAAATTCTTGGGTATGGTGTATAAGCCCTACATGTATGTTATTCTGGTGGTTGACAAAACTTGCTTGAGCTTGATTCCTATGCTTGTGCAACTGTTGGGTACCATACTGGTTCATGAATGAGAGCATGTTGTCTTTGTGAATGGTTAAGGATTTTGATTTTGATTTCTGTTGCCTGCAGAATGGTGCTTCAAGCTGCACATCAGAGCTCACACTCTTTAGAAATGGGGAAATCCACTGTTGGGATCGAGCATATGATGACAGTGGTAATCAGGTGAGTATATTTACATGTGCCTCATATTTCAGTGTCTCTGCCTCATAAGAACTGATGGCCATAAGCTGCCAACACACATATAGTATACATTAAGTGTGTATTCAGATGATGAATGGGTAGGATTTCTGGTTCACAAGTTATACTATGCCATTTTTCTTGAGAATCATGCATGCTTGGTGTCAAACGTACAAGTCTAGCTTATGTGTTCATCTATCAATTCTACAGATGTGTGGCATTTTTGTTTTTGGTGTAAGAAGCTTGTAAGGGTGAGCTTTTTCATCCTTGCTTGATTGAACACACCTCTAGAGAGCTGTCCCCATAAAGGTCAAAAATGATAAGTGAGCTTTTTTTCTTTTAGTTACAGTGTTCACTGTAAGGCACCAGAGGACATAATTCATGAGCAGTTTATTGAAGAAAAATTAACAAGCACATTGTTTGATGCTCTGAATGAGAGATAAGGAGTCTGGGCGTATTTTGAGCTGGTGGAAATGTCTGGGACAGGTATGGGGTGTGAAGCAAGGGCCTTATGAATTTAAACCGACAAGCTCATCAACTGTAAGTGGCTCCATGCTTGAGCCCAGCTCTTCCCTTATGTTTTCACCAAAGAAAGCTGGCTCTAAGCTCGTTGCGACAATGTGAAGCAGTCCTCATTACCATTTGATTGCATTCTTTTTTCTGAGCAAGTGTGTGGAGGCCAAGAGCTATGCATCCCACTTTGTCCACTTCTGGTGGGCTTGCCTGTGTGAAATTGTATATGTACAAGTCAAAAGGTCATATTCTGCAGCTGGCCACCTGCCTTAGTGTTGTTTTCCTGTGGCTCTCTCTCCTCAAGAAAAGGTTATCTTCTATGTACACAACTGAATTTGCATTTCTAGCTATTTCATGGATCAAGCTTCATTTGGTCGCCATCCTGAATTCCAAAGGATGTGTTCCATGTGATTCAGCAGTTTGTTGCCATCTCTTTCTGGAGGATGTGTTCCCTTGTGATTAAGATTGCAATTTTTATTATCCACCCTCCATACAAGTTCACAAGTGAAGTGAATGCACTTTCTGCAGGTCATTGTTGTGTCATAAGTGAAATGAGACCCAACTCCTGTATGCATCCCTAGTTTCCCATGAATGACTGAATACCCTTCCCAAGTTGAGTGAATGAATGGTAGAAGTAAATTCTTTTGTAGATAAAGTGTGTGCTTCTTAGTGTATCTTGTGTACATGTTATTTTTCATGCTATGATTTATCCTCAGTTTGTGGCTTGCTGCTACAAGGAACCTGAATAGACATGGTGATTGATGTGGTTGGATATGCATTATCATCTCAATTTCTTTGCAAGCTGGATTGGAAATATCAGCTTATGCCACAATGCTCAAGTTCTACTTAAATAAGTATATCCATTGTTGGATGTACAATCTCATCTACAGCTTAAGGGGATATACACTAGGGATGAACTCATGTGTTTCAAGTGTGTTTCCAATAGAAGGTAAGTTTCAGTCAAGATGCTGATAGAAGCAGACTTTCAGTCTAGAGTACAATGTCATAAATCTCGTTTTATCGGTGGGTGACTTTGACGTTGATCTGTCTGTGAACAACTCTGCTCTCAATTGTTCACATCTTTACACGATGGGTGCTGGTGTGCTAGTACTTGGGCTGTTCACAGAAAGACAGTTCATAATCTGAAAGGGGATTACCTGTATTTCTGGTGAGTATCTCATAACATGGCATCTGAAAGCTGTAAGTTTCTGCCTTCCATGTGAAGATTATAGTCCTATGGTAGGGCTGTATCTTTCAATGCTTGCATCAGTTGTGTGTAGTTCATCCCTCTTGCAATGGAGGGCAGAACATATGGTTCAAATTTGGAGCAAACATCAGATGGGTTGTCCCAACTTAACTTGGAATTAGTCCAAGAGATGTTGATTGTCGTCCGCTGTTTCCTGTAGGATTATGGATATTCTACTGACTTCCATGACATAAATGACATTTGGCACTCTGCAGATATAACCAGAAAATCCCTGTGACCTTCACCTTTTGCAGCTGTTAAAGGTAAGGTACAAAGGATTTTTCTTTTGGAAAAAATGGGCCCAAGTTTTTGCCTCATTGTGAGGAAAAAAACCTGGAGGTTGCCACATCTAGATGTTGAGGTCATGGAAGAAAGATTTTGAGAAAAGTTCTGTCGTCATGCCTGACATCTAGTGAGATTTGGCTCATTAATGTTGGAAATGGTCACCAGTCCACATACTTGACAAATTTGGGTTTAAAAAAACAGTAATAGTAGGTATGAAAGATTTTATTTTTGTCTTTTTTGTATATTTTGTTTTTTTTTTGAATTTAAAAAAAATTGGAATAGGGGAAATTATTGTGGTTTATTTATGTCGATTGAAGACACTCTGATTTGTAATGTGAAGGGATATTTCAATAATTATTATTACTTTCATTTATTACATATGATAGGTATGTAAGGGTCTTTTTTTGTTTTTTTTTTTTTTTTCTGAATT
>Ga0209611_10008387_pt1 | contig 16182 bp, 13 predicted proteins | sample S1TSphgellanicum_3_FD_187693 | JGI IMG/M metagenome (GOLD analysis project Ga0209611, IMG submission 187693) | Host-associated microbial communities from peat moss isolated from Minnesota, USA - S1T2_Fc - Sphagnum magellanicum MG (SPAdes) (version 2) | ecosystem: Host-associated > Plants > Peat...
GGGGGGGGGGGGGGGATAACTTTGTGTGCAGACCTCCGATTGAGATGAGGTACAAAGCAAATTTATAGCCCTTGTCAAGAGCTTTCCAATGGTATGTGGCACGCCACTTACATGCAAGGAAATTGGGTCAATTCCTGACTTTTAGTGGTCAGGAGTCTAATTGCCAATTTGACTCCCAACCCTTCTTTTGGCCATAACTTGTGTTTGAAATGTCCGAATGGATGATGCGAACCCATTTTAGACCTCTAAGTTCCAAAAGCTTTCCAATGATATAAGGAACTTTTCAATCCAATGAGTTTTGACTCTTGTAATCATCTTCTGAAAATTCAAAAATCCATTGGGACTCCAACTCCCAAAATGGGAACTCAGTTGGGGGTGTGGGGGTTCATTCCCTCAACTTTCTTGCACTCCTGGGAGCATGAAATGTGTCTCTTGGGTTCACTCTTGGCCCGCACGTTCACAAGCCTTTGCCTTGATTACGAGCCCAAGGCTAAAGTTGCGACAACCAAATTATAAAATGTAATGCACCTTAATCTTATCCAAAATGGTCCTTAAACCTTCATAAACCCTATAAGTTTCCATCGCATCCAAAATTCATTTGATTTTTCATTTGCTCCCTAATGATCTAAAAGTTTTCCGCCTTTGGAGAAAATTTGTAAGTAAGGCAACATTATGAAACAAGTGGTTGGGTTTGGTATGGTTAAATGATTTCATTAACTTTTGCCAATTTGTTTTGAACCCCCCAATGCCCCTCTCCACCTTAACCTTATATCCCACATGCATATTATTATATGCATTCATCGTGTTTGGGTGAGTATTTAGAGACAATTCACACCAACCAATCTGTCACATAATGAACATGTATTCACCCATGTATCCTAGGTCCCCAAGCAAATATTCAAAGTACTCATATGTGTGGGCAAAATGTTTATACCAATTGACATACATATCAGAATGCCATAATATTGTTACATCATGGTGTGACCTTGAGCAAACTGTTGATGCAAATGAATAGACCTTGGTTATCAATAATGATTGCATTGTTCATCAAAAAAATCTTTTTTAAATTGTTGAACCAAGTTCGGTGTGCCAAATTATACCATGGCTTACAAATCTTCACAAGGTTTTCTTAATGAACTTTATGCAACCTGAGAAATTTTGGATCCCCTTTGCCAAGATAACCTTCTATTCAATAGTCATCCATTGGATCTCATCCACAATAGCCTCATTAATGCATAATGAAATGAATAGCACATCATTGCAAATAGAAGTCTTGGACCAATTCCCCATGAATGCATCATGCATGGTTACATTGTCATGCTTGAAATATAGTATGAAACTGAAAAGGCGTTGTTCCAATGTCAGCTTACATGGTTGATCTCACATGGTTGATGAAAGTTGGCACCACAAGCACAACCAACTTTTTGAACTTAACTAAAATGAAGTTTTTCAACGTTTGGAAAATCTAGGTGTTGTGTGTTAGGATGTCCCCAACTCTGACATTTGGATCCATTAATTGATTAGCACCTAGCACCATCTTGGTCATGGTGAAAAATTCTTCTAAACTAGCCTTGGCAACCAAGGTTACTTGAAATGACATGAAAGCTTCACATCCATGTCATTGATGAACTCAACATTAAACCCATCAAAGTTTTAAAAAGTTGAAGGTGTTAGATAAATATGAAAAATCGAAAAAATTGACCATATTTTGCTTTTGCATGAGAAATGGTCCAAAGAAGGTCTATGCTCAAGCAAAAAATAAATCTAGAAAACCTCTTTTCTTCAAGCTTAAATTATTCTGGAGACTAACTTTTGTTCTATCCTAAAGATACCAACTTTTACTAAACCCTCCCCAATGTTCCAAAAAAATGTTTTGTCAAATCTAGATAGACTCATTGCCTATTGCTCATGAGAGATGTGGAGAGGATTTTGAAAGGAGGGATTTTTAGTTTCAAGGCATTTCCAATGCAAGCTCTCCAAATCACCTTGTAAATGTCAAATTAAATGTGCTAACGATAGTGGCTCATACATGTGCCTAGCCCTAATGACAAAGTCACTTTTCACATGTATGTCATCTCTTCCATTTTACTTTCTCCTATAGTTTTTTTCATGTTTTCTCTTTTGAAAATGTTTTTCTTTAGCTTTTTTTTCCCCCTACTTTCTTTCTTTTTTCATTGAGAGTGTCTATAGTTCTAATTTTTTTCATGTTTCTTCTTTCTTTTTGTTGTGAGCATATTTTTTGTTTTGGTTATGGCAAATTTGTGGCATGCTAAGGTGTTGTTGCAATTGCACACAAACCTTGAAGACAACAAAAAAGATGAACAATTTTTACAACTTTGTTGCAACATGTAGTTGTAGATCAAATGATTTGTGGGCCACATGGCATAAATAGGTTGGGCAAATGACTAAATGTTGTGTGAGATAAAGTGTTCGACAATGAATGAATAATGTGAGATTATTTTTCACCAAACCATGTGTACAATGAAAGTAATTTTAGACATGGGTTTTGCATGAGGAAAATTCTTTTTCTTCATCTTGTTGTGGTAATTAATGTGCACAACCCTTATTTCATCTAGAGGTGAGATGCTTGTGGAGCCATGGGCCTATCAATAATCCAAAAATGTATTATTACAATTCAAATGTTGTCCTACGGAATGGCAACTAATGCAATGGATGAATATGGTCGCATAAGAGAGAGCACAACCATGGAAAGTTTGAGGTGTTTTTGTTGAACCATTACGGAAGATTTTAAACTTGTGTGCCTTCCTCAACCCACTAAAAATGGTTTTCAAAACTTGGGATTAATTCTAAGTGTGGGTTTCTAGGAATGTTTGTTTTTTTAGACTATATGCAATACAAATAGAAAAATTGCTCAATAATGTGCTCTTCTCAATTTTTTGACAAAGGCAAAAATTGTAGTATAATCTTTGAAACCATCATAGATAAGAGACTTTGGGTTTGGCATGCTCAATTCTCTTGCCTTAAATTAATTTGAATTCCACCTCATTAGTCATAATTTCACCTACCCTATTCATATTGAACCTATTATGTCTAGCTTGTCTAGAATAAACATCACATTCCTTCCTCCTTATCTTCATACATTCCTATGTACCTAATTACTACAACATAATTTTACCCTTAACATTTTCCTTTGGTTATTGATTTATTGAATGATGTAGGCAATGATCTTGGGTTTTAGCTAAATGCGAATCAATATTGTAAGGGCATATTCATAATCAACGTACCCAAAAAGATAGTTTAACATAATTTTTCTTATAAAAAATTATTTTCAATTTTTATTAAATTTATTATTTCGTGATTATAAGGGATTAGTATATGACTATAACTAGAATTATGTTATGTTAATCTATTAAAAATAAATTGGATAGAATATAAATGCCCTTTTGAGTCCTTTTAAATAATTTGAATCCTTGTTTTAATTATAATTTTCATCTTAAAATAATAATAAATGTATTAAACAATGCAATTGACTTCAATTTTCTTTCATGGATAAATAATGTATACATATATGTTTGGCAATGTTCATATAATGCATTTGATTAAATAATATACAATATAAAAATTTTGAAGGCTACAAAATCCATTTTGAAAAGGCAACAAGAAAAATGATTTTTTTTTTCCCATTTGGTTGAGTTTTTGTATTCATTAAGTTCTGAATTTGTGGCCCCAAGTGTTGAAAAAATGTGTAGGAAATTTTCATGCAAGAAAACATGTTAAATTATATATAAAAGCTTATGTATTCATTTTTTGCATTTCTGTTTTTTTACCAAAATATTTATGCATAATTACATACACATGTGAAAAATCACCACCACCATGAAAATTATCATAATTTGAATTATCCAATATCTTTCGCTTAAATTTATTCCATTTAGATTCTATGTTTGGAAGATAGCCAAAAAAAAGTCCTTGAATCCTATAGTCAAAAATTGATACCTTGATTGTGAATATGCCCCTAAGTACTATTTGTTGGTGGATGGCATCTACCATCATTGGCCAATATTCCAACAAATTATAAATGAGCCTCAAGAAAGAAATGTAAGCATTATGTACAATGGCATGAAATGGTTCAAAAGGATGTTGAATGAAGTTTCAAGGTCTTACAAAATAGATTTGCAATTGTGAAGAACCCTTATAGGTAGTGGGATAAGTCTATAGTTTTAGACATTCTTATTGCATGTGTCATCTTGCATAATATGACTATAAAGGATGATGAAATCGAAAGTCTAAAGCCATGTTTTGATGTAACAAATATTCACATTAAACGAGGTTTTTAAAAAAAATATAAAGATGGCACTTAGGAAATAAAAAATGCAAATATGCATTTTACATTATGCAATGATTTTATTGATCATCTATGGACTTTGAAAGAAAATAATGAATATTATTTCAATAAACATTGAGCTTGCTTTAAAAAAAAATCTTCTTTTATATTTTTTGAACTACTTGAAATCCATACTAACATGCTTCAAAGTTCAAAGTTGCACAATTGTTTCTTCTATTAGTGCATCATTTGTCAAATCAATGGGTTTTGGTGAAAGGATTATAGAACTTGCAAATTGGGTAGGCGAAGTTAATGGAAGCATTAGATTTGGGCAAAGTACAACATTTGGGGCATCATGCATTTGAATGCACAACTTTTTTAGCTCTTTAGACCTTTGAAGCTAGAAGTATTCTTGAACTTCTTTTTACACCAACAATGTTTATGGCATTGTGAAAAGAATCGTTAGGCTTTGATCCTCCATAATTGCAACCTTTTTTAATGTGGCAATTACCATGTTCATTGTGGGCTAAGCTTGGACCTTGGCAATGCATTCAAACATGCATTGAATTTGTTGATGTTCTTTAATTGCCTTTGTGCCTTCTGGTTGTTTTGATGCAAACCAAAAAAATGTTTCAACATCCACATTCCCATTCATCAACATCAAATGCAACATCTTGCATAAATGTAGTCTTGCATTTAATTATTGAAGTGCTTCTCTTGGACTTCAACCCAACATGACAAATCTTTCAACACCAACTAACAATATATAAACGTGAAGTTCAAGTTTCATGGGTGCTCTGTTTTGTACAACTTTACCACCTTCTACAAAGTGTTTTGTGTTTGTTCCAAATTCACATAAAGTTTCCACATTACTAAAAGCCCCAAAAATTCAAATAATGAGCAAAAAAGTTGCCTCAATGCATTTTATTTTTCGTCTCCTCTTTCCCTTTTTTAGTTGTTTTGAATGAACCTTATTGAAGAAAGAACAAAAAGCAAACTTGTTGATGTCATGTTTGATAATCCCCCATTTTGTTTTTAGGGACCTTGTATCCTTTTTTGCGCAACTAAATGGTCGACTATTGTTGTAGTGTGTGCAAACCTTGTCCTATAATGTCGAGTTATTTTAACCATTCCCTATTACTAGATCTTGAGATATGTGTAAGAATGAACAAAATTGTTGTCTCTCTTCTTCCAAGATATATTTTTTTCCCTTCTTCTTTGTAACAACTATGGTTGCATAAACAAAAACAACCCAAGCACAAATGACATCATATGTGTTACATCAAGAAGTTGGCAACATCAACAAAAGCAATTGAGAATGTTGATTGTCGGCATGATATGCCATTGCAAAATATGGAGATGAGGAGAAACATTGGTAGGCCTTGGTTGGGCTTTTGAAGTAGTGCACGAATAGTGGGGTTCCATAAACAAGCATGACAACAATCGGCCTTGGAAACTGCCATTAAAAAGCTATTTCATATGAACATTGGAGATGGCATTATAGGTTATTTTGGATCCCTTGTTGAAATATTATGAAATATTCAGAATTGTGATTTCATTAATTAAATTTTTGCTTACAATATGCAAAATGGTCCCATGGGTTCTAGGCATAATGTTGCAAGCTACCAAACCTATGTATGTAATTAGGTAGTCTATCTAACCTAAAGGTACAAATGAGATAACACAAGCCACAGTCACCTACTTTAAGGTACAAACGAGATAACACAAGCCACAACTGCCTACTTTATGACTCCTTTTGTGGCTATTTTTGGGGAAATATTCCTAAAGTATTATTGGTATATTCTTGAAAAGTCTTTGAAAAAATCTTCAAAAGTTTAAAAAAAATTGTTCATATTATTTCATTAAGGTTTATGTTAAAAATTTGGCAAAAAATGTCATTTTCAAAAAAATTCAAATCCATTTACAAGTAATTTTATTTCTTAAAAAAAACGTTATAGTGTTTCATAATTTTTTTTGTTAATTTTTTATTCATTGGATTAATTTCAAATTAATTCACATGTTCCCATGATATATTAAAAACAAAAAAATATACATAAATCATACAATTTCAACATCAAATTAAATTATGATTTTAAAACATGAAAAAACCAAGCAAATGTTACACTTGTTATGGTACATGTTATTGTGACCACACCCCTATGTAGTTTTTTTTTTTGTAAGTGATTCCTTGTGTCAATGCAAAAATACAATGAAAATTTCCAAAAATTGAAACATGTTTCCAAGGTGAAAATTTAGAATGTAGAAATAAAATGGATATCTCCATAAATTAAGACAAATAAGTACACCCCCTAGAGAAGGGTAGGTAGGTTGACAAAAAAAGGTAGGTGTTAAAGGTAGAATTTTTTTTTAACACTATGGGTGTTAAAAGACGGTAGTACTGTCAATATAGTGAACTACCTTCATAGGGCAAAATAATCAACAATTAATTTTGGAACAAATTTTAATAAAAATAATGTCTTAGTCTAGTTAGAAAGGCAACCTAGTAATTATTAGGTACTAGTGATGAATATCCTATTTATCATATTCTATTTAATAGGGGGTGAAACATCTAGGTTAATTAGTTTAAATGGATACGGGATGGATGAATTTCCCTTAACTAGGATTTGTGGAGGGATTAGGATAAGGGGATCTAGAAGGATTTTCTTTTTTTTAAGAAGATAAGGATTCAACCCTTGTGTGCTAAATATCTTTTTTGGGTTCCTTATTTATCTTTTGATGAAGAGGATTGTGCATCATTCCTTTGTATGATTCTATATTTGATGTGGTTACAAGAGTTCTCTTAGGGAAAAAGTGTGCATATATATGAAAAGAAGAGAAAAACATGGAATAATATTGTACTTAGTGTTATGTAATGGAAAATGGTTGAAGGTTGTCAAATGCATTATTTCATTTTGTTTATATTGACCTTTAGGTAGGTAGGGAAAGTAATTCTTTCTTAATTGATGTAGACTATTAGTTTTTTAGTTTGGTTTTTCTTTTCTTTGACAATGAAAGTACTCTATGTATTTGCTATTGGAGTATGAAAGTAGACTTGTTGTAGGAGGGTAGTTGCCATTAGAATGTAATAATAAAGTGATACTTATTGTGTTTGAAGTTGTAAAAGGTAAATAGTTGTTACAAACAATAGGTAACAACAATAAAAGGTTTGTAGGTGCTACAGACGATAGGTAGTAGTTATAGAAGGTTTGTAGATGGTAGGTAGTAGCTACATGAGGTTTATAGGCACATTGGTTTTCCTTTCAAGTTTGCAAAAAAAGGTAGTTGCAACATGATGGTAAGTGTTATAGGACGGTAACTACTACATGACGATAATTACTACTACATGATAAATGTTGTAAGACAGTAAGCAAACGTAAAACATGCCTTACCTTCATATGTTTTCATGTTATTTCTCATCCTTTCCTTATTCAACAACCTTTTTCCTTGATGGTAACTAGGTTGTTGAATTCCATGGTTTAACAATAGGTAAGTTGACCTTTGTAAAAAGAGCTTTTAATGGGGGTCTAGAAGAATTTAATTCCCTATTCATGCATTATTGGAAGTTTGGGTCTCACTTTGTTGCACTTTTAAGGAAAAATATAAACTAAGGGCCAAGTGACAAAGTCACACGGTGAAAAGAGGCACACGACACTGGGTGACTTTTAAGATATCTCTAAGTGACTTGATATAGTTTTTCACTTTACATGGACACATTATCATTAATAGCAATCACAATGTTTGTTTTATTGGAAACTTTTTGCCAAAATTTTACTTTAAAAATATGATTTAAATCTATACAAAGAATTTTTCATGGAAAAAATTATTTAAATTTGCTAAATTTTGAAGATTTGTTTTTCAAATCGCCTGATTATTATGATAAGTTTTAGGAGGTAGCCAAGAATATAAAAAAAAATATTTTTTTCCACTTTCATATTTCGTGAGTAGCCAAATTTGGCTACATCACAAAATATTTAGAAGAAACCTTGAGCATTCATACTTGCATTGAATGCAAAACATTTTAAAAATGCATTATAATTATTTTTTCTCGTGAAACTCACTTGATATTATAGGATAAACAAATAAATATGTGCATTAATTATTACTAGTGTGGGGCTAATATTTGATTTTTTTCATAATAGTTAGGTTTAGGTTTTAAAATGTTTGTTTATTAAAGAATCGGGCAAGTCTGTTATTTAATTTTTAATTTATTTAAACAAATGGGTGGGTTTAATTTTTAAAAATCTAGCAAATGGTGGTTATGAGGTGGGGGTGGGGGTTTCATTAATTGATTGATTGGGTATAAGGCCCAAGTCTTTAATAAAAATCCATATAGGTATAACCAAGTTCTTTAAATAGGGTATAATCATGTGTTTTAAAATATGCACCTAGGTCTTGGCTTTTGAAAAATACCCGAATGGGTTCATATTTTGTATCTACCATGGTATGTATATTTAAAAACCCTTGAAAAACAACAAAAATATGTTTTTAACAAGGGTAAAGGTAATGTCGCAACCCTAGCTTTGGGTTCGCGACCAAGGCAAAGGGGTTACAAGGTGTGGGTGAAAAGGAGGGAAGCCCAGGAGTCAAAGCAAAGGCATTGCAAGGTTGCGGGCCAAGAGGAAGTCGGGAAGTCACATCACATACTCTTGGGAGTGTAAGAAAGTGTGAAGGAATGTGAGGGAGTGAACACTCACATTCCCGAGACAACTCTCACTTTGGGAGATGGACTCCCGATGGACTCCCGAAACTTTAGAGAACGATTTGAAGGGTCAAAACTCAATGGCTTGTGGCGTTCTTTATATCATTGAAAAGCTTTTTAAACTTAAATGTCTAAAATGGGCTCACATTGCTCATTCGGACATCTGAAACACAAGTTATGGCCAAAAGAAGGGCCGGGAGTCAAACTGCCAATTTGACTCCCGACCAAAAAAAGTTGGGAATCGACCCGACTTATTTGTTTTTAGATGACGTGCGACATACCATTGGAAAGCTATCGATGAGAGCTACAACTTTGCTTTAGACCAAACCTCAATCGGAGGTCTGCTCGCAAAGTTATGGGGCTCCAAAGTCGCAGGAGTCCCAGCTGGCAAGATTTCGAGACTCCCACTTGGGAGTCCCAGGAAAGAAAAGCCATTTGGATCTAGGCTCCATGGCCAACCATAGAGTATACTATGAGGGGGAAGGTGGTGGCTTCCCCCAAGTCCGGGCCGTGGTGAGTCTTGTGTGTCCGTGTTGCCCGTGGCTCATCCTAGCACCAAGGGTGCTCCAACTATGCACTAACCACTTTGTGTGGGTTGTGTGCAGGCATGTGTGAGTGAATGAAACTTGTTAACTCTTCCTAGTCCCATCCTAGAGCTCTAACACGCCCCTCTACCCCTCAAAGTGTTGTGAGCTAGGGAGCGTGCTGCGACTCCTCCCTCTTCCACTGTTTTTTACTTGGGCTCACATTTGAGTCCTTTAAAGAGTTGGGAGTATGTCAGGTAAGGGTTGTGTTTTTTGCATTTACACAAAGCAAAACACAATTACATGTTTCATGTTTTCAAGTTTCAAATTACAATTTATCTACTATCTATTAAGGTCTCAAAAATTAACAAGTGAATCACATTTAAATCTTTCATGTCATGATTATGTTTTAAACAATTCTTCCATCATTCTACCATTTAATTTTTAAACTTCAAACTTCGAACAAACTATACAACCTACCTAGACACAAATAGACAAAAATCACAATGACACAAATATACATTAGACATAAACACAAATTTTGGATTTTCAAAAGACACAAACTAAAAATCAAACATAAATTGATTTAGATTCAAACTTAAACACACATATACACATGCTTAAAGTACAACTAACCACAAGGACTAAATTTTCTTGTCATCATTTTCAATGTAGCGCCTAACACCTCCACACACGAGAAATTTAATAAATTTTGACAAGTCTGGAAAACCTTCAATTTCATTTTCAAATTTTGCCTCCAACTTTGCCATCAATTCTGATTCCACTTCATAAGATATTGCAAAGTCCGTGGGTTTCAAATAATGAACTCGAGGATTAGATGAATAATTCTTAGGGACAAATATTAGTTTGTCCATGTTGTTAGTTTAGAAATGACATTGTTGAAGTGTGGTCAAAATGCCAACAATATAAAAAATACGCTATGTTTCAATTTGTTTGGTTGGGATGCCAAGAATGTGTTGTGCTACTAATGCAATAGTTGGAAACTTATTCTATTCACCAAGATAGTGCACACTTGTAATTATCTGCATCAACAAAATATTGGTGGTAACTAATAAATTCTTTTGAAACCAAATCCTTGTAAGTATATGCATTCGTTGCTATGGTGGAAAATAAATCTTTAGAATTCACTTGAGTTTCAAGATTTTCAAATTTTGCACCACTTGAAAGCATCAACAACTTGGCAACCTTTGTTAGTAGAGGTAGGAACAATTCAACATCATATTTAGTAACAATAACAATAACATTTTCTCGACCTAGATACATGGTAGCCAATCACATGCTTTTAAAACACGAATCAAGCATCAAAGCTAACATATCATGTCATCGTGTCCTATCAAATGCATGCAAGAATGAAAGAAAAAGAGGAAAAACCTCCAGAACTTATTGTTTCATGTGGATCACGAGTTCTTTCAATTCATGATAAAAAAAACTCCTCCTTGCCAAAGTATTTGGAATAGTTTGGAATGTGAACAATTTTTGAACATTCGACAAGTTGAAATTATGAATTGTAATGCATCAGAAAGCAGCCAATGTCCACAACTTTGATTCATAATGTAACCACTCACAATTGAAGACAACACTTGTACCACAACTTCACAAACAACCCAAATTTGCGAAGATGGTACATTAGACTACAACGCCATAAACTCTTAACTATAGCATATCGTAATGGCAATTTGAAATGTGAGGGCATCTTGGAACAACAACACACAAGTAGTAAATCTATGATGAAACTATCGAATATTAAACATGAAATTCCTAAACCTAGAATCAGAGAAATTTATAAAAAACAAAAAGTAAACAGAAAGGGATTATAATTTGTACCTTGTTTTCATGGGTGTGTTGAGTATTATGGGCCTTAATCCAGATTCGATGGAAGTTTTTTCCCATGATTACTTGCCCTTACTAGACTTTTTTGCCCAAATAATACATTTTAAAATTGCAGATTGAACAACTTTTATAGATGCAAAAGACAAACCGATAACAACTTTTCATCTATAATGACATATTGACATACCTTCAAAAGGGCATGCCCTAAATGTGAACCATCAAATGGCTTAAGCAATGCCAAAAAATCACATGATATGACAGAAGTGGGGGCATTTGCACAAGCTTACAAGTTAAACCCTTTGTCTTTGACATAAGCAAGAATTTTTGTAAAAAAAAAAAGCTTATATAGTAACTCTTGGAGCTTAGAAACCATAGCTACACCACTAGTGTCTATCACCTCAAATAATCTGATTGTCACATGTCTTGCCTCCCAATTATTTAAGATGAAGTTGACAACAACAATAAAGATATCATGTGCTCCTTTAAACATCAAAAGGTCAAATGTACAAGTGGCTAATAAGTAATCAACTAATGCATGAACCACATATGTATTCATCATCTTTTCGACCAAATTTAACAAGATTTCCTCAACAAATGTTTTATTAGATGGGAAAACAACCTGTGGACACAACATGTAAGCCATCTGCTATAGCCAAATGGACTCCATAGTCCTCATAGGCAACAACCCCTTAACAACATACATGAGATCTTCCACAAAACTTGATTATGTCAAGTCATCTTTCTTAAACTTAAAGCTATTTGAAAAAAAACCCAAAAATATTAGAAGGAAAAACATTAACCCTTTTTTTACTAAGCTCACAATAAAGTGGGGATTTTGGAAACTCAAAAGTTGCATCTTAAAAGTATTTTCAACAAAGCAATATGATCATATTCAACATGATTTTTCATTGCCATTATTCCATTAGATTTATGGTAAACAATTCAACCTTTTCTACATTTAGTGCGCATGGCCAAAATTTTAGGCAAAACCCTACCACGATGACAAATAATGTAGCACATAGTTTGATTTTGAAAAAGGTCCACATGTTGGTTATCATTTACCTTGAAAACGGCCCAAGTGGGTGAATTACGATAGTGTGGCTTCCATGTTGCTATTTGTTTCCGCAAGCTTTCCAAGTGCATTGCAACAACAGTTTGTTCATCAATAGTAACATAATCTAGATTTCTCAACCCCCACCTTCATGTAGAGGTTGTAAATTATCAACACTGGGATTGTTGTAATAGCTTACACACACTAGAAGGGGATTGTTAGTGTTGGAGCTCACATTTGGATTTGGAGAACAAGCCATCACCCCCAACCCTTCAACAAAACTCGCAACATAACTTAACAAAGGTTTAAATTTAAAGGGTTGAGGTTAGAAGAAAAAAATTGTAGCTCGATGATGTTCGCTCAATATTTCTCCCAACGTGTGTAACTATTTTGTGGTGAGAAGGTGAAAAACTCCAAATCTCCGATGATAGACCTCCACACAAAACAAAAATTGCAAATATTTTGTAGAGCTTAGAACAAAATGAATTGACACAATGTGCACACACATACACATGCATAGACACAATGTAGAATGTAGCTAAAAGAATTAAGAATAATATATCTACATAGGTAGAAAGTGCAAAGACAAAAAGTGCATACATAATGCACAAACAGAAAATGTAATTTGGAGACTTGAGAGGTAGATGCGAAACATAAAGTGCACAGATACAATGTAGTTAAGAGAATTAGAAAAATAAATTTGGAGAGACAAAAAATGCATACATAGTGCACAAACACAAAGTGTAGAATGTAAAATGTAACTTGGAGCTTTGAGAGACACATACCTCAAACCTCAAACATCCCTAATTCTCTTTGCACTCCAACAACGAGCATAGATGCACAAACATGGGATGCACAAGACTTGTGAATGAATATTTGACGAATGATGAAGAACACAAAAGTGCAAAATGCAAAGCTTTAGGTACAAAACATAAACAAACAAGCAAGAAACAAAACACACTTGGTTTCTAAATTGCTTTTGGATGCCAATGTGCATTTGATCCTCCTCACTCAATCCATCTCCACCTTCGAGGTTAGTTGTAGGTCGCATTGATAAGACATGATGGCAAAATTTGTTAGTTCAATCCGAATGTTGCAAAAGCTAAAATGTAGTAGAGGCAAAAAGTGAAGGAAAGGAGAGAGTGCATTGCGAGAAATGAGCACCTTGCCGGCATAGTTCATACTTTGTACAAAGTAAACCCTAACAAAGCCCTAAAGCCATAACCTTGGCAAAGACCCATCTGGGTGTACGAAGGGTTTGAGTCTGGGGTTTTGACAAATACCCGATGCCAATATTTTGATTGTGTTTGGGTGTGGGTTTATTTTTTGGAGAAATAAAATGCCGGGTATGAGGTGCGAGCGAGTAGAAGTTTTGGAAGAAGGTCCAGGTTTATGAGAAAGTAAGACCTGGCTACTATAGATATATACCTCCTGTCTAAAAACCGACAAATACCCAGGGGAAAATTTTAATACCACCCCACACTGGTTATTACCTGATGGAAGACCCTGGGGGGGCGGCATTACAAGAAGGGGGGCAACACTCAGCTCCACCTTGTGTGGCCCTCTTATTTTGATAACCCTAGGGCCATATTACTACAAAAAAGACCCATATCAATGGAAATACTACCATGGTTAATTATTTGACTATGGTTAAATGTTTGATCGAACATGGGTTTGTTTGGTACTTGTTATCATAAAAGACATTTTTTCACACGCTGTGTGCCCCACACAAAGCCCACTTTGAGAGTTGAGACCAAAAAACTTGAAAACAAAAAGAAAATGGTGTCGGAATTGGTGTTTCACTTTTGTTTGGCATACCGAACTTGAAATAATACCTCTCTCTCTATAAACAACCAGCCAGTTTAGGTGAGATCTGCATGCATTGTTTGAAATCAAATTGGACCAAAACTCAATTGTGCCAAAAAATAAAATAAAATAAAGGAAAGAAGGGACCAAGACAAGAAAAAGCCAACACAAACACAAAGCCAAGAATCAATTAATAATTATTTGACTTATTTGTTCTACAATCTTGGTCTAAGAGAGAGAGTGAGCCAGTAATTTTATTCTTTTTGTGAATCATTTGCATGGGCATCCCCTTTTTTTCTGTGAAACCCTGCCAAACTTTGTAGAAAGCACCCAAGAAAGGGAGAGAGAGAAAAAGGAAACAAGGGGCAAGGACCAAAGTGCAGGCAAGCAAATAGGCAACTTTTTTTCAGTTCAAAGACCATCCTCAAAAATGCTCCAAAATTTGGGTGTCAAATATGCAAGCATCCACCCCTTGGCTAGTGTGACCCGGGTGCCACCCATGAACGCACCATCCCGGTTTTCCCATTTTTGAGGCCATCCAATGAATGAATCTACCTCAAATTTTAGAACCATTTCATGCAACATCCATCCATTGTGGTGTGTTTGTGGGTGCCGGGCCCATCCCTTCGGCAAAGCGCTGATTGTTGGGCATTTCCAAACTGACCAAATCTCTCTGCAAGAATGTGGTAACATCATCGTTAGACAACGGTTTTTTTTTTGTTTTGGGGGGGGGGGGGGGTGAATTTGTCTGCCACTTTGTGACAAAAAATTTGGGTATGACTCATACAAATGGTTCTTGTGAAAAAAAAAAGTGACAAAGTGACCACATTTTGAGGGGGGAAAAAAGAAGAAGAAATCGCCTGTATTTTCAGAACAGGTTCCAATAGGTCTCCAAAATAAAAATATTCGAGGATTCTTAATTTTTTATTTTCTACTTGCTACTCTGACCTCTACTGAAATTTGGCTAATTCCTCTTGTTGATGATGATGATTGCCAGTTTGACTACATGACAAAAATTGAGAGGAAAAAAAAAAAAAAAAAAAAACCTCTGGCACAGTAGCACTATAAGTGAAGAAGTATGAACCAATCAATTGTGTCAGTTGGTAGTTTTAAAAAAATAATTTAAACATTAGTCCTTTTAGAAAACATAGCCAAACAAATGTCTCTCCCATCCTTTTGATGTTAATAATAAGCTCACCAAGCCACCATAGATTGATTGGGGAGGAGGGTGACCCAAATATTTCATAAAATAGTGGGAAAAGGGCTCCTTCCTTCCGTATGGTGTGAATAGGTCATGCCTGGCACACACCTTACACATTCAAAAGATGCCTCTTACACCTACTACTAGGTGTTGGAATCGTATTTTTATGTGTAAAGTGCCAGCGATTCCTCCCACCTCTCTCAATCTCCGTAGGTTTACAATCATCATAATGTTCACCTTGTGCTCTATTATGATGGGGTTCAGTACCCGAGTACCCCAAGTGACTGAAATTCTCAAAATGTGTAGTCGGCAATTCCCCGGTCCAAAGCCTGGAAATGTTCTCGCAGCACCCTCAGGCCTTATGCTTTTACACTTTGAGGGTGGCAATCGTCAGCAGTCTAAAAGTTTTGGGCCAACTTTTTTTCCTTTTCCTTTGATTTTTTTTTTTTTTTTTTTTTTTGTTGAAAATTTCCATCAGAACCTGCTCTCCACTTGAATATACGTCATAGTACCCGAGGGGGCGGCTTTAGCACATGTCCGTTGAATAATTAATTAAGTTTGAAATTTTTATTTCGAAAATAAAATATTCCCAAATATTTCAAAAAATATATTCTTCATTTTCCTTCACAAAAAATGGGTTTTTTTTTTTCTTTTTTTTTGTGTGATGGGAAGTGATTTTTGAAATTTTTTAACATTTTCAAAAGTAATATAATTTATGCCGAGGCTGCCCGGGTACTATGGTACTTTTGGTACTTGGCCTCTACG
>Ga0209611_10008388_pt1 | contig 16181 bp, 8 predicted proteins | sample S1TSphgellanicum_3_FD_187693 | JGI IMG/M metagenome (GOLD analysis project Ga0209611, IMG submission 187693) | Host-associated microbial communities from peat moss isolated from Minnesota, USA - S1T2_Fc - Sphagnum magellanicum MG (SPAdes) (version 2) | ecosystem: Host-associated > Plants > Peat...
TCTTGTAGTTGCAAATATTCACAAATTTAGTTGCAGGTGGTCGTAAATTAAATGGTTACATTTTGGCTGATTTCTAATATTGAAACCAATAAAACTATGAACTTTTGAATGATCAAATTTGGACCTTATTTTCAAAAGCCCCCATTTTAATCATTTTTTGTTGGATTTATGTTGTCAAAAAGTTGTTTAGTTGAATTCTTGTTCATTTGAACTTTTTTAGCTCATTAATTACCACACAGTTTACATTTAATTATCATTTTTAAGGGGTTTTTTCCATTTTAGTGTTAAAATATGGATTTTTGGGAATGTGGTGTATATTGAAAATGTGTGAGTCTAAGTTGTAATCACCTTGACATGTTACCTCATTCACCCTCACATATTTTTGTTCCATAGATAACACCTGACGAGGCTTTTTTCCCTTCTTTTTGATGGGAAATCTAGAGGTGTCAATGCAACCTCTTCCATTCCCAAGTTCTTTATGTCATTCTTGATGGTTGTATCCTCCATCTCGTCCTTCTTTTGAAACATGTTTTTTTTTTGGCTTATGTATAAAATATTGAACAACATTTTTTCAACACTTCCCATCCATGTTCACATAAGATGGCCAGAGACCAACTTTAATATAAACTATTTCTCCCTTTTTTCCAAGCTCCTTTTGCACTTGTCCAAAACCTAGTGCAAGTTGTTCCTTAAACTATTTTGATTGCACATCACAAATCACAATCATCATTAATTTAATTCACTTAAAACCTTGCATAATGGATGAGACATTCATCTAACATCAAATGAAAATAATGTTAGATTGTTGTGGATTATTCTTCTTTAAGTCCAAGGTTTTAGTTGCTTGGAACCCCTTTGATTTCATCATGCACCCTAATTGTAATCGCTTCCAAATGGAAGCATGTGATTACCTAGCTCTTCTTGCAAGTCACCTAGACCTTAGTGCCATTAAACATTTAATCCTTTACCTTGTAGTGTTGTGACACTTAAGCTATTTTCTTATCTTGGTCTCATCAAGGCACCAAACATTTAACAATATGTGACATGTTGCATTGACTAAATGCTTAGGTCCCTTTTTGGGTTAACATACATTTTCAAGGCATTTTGATTTGCCTTAATGTTGGCTTTTACTTAGCCAAACACCTGAGTTTGAATTGCCCAAGTTTTTTTTCAATGCAATCTTCCATTGTTGCCAAGGTAAGCCTTCATGGGTTCACCTGAGCTTGGCCTTCATGTCAACTCAATACATGTGCCATTGAATGGTCTCAACATTGCTTTGTTTTGTGGGGTGTGTCAAACACCTTATTCGACATATTTTTCCTTTGTTATTTGTGGGGCATTTAAAAAATAAATGGGATGTCCATTTTGGCAAGCATTCCATTTTCAAAATGCCCCACATTTTTTTCCTTTTATTTTCCATGATATCCGTCAAGCCACACTTGCCCCACCTCACACATGCCCTTATTTTAGTAAAGCCCATGGCCTTAGTTTTTACCCTACACATATTGTTTAGGTTGTAGTTAGGAATCATTATTGCTCTTGTTAAAATAATACATGTGTAAAATGTAGAAGGTTTATGCCACAATATTTTCACCAATTTGATTTTAAATTTTAATTATAATTTGAACGTCAAATTTAGATTCATGTTCGTATATTATTATACCTAACAAAAAAATAGAATATAACTTTTGAAAATAAATGAATATCAAATCATTATGTCCATTTATATATGTGTAGCACACGTAGAACTTTAAATTTTAGCCTTTAAAAAACTAGTTCAAAATCACTAAGACATAAGAAAAAAAAAGTCATTTTTTTTCAATTTTTTTTTTTTTGTGAAAGAAAATATTAAATCTTCAAAAAACATTTTACATGTTGCAATGAAAGCTTCAAAATTAATTAGATTTTCATGTGTTGAAGTTGCCAAGGTATTACGGTAGTGATGATAACAAACTTATCACCAATAAAATGATTGGGTTGTCAATGGGTAAATGATCTTTGAAAACTATTCAAATGATTTGCTTTCCTTTGTTTGAGTTGTTATGGGGGAAATGGACATAATACCATTCCATTGTCCCTAGTGTCCAAAGTATGAAAATCATTCATGGCTTTCCTTTGAGTCCTTGGGGCAATTTTGGAATCCTTGGGGAACAATTAAATAGTCTATTTGCCCCAAGTTTCAATGTTTTTTCCCTTAATATATTATGTTGTTTTCCCAACAAAAAAAGTTGAGATTTTTTTTTGGTGTAAATAAATAAATATATCAACAACTTGGTAAGAGAGAAAAAAGGAAGGTGTGAAAAGTTCAATGGATTCTTTTTGAAGAAAATGGGCCCAAGTTGCCAAATTATAAGAGGAATCCTAATTTTTTCTATTTGCCTTTTGACCCTTAGCCAAATCTAGTTAAGTCCTTTTATGCATGATTATCAACCCACTTATTCGACAAATTTGAAAACAAAATAAAAGAAGATAAAATATCAATTAATTTTAGAAATAGAAAAAATCACCAAATTTTCAATATCAAATAATTCTATACATAAACTAATTAATAGGAAAAACTAGCCCCAACCCCATTAGGGTAAATAGGTCAATGATTGAACATTAAGTGTTTCAATCACCAAACTTTCATTCAGGTGGCCTCCATTCTATTTGTAGTCTGAAGGTAAAGTGTAGACCATTGGATTGTGCACCCACAAGCTTTCAAATTATTCAATTTGGATGGAAAATGATAAAGATATGCCCCTCCAAATTTAGGGTAGGAAAAAATGAGGAAAAAATTTAGACAAACACATAACATCCCATGATAACTTGCTTTGACACCTATTACCAAAACAATAATATGTTAACTACCAAACTTCACCTCTCCCATTTGTAGGAGTGGATGAAAAAATTATTAATCATAATTATCAAAAAAATTGTTGAATTTTAATAAGTTTAACCAAGAAAAAATATAGGTTTAGTCAAGAGATAGAAGTTCAGCTAGTAAGATATATAGGTATAGCCAAGAAATAGAAGTTTAGCCATTAAGATATATAAGTTTAACCAAGAGATAGAAGTTTAACCAAGAAATATAAGTTTAATCAAGAAATTTAAGGTTAAAAATTGGGAGCGCTAGAGCTCTATTGAAGGCTAGCTATGTTTCCAAGCTTGGATCTTCTTAATCCCTCATTGAATTTGGCTACTAATCATGATTTTGATCTTTTTTCTCAGCCTCTTAATGGTGCTTCTAGTGCTTTCTTAATTGAGTTCAGATCCTCCTGATCATGCTTTTAGTTCTCTTTTCACCCTCCTGATGGTGTTTTTGGTGTTTTCATAGCTGAGTTTGAATCCTCTTGTTCGTGCTTTTGGTCCTCCCTTCATTGGGTTCAGCTCCTCTTTGTTATGATTATGGTCCTCCTCCTCTCATCCTCCTGACCATGCTTCTAGTGCTTTCCTAGCTACGTTTGGTTCCTCTCGATCATGTTTCTGATCCTCCTCTTGCTGAACTCTTCATGGTGCTTCTACTCATTTCTTAGCTAAATTCTGCTCCTCTGGATGGTACTTCTGGTTCTCTCCTAAGTGAGCTCGGCTCTTCTTGATGGTGCTTCGAGTCTTCTCCTAACTAATCTCTCCTCCTCTTGATGATGTTTTTGGACCTCTTCTAGCTAACTTTTGCTCCTCTTGATGATGCTTTTGGACATCTTCTAGCTAATTCTTGCTCCTCTTGATGATGCTTTTGGACATCTTCTAGCTAATTTTGCTCCTTTGATGATGCTTTTGGACATCTTCTAGCTAATTCTTGCTCCTCTTGATGATGCTTTTGGACATCTTCTAGCTAATTTTGCTCCTCTTGATGATGCTTTTGGACCTCTCCTAGCTGAGCTCTTTTGATCCTCTCCTCTTTTGAGATTTGATAGATAAAACAAAAAAAGGGGACAAATGAAACAAAAGCTTAAACTAACCCTTTGTTTAGTTCCTTATATGGAACACAGGGAACAAACTTTTTTCAAATTAGGTTGGCTTTGGAAGACTTCTGGGAACACGTTCTCATTGTCAGCACTGAGGCATATATAATAGGTAGCTAACTATCTCAAGGGCCTCAGTGGCGACGGTCAGATCATCAACACAGCGAGTCAAGTGGAGTGATGGACGGTCGGATCATCAACAAGGCGATCGGAGCCATGTTGGTTGAGTCCATTGAGAAGCAATGTGAACCAACACCCACTATCGCACCATCCATTGGATGCCCGTTATGACTTAATTGTGGATGAACCTCAACTAAAGTTAATAACTAAACCCTAGTCAATATTTGATTCCACCTTAGTAACCTGTTGTGTAAAAAGGAAGTCCCAGATATGGGTAGATAGGTAACGAAAATTGGTGACTAGAAGGTAAGTAGTGGGTTATATACATAGTAGGTAAGGAGTGCTTTTACTACCTTCTCACTATCAACCCGCAAGCACAGTTGTTAAAAAGGTAGGTAGTTAAAATTAAGAAGCAACTCAGCTAACCACCATGGTTAGCTGAGTAACTGGAACCCAACAGAAAACTGTTTCCTGTCCAGTTACCTTTCATCCTTCGTTGTGCACTGGTGGTGGGTGATGCTTCAATGTTGTCCAGAATGTTCTGAACGCGTTTCCGCGCTAGTGGTCATATGGAAAAATCCCACTTTGGACAGAATCCTGGGGATTTGTTCTTTGGGTGGGGGGGGGGAGAAATAAGGAGCTGCCATTGGCTGATGGCCTAGAATCTGGGTTCCCTTTTTTGTCCAAAAACGGTATTTCCTATTTTCCGAGAATAAAATAAAACTAGCCCCCCCCCCAGATGGAAGAAAAAAGAAATTAAGAAAACGAGTTGCTTTAGGGGTACCTATTGTGTGGTCGGTTTTTCTTTCCACTACCTTAACCATGGTTATTTAATTTCAAACGGGCTAGTTTCACCACCGTCGCTTCTCTGGTTAACTTCTCCTCTGGGAATGTTCTAGAAAGAGCCGAAAACTAACCGCGGTTAATATCCGGGCTCAACCAACAGCCTGTCGAGGCCTAGAAAGCACCACACGAGCGCACCGCGTTCACTTCTCTGGTTTTACTTCTGCTCTGGGAATGTTCTAGAAATAGCCGAAAACTAACCGCGGTTAATATCCGGGGTTAATCAGCAGGCTGAGTAGCCCCAGAAAGCACCACACGAGCGCACAACGTTCACTTCTCTAGTTAACTTTCCCTCTGGGAATGTTCTAGAAAGAGCCGAAAACTAACCGCGGTTACGATCGGGGGTTAACGAGGAGGGGCGCGCCCTAGAAAGCAGCGCGAGCGCCGTCGGAGTTCTTCCTTGTGCTCGTATCCCTTCGCAGCTCGTCGTAATCGAGCTTGCCTTCATTGCCTCCTGCTCGTTCGCGCTCTCCGAGCTGTAGTTTTGATAGCTTTGATTGAGTTTGCAGTAGTGACATCTTATTTTCTGTGTTTTGGTGTTCTTTTACTTTTTCCGAACAAGAGAAATTTGCAGTCATGGCTGGAGAAGGACCGGCGATCGGGATCGATCTAGGAACCACGTACAGTTGTGTTGGAGTGTGGCAACACGATCGTGTCGAGATCATCGCTAACGATCAGGGAAACAGAACCACTCCCAGTTATGTGGCCTTCACTGATACTGAGCGCCTCATTGGCGATGCGGCTAAGAATCAAGTGGCCATGAACCCTACCAACACCGTCTTCGGTACGTCTCCGTTGCTTCATGACTCTTGATACTTGTTGTTGCTTTGTTGTTGATGTTTGTTGTATTTGCTGGCTTCATTGTTGTCTCGATGTTGCTGGTTCTTTGTTGTTGATATTTGTTGTGGTTGTTGGTTTCATTATTTTCTCGTTGTTGTTGCTGCTTCGTTTGTTGATGTTTGCTGTGGTTGCTGGCTTCATTGTCGTCTCGGTGTTGTTGTTGATGTTTGTTGTTGTTTGCGGGCTTCATTGTTCTTTCGATGTCGTTTTTACTTTGTTGTTCATGTTGGATCCGGTTGGTGGTTTCATTATTGACACCCCCTCGTGATTCTTCGTAGTTGGGGGTGGGGCTTTGCGGCTCTTTGCGTGAGGCTTAGTTAGATCTATTCTCGGTTGTACTCAGATCTGTGATTTTAGACATTTTGCTTCATCCTGGATCTTACTGTCTCGCTGCGTCTCCATGTGTGATCGCTACTGTAGTCTTCTGTGGAGTGTATTTTTTCAGGTTTTATAGCTTTAGTGTCGTCTCCTGATTTAAGCAACTGTGGACCTGTTTTATGGGAATCTCTTTGGACATTCCATTCGCTTCGGGTTGCCTTTCTTCCTGTGTGTGCACGTCATTATGATCCTGTTTATGATGAGTTCTAAGCATACACCTACTCAGTCCTGTGCTTCTGCTAACTTTTGTGTGTGTCTGCTGGACATCGTTGTTGTCGTTTCTGCGATGCCCTGAAGATGTGGATCTATAGACTTGATGTGGCACTAGTAATGTATTGTCGACCATGGTCAGCTTTCCTTCACTATGTGTAGTTTAAGTCTTTAACCTAGATGTCATGTTATCTTTGTCTTTCTGCTGACACGTTTTGCCATTCTTTTCTGATGCTGTGGAAGGTTTGGCTGGTAACTTTTTTTTACTGAGCTGAGGGATGACATTTGATGGAGCATATCCTTAGTTTTTGATATACCTAGTGCCTGGTAAATGTCTCTGTTTGATTATTACATATTCATGCCTTCTGATACTGTTGTTTTGAATAATTTTCAGTGTATTATCCGTTGTCGTAGTGAGATTGTATTGGGTTAACATGCATATCTTGTTTATGTACCCATTACAGGTCCTGTTGTAGGGAGATTTGGTTGCCTCACTGGTTTGTCATGCTCTTCTAGTTCTCAGGATAGGGTGATGGTGTTCTGCCCTGTACTCTGTTCCAGTTTTGGCTTTGTGGCCGGTTGATCTGGTGGGCTTACTGGTACCTCTTACTGTGCAGATGCTAAGAGACTGATTGGCCGGAGATACAGTGATGCCTCGGTCCAGAGTGATATTAAGTTGTGGCCATTCAAGGTCACTCCTGGGGCAGCAGACAAGCCCATGATTACAGTTCAGTACAAAGGCGAGGAGAAGACCTTTGCTGCTGAGGAGATTTCCTCTATGGTGCTGATCAAGATGAAGGAAATTGCTGAGGCGTACCTTGGCTCCACCATAAAAAACGCAGTTGTCACTGTTCCTGCCTACTTCAATGACTCTCAGCGACAAGCCACTAAGGATGCTGGTGTCATTGCCGGGCTGAATGTGATGAGAATCATCAATGAGCCCACAGCTGCTGCCATTGCATATGGTCTTGACAAGAAGGCTACAAGTGTTGGTGAGAAGAATGTGTTGATCTTTGACTTGGGTGGTGGGACTTTTGATGTTTCCCTCCTCACCATTGAAGAAGGTATCTTTGAAGTCAAAGCTACTGCAGGAGATACTCATCTTGGAGGTGAGGACTTTGACAACCGGATGGTGAACCACTTTGTGCAAGAGTTCAAGAGAAAGTACAAGAAGGACATCAGCAGCAACCCAAGAGCCCTCAGGAGATTGAGGACTGCAGCTGAAAGGGCGAAGCGTACCCTCTCATCAACTGCTCAAACCACAATTGAGATTGACTCCTTGTATGAAGGCGTGGACTTCTACTCGACCATCACTCGTGCAAGATTTGAAGAGTTGAACATGGACATGTTCAGGAAGTGCATGGAGCCTGTTGAGAAGTGTCTGCGAGATGCAAAGATGGACAAGAGCTCCATTCATGATGTTGTGTTGGTTGGTGGATCTACTCGAATTCCCAAGGTGCAGCAATTGCTTCAGGATTTCTTCAATGGAAAGGAGCTTTGCAAGAGCATCAATCCTGATGAAGCTGTCGCATATGGTGCTGCTGTACAGGCAGCCATTTTGAGTGGTGAGGGTAATGAGAAGGTGCAGGACTTGCTGCTTCTCGACGTTACACCCTTGTCACTGGGTCTGGAGACTGCTGGAGGAGTTATGACTGTCCTCATTGCTCGCAACACCACTATCCCCACTAAGAAAGAGCAAGTCTTCTCCACATACTCTGACAACCAGCCTGGAGTGCTGATCCAGGTCTATGAAGGAGAGAGGGCCAGAACCAGGGATAACAACCTGCTTGGAAAGTTTGAGCTTTCTGGGATCCCACCTGCTCCACGAGGTGTTCCTCAGATCACCGTTTGCTTTGACATTGATGCGAATGGCATCTTGAATGTGTCTGCAGAGGACAAGACTACCGGCCAGAAGAATAAGATCACCATCACCAATGACAAGGGCAGGTTGAGCAAGGATGATATTGAGAAGATGGTGCAAGATGCTGAGAAGTACAAGAGCGAGGATGAAGATCACAAGAAGAAGATTGAGTCAAAGAATGGCTTGGAGAACTATGCCTACAACATGAGGAACACCATCAAGGATGAAAAGATTGCAAGCAACTTGGACCCAGCTGACAAAAAGAAGATCGAAGATGCTGTTGAAGCTGCCATTCAATGGTTGGACCAAAACCAGCTTGCTGAAAGTGATGAATTTGATGATAAGATGAAGGAACTGGAGAGTATTTGCAACCCAATCATTGCCCGCATGTACCAAGGTGGTGCTGGTGGTGCTGATGGTCCAGTTCCCTCTTATGGTAATGCTGATGATGATATTCCATCATCTGGTGCTGGACCAAAGATTGAGGAAGTCGACTAAATTGTGTACATGAATGGGTACACACATGGTAGCCAGGGATTCTTTTCATCTGATTTTTATTCCCAATTTCTTTTTGCTCATTGGGGCTTAATTTAGATGAAGCTTCCAATTCATCTGATTCTTGTTCCTAAATTTTTTAACATCTTCATCTTTTGAGATGAATGGAGTGAATTTCTTGAAAACTCCTGTACCTGCCCCCTGTTTATCAAGTAAAGAAAGTATTCATTGTGTAGTATGCACATTGAGTTCTCTCAGTACTGAGTGCACTTGTAATTTCTCATGTGTTTCTTATCTGCACCTTACATTACTCTTTCTCGACTCCTATATGTATGAATTGTTTGTAGATAATTGTTCATGCTGAGACAATTGCCAGACGATGCTTTGCTATGGAAGGTTAGTTGGTCGCCTTCCTCTAAGAAAGTTGGTACTCAGTCATTTGAGCTTTGATCTTCAGATGATACACCGGTTCCTTGTTTCTCTCTCCCTTATGATTCCTGGGTTTGTGCTTTGTGATTCCTTGTGTTGGTTTGCAAGAAAAGCGCACTGAGAAAATCTGCTTTGTTTGCGTTTGTCGGTTTTGCTTGCAAGAAAAGCGCACTGAGAAAATCTGCTTTGTTTGCGTTTGTTGGTTTTGGTTGCAAGAAAAGCACACTGAGAAAATCTGCTTTGTTTGCGTTTGTCGGTTTTGCTTGCAAGAAAAGCGCACTGAGAAAATCTGCTCTGTTTGCGTTTGTTGGTTTTGGTTGCAAGAAAAGCACACTGAGAAAATCTGCTTTGTTTGCGTTTGTTGGTTTTGGTTGCAAGAAAAGCACACTGAGAAAATCTGCTTTGTTTGCTTTGGAGGTTTTGCTTATGACAGGTGGAGTAGATAAACTGCTGGTGTGGTAGTCAGATACAGAAGAGACTACAATTCTGTTTTGCTTTCAATGTATCAACAATTGGAAATGTTAACACCCAAATGGAACATGAAGATTTATGTGGGCAGTATGACAGACCTTACACACTTGCTGCTTTTTTGCCCTCAAATCAATCAACATCTGAATATGAGTACAAGCAAATGTTGCAGCGAGCTCTTGCATGGATTACAGAACAAGTGAGAGAGATGGAGAGAGAGCACTGGTTAGTAGCAATAGTTGAGGTGTGGAAGTAGGTTTTAGTGTAGGTTCTTTTATTTTTTTAAAACCCTCTTCAAGGATTGATTCTTGAGAATCGCTGGTCAAGGGTAAAACCCAAATCCTTTGATTTTTGGGAATTGTTGATCAAGGGCATACATATGATAACCCCACCCTTACCCACCGATTTCCAAGTTCCGAAAAGAGACAAAACTCTCAACACTTGGTGCATTCTTGCAGAGAAAGATGAACATAAGCCTCCACCAAAAAAAAGACTTTAAATCTGCTCTTGCAATTTAAGACATCACACAGTAAAAATTGAAACTTGTCATAGGTCAAAATCTGAGAGAATCACTTCAAATATGGGATTTTGTTTTTATTTTTTCCAATGTTATTAAAAACAAATCTGGCATATTATTTATTGATCCCTTTTGCAATTTAACCACTCCTTTCCCAAAGACTCCTTTTTCTTAAGTTTTGTGTGCAACAAGGGATAAAAGTAATTTCCATAGTTTCACTCCAAATGACTCCACCAAATTTTGGATGAAGTCAACATCACAAGGTCGAGAAAATAGGCTTAGTTTTTGGGAGTGTACACATGATATGGTGATGTAAGAAACATAATGTTTAAATTTTTTTAAAAAAATTAATAGAGGTCACACATGACATTTATGTGCTCTCATAGTGTACATTGTATACGATTTATTAGTTATTATTTATAAGTGAGGGAAAGGCACATGCTTAACACTAAATTTGAATGTGATAATTAATAATATTGTCCCAAATGTAATGCGTCATTCATATTTTTTAAAAATAAATTTAAAGTCATATTTCTCTTTTGGGTCAAGACCATGTTAGCGAGGAATACCAATTATTATATCATAATTATGCAAGAAGTAACTAGATACCATCATTTTTATTAAAAAAATTGCAAAAATTTTCTATTGGTTTTAACATGTAACCAAAAATGTGAAGGATTCTTAAAGTTTTTATTTTCATACATGGTCTATAATCAAATATGGCTAAATATTCTTGTGGATGATCACCAATTTGGTTTATCCCAAATTTTAAAAATTAATTTTTTTTAAAAAAAAGAAAAAAAGAAAAACATTGTATAAGTTGATGATGATCAATGTTGACTCCTTCACACTTTGATCCCTAAGAGCATGCTCACCAACAAGAGAACTCGTGTTGTTATCTTTTGGAAAAAAAGAAACAAAAACCTTTAAAAAAACTCTACAATAATACCTAGGCTACAACAATGTGCTTTGTTTGCATTGGAGACCACCCAGGCATGTTCTTGGACCAAGAAAAGATGATGTTAATTATTGTGACCTTTTGCTTCCTTGATTGAGGCTTCTTCAACAACATGAGAAACAAATGCCTCTATTCTTAACCTCCTCCATTTTGACATGGTGAATGTGTTGAGAGGGCCCCCACTCTCCATCTCTCCATTTCCTTTGACAACTTTTGATTCTTGTGAAAGAACACCAACCACGTGTTTTTAAAATAGGCATGCCACGGTGAACCAGCAACCCATCAGTGCACCATCCACTGGATGCCTGTTATTACTCAGTTTTGGATGAACCTCAACCTGAGTTAATATTTGGTTTCACCTTGGTAACCAATTTTTTAAGAATAATAGGGTCTTGTATATAAGTAGATAGGTAGAAAAATAGGCAAATACTAGGGAAATAGATGGTTTATACATAGGTAAGAGTTGATTTTTTTTTTAACCTACCTATCTAGTAGTAGGTAGGTAGTTAAAAAAAAACACTGAGGTAATAACCACCATGGTTAGTTAGTAAATTGGAACTCAACAGAAAACTGTTTCCTGACCACTTACCATCCATCCTTTGTAGTGTGCTGGTGGGTGCTGATTCATTACGGCCGATACATATTATCATCCATTGTGTAATACACACTTATATATAGAGAGAGAGAGAGAGAGTTGTTGGACTTTAGTCCAGGAAAGAACATTGGGGTTAGTTTATTGGCACTTCAGGACAAACAACACGGTCTAGGTTTTCTATTGAAGGTTGTGGAAAAAGTCTAGCAGAAAAACTTGTGTGTGTGTGTGTGTGTGTGTGTGTGTGTTTTGGGTTTGGAGGTCACCGAGTGATGACTGAGGGTCAACCATTTTGCCCGACACCAAAGCAAAGGCTATTTAAGAAGAGTATTTACATAATAGAGATATCCGTAAAGTGAGGAAAAGACAGCACCAGTACCCTGAGTTTGGTCATTCACAAGGTGAGATTCAAAAAAAAACCTGCAAAAAAAGTACATTAGAATTCAATGGGGGGTGAAACTCAGGAGACTATCAATTTTGATGGTCTCCTGAGTTTCACCCTGTCTTTCTTTTTTCCTTGAGCACCTCCACTGCTGATACATAGATTTTCACTGCTCCCACCTGTACAGCTACTATAATTCCTCTCACACCTTGTGCATTAAATGCTGAGATTCAGCATTTCGTACTGAGTTTCAGCATTTCATACTGAGATTTAATAAAATTTCCATACTTTATCGATGCCACTAAAAGAGGGGTTAGGGGTTGAAAGGAGGCCCAAAGACAGGGTGAAGACAGGGTGACTTTTGAGGATTTCTCTAATGGCAATGAAAATCAAAAGGGAAAGAATTTAGAAATCCCAGGAATGCAAGGGATGGTTGCAATCTTGGAATGCATTCAAAGAAGTTATACCTAGAGGTCTTCATGATTTCAAGGATGAATATTAAAAGAGTTATCACCTACCTACCTCCCAAATAAATGTAAAGATTAAAGAACAAGCCCCCCTACCCAAACCCTCCCTTTAAACGGTACCCAAAGACCTTGTCCAGCTTTCTAGGTGTATTTGGAGGTTACATTATATAGCACAATTTTACGTCCACCCAAATGTGGGCAATTTCAAAAAATGAAATGCCGCTCTTCGAAATGCCCACCACCTCTCTCATTTTCAATTTTTTTGATACCCGCAGGGTACCTGCTGGGTATTAGGGCAACAAAATCAGACTGGGTTTTATGCCTATGCTCTCTCCGTAGTAAAGTCCTCAAAAGTGGGCTTTACCAAAATTGATCCCACCTCAGCTCTGCCTCACAGGGACCATGATTTTGCCAGTATGCCCACTACCTTAGGCTTTACCCTCCACTTAATTAAGGATTATGCAATACTTCAAAGGTTGAATTATTTTGAAAATGGGTATTTAAAAAGTTTGCATATGTCAAAGACTTTGTGAGTGGTATCCAATTAGTTTGAAATAGTTTAACTTTGAAAAATGAAAAGCTTCTTTACAATACACTCTATCTATAAGGAGAGCCTCACATCAGATAGGTACCTGATGGCTGCCCTTTATGGCAAAGTTCAAACTTTAAACGAGCAAATGTAAAAATAAGAAGTGTTCCATTGAAGTTCCCAAATTGAGAACTCGGTCATTTTTCACATCAACCAATGGAATATTAGTAACATGTGCTGAACAATCTTCAAAATTTTGGATGGAATGTGTAGGGTAATGGGCCCAAGGATGAGGGTATTAAGAGAGTAAGGACTAGTGTTCCTCAGTTATGTGGAAAAGTTTGGATATGAACATGCATAATGGCCAAATAATATCTATGCGACAATCATTGTGTATATCCTTTTGTTTCATAGTGGACTCATGAGGTTCAATTTGTAAATGTTAGCTTTCTTGGTGAAACATATTCTTGAGATTTTCAAGTGTCAAATTGAAATAAAAAAAGCGTTTAGCCTTGCTAATGTTTTGACAACTTTGAGGTAACTCCCCACTTACGAGTGAAAAATCTTGATCAAATTATCATTGTGATAAAAAATTGACTTGTGACTAAAAAAAATTACACATTTAACTTGCACAACAAATGCTAACTTCAAGAATCATATTAAAGTTGAAGTTGATTTAGTTCAAGAAAGGGTGAATGCAAGTTATAGTGGCTCATTTTAAGTAAATGCACAAGACTTACAAGAGTTTCTAACATGTTTTTATATAGTATCCATATGGGTGTGGTTTTAAATTTTAAGTTTTCATTAATGTATTCTTTAACTACTATAATTTCACTCACTTAAGAAATTTTTTAAAAACTAAATGAAAACTCATTTTGAAAAATGTTGTTGTTAGTGGTATGATGAAATCACTTTGGAAATTATAAAAGAAAAACCCATAAAGTTTATAAGAATAAAATCTCTCTTAGATATTTCAATTATGTATCCATTGGGAATAGAAAATTTGACAAACACAAAAAAAATCATTTCAAAAGAACTTTTTAAAATATGGTCCAATTTTAACCTTTCAAAAGTTCATAACTACCATTTAGTGAAAGAACGATTTCACATTTTATTTTATCATTTTATTTTTCAACCCATTCTTAGTCCCTATACACAATTTGAAATAAAATTCAATATAAAAATTTGAATTTCTTAACAATCCAACCAATTAACTAATTCATATTTTTTATTTCAAAAGTACACTATTGATAATAAATGCATATGTTAAAAAAAACTATGCAAATGTTTTCATAATCAAGTTGTTGGTTTAGAATGAGTCATCATTTAATATATTTGAGATTAAATTATTCACTATAAGCATTTAAACACAAAACACCTTGTATAAATTGTCTCTATGACATAAAAAATGAGCCATTGTAACTTGCATTCACCTGAAGTGAAGGTTGACAATGACTAGGTAAGTCATCTTCACCAAGTTTTTTTTTTTCATTTCCAACTAAACTTCCATAAAAATAATTTTAATTTTTTTTTTAGTCCATGTTGATGTTGCAAGGTTCTTGGGCTTTTGAGTGTGTTTATGTTGCTAATCAAGATGCAACAATTTTTATATATATCCTTGAGTTTTCAAGCATTTTGTTGTTGTTGTTAATCAAGTTGCAACAACCTTTTTATACATCCTTCGACTTTTAGGCATTGTGTTTTTGTTATTGACTAAGTTGTAACAATTTTTTAACATATCATTGGGCTTCTACCTACATTGTGTTTTTGTTTCCGATCAAGTTACAATAAGTATTTGGGTGGAGTGGGGTTGGAGTGTGTTTGCAAAGCAACTTATGTTGTGATGGGTAGAGTTCTTTAAAGAATTGGGGTTCAATTACCCTGACAATTACTTGATTTTCAAGTTTAAATTTGGAACGTTGTTGTTTTTGCACAATTAAGATGCAAAGTTTTGTATGCATAACATGTATGCATATCTAGAGATTATTTGAAAACATGCAAATACATAATCAATAATGATTGAAAAATTTCAATGAATTAATAATAATATTTACAAAGGAATTTTTTTGAAATATTCGCATACATATTTTTTGTTAAAATTTTAATAAAATATTCTCTATTCATAACCTCTAGCATGGTCTAAAATATCATAACCCACCAACATTGGTAAGCACTTGAGGTGACGATAGCAACTCTAGACCCAATTTTGGGAATGCCCTCGTGTAGTAGGGACCCAATTTTGGTAGTGCACTCCTCATTTTAGGGCTTTACAGATAGTAAAAAAAGAGACCCTCAAACAAGACATATGCAAGAAATCCGTGGCCAAAGGCGCATTCACACTTGGTGTTAAGGACTCTAGTATTAAGTCCCCTAACACCAAAACTAGTCATTTAGGACCTAAACCTATTTACCACGAAGATTTTATATTAAGTTAACATTCCCTTAATATTAAACAATCACCCATTTAACATTGGGTGCCACCTAAGATGCCACCTAGATTTTCACTTAATATTAAACAATCACCCGTTTAACAGTGGGTGCCACCTAAGATGCCACCTAGATTTTCACTTAATATTAAACAATCACCCATTTAACAATGGGTGCCACCTAAGATGCCACCTAGATTTTCACTTAACACCGACTCAACATTAAGTGTGAATGCACTTTAAGATGAACGAACTCGTACAACTTTATTTAGCCCCATGAACTTCCATTGTAGAAGTGACATACAAACTTACACTTCACTTAGATGTGCCTTGGTTTTACTCAAAAATTTCTCAAAATGCTTTACAAAAATGTACTACATTGTGCCCCTTCTCTCTCTCTCTCTCTCTATAGTTCTCCAAATAGACCTACCAAAAAAATTTAGTGTATTCTGATGGCATATTCGACGCAAACCAAGAAAAAAAAGAACTTGTGAGAAATTGCATGGAATTCCATTTTTATAGACGTGTCTCTTCCATATTTCTAGTGAGATCTTCCATTTTTTTGGGGGGTGGGACGACTTCTTCTTCTTCTCCTTCTTCTTTAATAGAAAGGAAATAACTCGGTGCCAAGAAGTTCCATGGAAAGTGAAAAATCACACTAGTAGGTGGGTTTGTTTTTCTCCCCTTTTTTCTTTTTTTTTTGGGCTTTTTCTTCTTTTTTT
>Ga0209611_10008389_pt1 | contig 16180 bp, 13 predicted proteins | sample S1TSphgellanicum_3_FD_187693 | JGI IMG/M metagenome (GOLD analysis project Ga0209611, IMG submission 187693) | Host-associated microbial communities from peat moss isolated from Minnesota, USA - S1T2_Fc - Sphagnum magellanicum MG (SPAdes) (version 2) | ecosystem: Host-associated > Plants > Peat...
CCAATACCATGAACCTACCAACACTAATTGCAACCAATGTTATTTCCAATCCTAATTTCAAGGAAGAAAAGAACTTCCAATCTTCCAATCCTTGAAATTCCAAGGAAGAACTTCCAATCCTAATTTCAATTTTAAAAAAAAAATGGATGGTGATGAAGAAGATGATGATGTCAAAAACCAACACATCCTCTTCTTCCCTATACAACAAGCAACAACAACGGGAAGGAAGGGGAAAACATCAACCATTCATGTAATCACCACACACAACAAACAATGACAATGGGGAACAAGGGAACACATCAATAATGCACATAAAACCATGCATAATAAACAATGATGAAGATGTTTGTGAACTTGCTTACCTAAAGAGGAAGGTGACAAAGAACCCAATGAAGAGCTTCAACAAACAAGGGAGTTTCTCAACCTCTTCCTTGTGCAACAAAAAAACAAAAGAGAAAGGAACAATGAAGAGGGAGAAGTTAAAAAATAGAAAGGGAAAATGAAAAAAAAGAGGGAGAAATAAAGAAAGTAGAAAGTTCTACAACATGCAAGAAAGTGAATGGGAGCGATGGAGAAAGGAAAAAACATTCTAAATCCTAAAGACTAGAATTGAAATTCAAAATGAATTTCGTTTGATTCCGGTTGCAAAAATCAAATGAAACCAAGATGCCAATTTCAATTTTTATAACGATAACATGGAACCAAGATCTAATTCCTTTCTTGGTTCCATCAACTCATGGCCTTAATAGTTTTGATTCAAGCTTGATTCCATATTTTCATGATCCTAACTAAATTGTAATGAACTAGAATTGGAATTGCCAATTTTTAACCATTGATTAGTTACCTAGCTAACACTAGTTTTATTTTCTTTTGGTCTTGTGTAATCTCATTTCACAATTTTAAAAATCCATTGAGTGAGTACACATATAAATCTACTTGTAATATGGAAAAAGGTTTTAAAAAATGCCAATAATATGTGATTTTAAAGGTTCTAGATTCAAAACACAAATTGATTATTGCCATATGTGGGAATTTCATTTGGAAATGATTACCATGATCATATTACATATTTTTGTTTGTGTAATTAGCTTTAGAAGTTTTGTCTTTTTAAGGTTGATTCACAAGTAATGATAAACGAAACCATTATGACATACACAATTTTGTTTTTGTTTTTGTTTCTCAAGATATGTTTTGGTGATAATTTTTTGATAAATTGCAATAGCTTTATAATTTTTTAAGTTTTTTAATCAAGACTTCAAACAATCCCATAGTCATAAACAATCAAACAACAACAAATGCACACATGCTAAAAAGACTTGCTACAAAAAGGTTTTTTGCAAGAAAGAAAATGACCTTCAAAAAGTTTGAATCATTCTTGCATAGGAATGAATGTATGAGCATTATTAGGGCAAAGGACCAAACCTTGTGCATTATGGCACATGAATGTATGCCATAAATCAAACAAAATCTTAGACAATTTATAAACTAGGATAAACAATTTTGCACATAATTGTTGTATTCTCCATCTAGTTTTGCCCCCCTAGATCAGATCGAACCTTGGGCATTATGAACATTAATTATATATGGAGAGTTCCTAAATAGTTCACAAACTATGATAAACAATTTTGCACATATATATATATATATTTTTCCTAGGTTGCCCATGCATTGTCCCAATGATTCAAACCTTGTGCATTTATAAGCTTTAGGGCACACAAATCTACATTGAAAATGAAATTGAATTCATAGATAGTTTGGGAACTAGTGTAGACAATTCCAAACATAATTGTCATCTTCTCCATCTCATTTCTCCCCACTACATCCATAGTTTACAAATTAGTGTAGACAATTCCAAACATAATTGTCATCTTCTCCATCTCATTTCTCCCCACTACATCCATAGTTTACAAATTAGTGTAGACAATTCCAAACATAATTGTCATCTTCTCCATCTCATTTCTCCCCACTACATCGATAGTTTGCGAACTAGTGTTGACAATTCCAAACATAATTGTCATCTTCTCCATCTCATTTCTACCCCACTACATCGTCGTGACAATCAAACCTTGTGCATTATGAACATTAGGGCACACTATTCTATGCTAGAAATGAAACTTATTTCCTAGATGAAAATTTCCAAACTAGGGTAAACAATTCTACACATAATTGTCATCATTATCTCCATCCAGTTTCGCCCCCCTATGTCATCCCAACAATCAACCGTGTGCATTATGAGTAGTAGGGCACACGATTCTATGCCGGAAACGACAGTTCACGAACTAGGGTAGACAATTCCGTGCATAACTGTCATCTTCTCCCTCCTGTTTCCCCCTACGTTGTCCCTCCCGTCACCACCCTGTTGCCTCTCTTTCTCTCTCTTTTTCTCTCTCGTCTCTCCCTCTCTGTTCGCCAGCTTTTCTCTCCATCCCTGCCTTTTATATATAAACGATAATCCTCTCCCTCATCGCCCTGCAAAAAGCATCTCTCGAACGCTTACCTCCTGTGTGAGAATTTTCTACAATCCTGTCAGAAAGCTCCGGTTTTCTAGACCTCTGGATGTTGGCAATCTGTTTGGATCATCTTGCGTCGATCGTAAATTAGTAAACATAGTCGTCGTCGCCGCCATTGTGCGGCTGTTGTGTACCACAACATCAGGATTTTGATTTGATAGGGAGCGCGGCGGAATCATGAAGTCGGACGAAGTGCGCAGTTGGCTTGCCGAGCATAAACTACGTGCTGTTGGTACGTAATAACGTCGACAAAATCTTTCTTTCTTTCTTTTCATTTTCTCAATGGCAACGACGTATGTATCATTGTATTTATCCAGATCTCAAGAAACAAAAACTGTGCAGAACCGCCGGCCATTTTCTTCATGGATTCGTTCCTTGTCTCTACAGGTTTTGGTGGGAATGATGGTTGGATAGTTGGGTTCTCCTTTGTATCATCAGGTGCAAGCTTGTTTCTATTGTAGCCCCTTCCTTCTTCTTGTGAGGCAATTTTCTCTCCCTTGATGTGAAAAGGGACTGGGGGAGGGGGGGTTTTGTGGTAGGTACACTTTGGGCTGCTTCATTGCTTGGCTCTTTGGCTTACAATGTCTCAAAGCCGAACATGAAGGCGAGTGTGAAGCTGATACATGCAAGGTAATTCACAAGACTGGGCTCCATCATGTTGTAGTTACTGAATTCATTTGGATTTGCTCTCCATGTTTCCTTTTTCTCAAGGTTTTTCATAACATGGTCTCTTGACTCATTTGAAAGAGTCATGCAGGTCATTTTGTCTGCTGCATTGTTCAAATTCTACAAAGGCACACTCTCTGTTTCTTATTATTGTTTGGGTTGTGTTATAACTAAATGAGAAAAACAAAAATCTGCAATAGAGTGCACAAAACACATGTTTTCTTTCATGGTTGTCCATATGTCTTTTATGGATGAGAAGAATCTGTTTGCACTTGTCGTCTCAAAGCTGCTGAAGTTCAGGTCTTAGGATATATAGAGAACAAAATTGCCAAGCTGAAAATCTGATGTCCTCTCTTGCTTTCTACAAGCTTTTGCATGGCTACATGCATTCTGCACCGAGTGAGTTTATGCAATAATCATGTGGGCAGGTTACATGCACAAGCTTTGACATTGGCAGCACTTGCTGGGAGTGCATTGGTGGAGTTTTATGATCACAAGAGTGGGGCCAAAGCAAAGCGGTATGAGAAGCACATTTAGGAACTGGATAGAATGCTGAAATGGAATGAATGAGGAAAGCATGTTGTGCTTTATGACCTTGAATGAACTGTGGTAAAAGGTGATGTTTGTTTAATTCGACTGCTGTGCACAGCAATACCACAGCACACTGTTTTTCAAGCTACTACTTAGCTACGGCAGAGCAAAATTTTGTTAGCTAATTTGTTGAAGGACACTGCTATCACATCCTTGACCTTGTGATCACAATTGTGCAAAATACTACCACATGCTGCAGTCATGGCTGGCACTGGCCTATGCAGAACCAAATTTTGTTAAAGATTTAGGTGTATGGGTGGATGCCCCTATCACAGTCCTGAAGGTTGCAATCACAAAGTGGGCTATGCAGAGTCATTTATATTCCTCCTCCTATGTATATTTCTCTGTACATAAAGATATTAAGGAAGATGTTGATATACTTGCAGTTTGACGCTCAGAATTGTGTGATTTGTGGGTGATTCTTAAAGCATTATCACTGTGAGCACTCGTTAGCAAATCTGTAGGTAATGTACCATACTTCTTACAAGTTTGTTTGGCTTTTATGTCAAGAATGTTGGCAGGCACTGATTTTGCTGAGCTCATGTGATCTTCAATGAGTGGAACCATAATTATATGACTGCCGCATGGGGTAATACTCAAAACTCCATAAGTTTCACTAGATAACCAGACAAAAACATTCTGGAATCTGATTGAAAATCCACTTTGCTGTGTCCTATGGCACCAGTCTGAACTCACTATACAGTTTCAAAGTCAATAAATCCATGGTTGTAATCAAAAGACCCAGCCTTGGTTTTGTGGGAGTGGTGCAGGAGAAGTCTCAACACAGCAAGCAATCTCACTCAGTTGTACAGAAAAACTGACTAGGGAACTCAGAAGGTATACAGTACCGATGCAGAAACTGCATTTTTGGGAAAGAATGGAAATCTTGTAAGAACAGCAAATTCTTTGGATTATTATGCCACAATGTTTCAAAGCCAACATGTTTTGACATACTCAAAAGGACTATATTTCTGTTCCTCTGCTTCTTTTTTGCATGTCAACAATGGCTTTGCATTTTCTGCACATAAACTACATTGGATCATTACACACTAAGGGTAGGCCCAAGGACTAGAACTTCAGACGAAGAAGGAAAGCCCAGTAGATGAGAAGCTTGGGTGATAGTGGTAGTAGTAGTAGTAGTAGTAATAGCCTACACTGTAAGGAGCAACAACATACCATTGAAGTTTTCTGGTTCAATCAGGATTGTGCTCTCTTGAACGTTATTTTCAGCTAATGGTTGCACATTCACCATCATCTCCCCTTGCTCTTTTTGAATGATAATCCTCCTGTTGTGGTGATTCCTGGAGCTTCTTATGTACCTATCCTCCTGGGTGGTGAGTCCACATCCAAACCCTTTTGAGAACTTCCCTGGTGTCATCATTCTACCAACCAGTGCAAGAACTAGACTTGGGGGAACATTCAAATCTGCAAGACCCATGATGACTGAAGGAAGAAGAGGAGGAGGAGGAGAGGTTGGAGCACCAGGTAAATTTCCAGCACTTGCAAAACTGTGTGTGCAGGCAGATTGTTGGGTGGTGCAAAGTAAGGTCAGGGAAGGTAGGTCTGTTACCTAACTGTGTAGAGTGTATTGACATTGATGCATCACTCTTTGGGTTTGGGTTTCCATTCTCTTCACCTTCTCTTAAACCTAAACCTTCTCTGCTGTTCTAATGATACAAAAAGTACTCAGAGGCTGCAAGTAGGGAAACTAGTACTCCTGATACTTTCTTTGATTTTTTACAGGCAACAAAAACGAGAACAAAAGGTACTGTCTTTTGTAAACAAAAAGCTTTCCTTGATTTTTTACAGGCAACAAAAACCAGAACAAAAGGTACTGTCTTTTGTAAACAAAAAGCTTTCCTTGATTTTTTACAGGCAACAAAAACCAGAACAAAAGGTACTGTCTTTTGTAAACAAAAAGCTTTCCTTGTTCTTGGTCTACTGAAGAGGAAGAAAGGCAATCTTACAATCTGTTACAGAAACGCTTGTATTTCGTCTTCTTCTTCTTCTAACGTCCCTTGGTCGGATCCCAACCAGATACCCACCCCTCGTCCAACCCATCAAGCTTGGTCATATCCTCAGGAGAAATACTGAAGTCAAACACCTGAGAATTCTCGAGAATGCGAGTGGGTGTGACGGATTTAGGCAAGGTGACGAAATTCCTCTGCAGAGACCAACGGATCAGAAGTTGCGCGGTGGATTTGTGGTATTTCTGTGCCATCTGAACTAGGGTTTTGTCGTTCAATCGTTTGCCTCTGGTGAGAGGGGAGTAGGCTTCCAACACGATGTTCTCCTCCTCACAAAACTTCACAAGTGCTTTGCGTGCGTTGAAAGGGGTCAGCTCCACCTGGTTTATAGAAGGACGAATTTCGCAGTTGGCAAAGAGCTCCTTCAAGTGATGAACTCCATAGTTGCTGACCCCAATGGCTCTTGCTCTGCCGCTCTTGAGAATCTCCTCCATAGCCTTCCATGTGTGAAGCCGTTTGTCCACAGCCATGGGTGAATGAACGAGATAGAGATCCACGTAATCGAACCCAAGCGCAGCAAGGCTGCGATTGAAGGCTCTCAGAGTGTTGTCGTATCCTTGATCCGAGTTCCACAACTTGGTGGTTATGAAAACCTCTTGTCGAGGTATGTGGCTGTCCCGCACCGCTTGCCCCACATCTCTCTCGTTGCCATACACAGCTGCAGTATCCACATGGCGATAACCTGTCTTCAAGGCAGCTAGAGTGGCCTGGTATGCGTCCCTGGGTGCAGCCATGTACACTCCTAAGCCAAGTTTGGGGATTTGCACTGGAGGTCCTTCGAATCCTGCGTGCTTCAGCTCCGTCTCCATCTCTTTCTCAGTACCCACAGCGCTCATGAAGACTCTCGCGCGCTCCTGTGGTGACCAATTGCTGCTTCTCCTTCTTACTCCGCTGCCGCTTCTTGTTTTCTTTGCAGAAGATCCGCGATCGGCTCCTTCTCCAATCCAAATCCCACTTCCAATCCCAGTACCCAATTGCGATTTCTTGCCAAAGGATGCAAGTCCAATCCCAATCCCAATCTGAATACCCAATTGCGATTTCTTGCCAAAGGATGCAGCTTCCAAGAGGTGATAACGCTGCTGCTGCTGCTGATGACTACCACTCCCTGTGCAGCAGGTAAGTAGTGTCATTTCTCTTCAGGAAAGGGGTTTGGAAAAAGCTCTCTTCCAAAACTTTCAACTAGATGGCTAGCAAAGTAGGTAGAGTGTGAATGGGCTCTCCCTTCAGGAAACACCTGTAGCAACTTCCTTGCCCAAAAACCAAACTGGCTCATTGCTTTAGGCTCATTGTCAGTGGCTCTGGCTTTATGATGAAACCATGTAATATGCATGATAAAAGAGCAGCTCTGATGGCAACAGTTAACTGGTTTACACAGAATTTTTTTTTGGATGAAGTACAATCATTTAACGGTGGAGAGGGCATTGTGAATAAATGTGCACAGGACCCTATGCTTGTAAAAGGCACTGAAGTTTGAGCACTAGGTATTATGTATTGTAGACAAATGATTATGCACATGATCTTACTCAACTTGGCTTTAAGTGCAGCAATTTGTTTAACACATGGTCAAAATTTTGCAGCGCATAAGAGATAAGTACGTCATAGAAAAGGAAGGAAAGACAGCATCATCATCTCTGGAAAGAGCGCAACAGGAGGGGGTTCAGGAACTTGATGTTCCCCTTGTGGTTCGCCCTCTTAGATGGTTCTTTTGTCTTCTTGGACGTGGGTCCTTCCATTGTGTTTCCCCCTTTTTGGGTGCTTTGGTTTATATTTTGATTGGCAGGGTTTGATCAAAGAGCTCTTAGTCTTTCCTCTTGCTATGAGTAAAGACTAAGAGCATCCCCACCATAGTACTCCATAAACATTTTCATATTTCATCTGAGCACCAAGGTGACAGAAAAGACCTTTTGGCCTTTGCAAAGTTGCCATTTATGACAAGGTAATAATTAAACTTTTCAAAGGAACTTATTGCTTTGAACACATCAAGGTTTTTGGTTGGTTGAAAGTGTCAAACAATAAATGATACACCAGTTTTGAAGTTGTTCTTTTAGAGGTTTATTAGTGAGAGCAAGATTACTTTTATCAGTAAACTAAATTAACATAAGAAAGAAATGTATCACCTCCCATAGAGATACTCTAAAAACTTGTGTAAACAATTTGTTGATCAGCTGGCAATCGAATTAAGTGTTGGCTATACTCAATGATCCTTGAATTCATGGGAAATTGTGGTGTTTAGGAGCTGCTTTCAACAAACACAAAATGATCAAATCTGCACCATAACAGCAAAAGATCAGCATGAAAAAAGACAAACCCCAATCCTTACAAAACAGATAAAAACAAAACCAAAAATTCAGGGAGGGTTTGAAAAAAAGGCGATAAGTCATACCCATGTTCAGGGATCTTCAACAGCAACATCAACATAATACTAACTGCCCACCATAACATTCCCTACTAAGGCCTACCAGAAGTGGGTGGAGAACAGCCAGAGAAACTTCAGAGGAAATTTCAGAATCTACACAAGCTGATCCTACACAATTTCAGCAAATGCAAAATTGATCAGCAAATTGACACCTCCAAATCAATCGGTAATTTATAGCAGGCAAGAGTGGAAACAATTTCCACCCTGCCCATTATGTTGGGTAAGGCATTAGGCAAGCCTGTTAGGGTGAGCTAGGTGACGCACCCAACTTAAGGCAAGGCCAAGGCCAATCCATGACATTAAGGTCTGGGGTGGTAGATTTGACAATTCAAAGAAAAATTCATGTTCCATAACAGACAGATTTTCATCACTATTACAAGTGTATGATCATCACCGGAAGATTATGCCATGTAACTTGGTCAAGAAAATGACACAATCTGCTATCCCAGACCTTAATGTAGTGAGTGACAAGACATATTACTGCTGGCATCAGGTACAGTTCATGCAAGAACAGACACCCATCTTCAAAGTCATGAATGCAATTGGCATCCCTAACCATGATTGCTCTTGCAACTATTTTTGAAATGAACTTTATGGAATTGTAGCAATCTTTGCAAACCCAGAGATTTTTTACCTATTCAGAGAGAAGTACTGGGACCTGTGTTGATGAGCCCCAATGCAATAGCCAGTTTCTCACTATGGTGATGCAAATGAAACACCTTTTCTTCTTCTTCTTCTTCTTCTTCTTCTCCCACATTATGTAGAACAAATTTACTATTTAGCATACGGCATGTACCCCTGCATTATGTATGAGTCCTGACAATTTCTGCAGTTCTGCACAGATTTCAATCATGAGGGTGGTCTTGATCATCTACTACAAATGTATAAACCTCATTGTTCACTTCAATCCAGGTGTGACCCAGCTGTTTCTTCACACCTCTTTCCTTTCTCTGCCAATCAACATTCTCACAGAGATGTCCATTGCCAGCAGCAACATAGATGTTTCATAGCAGCGCCTAACCAGCTCACCATTTTCAGGCTCCGACTCAAGAATTCGTTTAGCAACAGATTCCCCCATCTCCACATTACCATGAATCCAGCAAATGCCAAGCAAAGCCTTGCATGCAACCATATCTAGTTTATAGGGCATTGCCTTGGATCATATTCTATGCCTCCTGTAGATGCTGAGCATGGCCAAGAAGGTCAACCATGCAGGTGTAATTCCAATTTTGCAGAAATCATATAAACCATGATCATTGAAGCATAACAGTGCATGCCTTCATCCACCAAAACCTACATCGCTACAAGCTGACAGAAGACAAACAAGGTTGATATCATCTGGCTGTACACCTTCTTCACGCATCTGTTCAAATTGTTTAATAGCTTCTTTAGCATACTGATGCATGGCACATCCTCCAAGTATGGCATTCTAAGTGACCACACCTTGAGATGGCATCTTCTCGAACACTCTCCCAAGCATCCTCCATGTTCCCACATCTTTGCATACATGTTCACCTAGCTACTCCCCCACAAAGACATCTGAATCCTATCCACTTTGAATGATCTGCTCATGAACACAACTGCCCTCTTCAAGCGCAACTACACTGGCACATGCATTCAGCACCCCCACTGAAGTAACAAAGTCTGGCTGCACACCTTCCTATTGAATTTGTCTAAATAGTTCCAATGCCTCCTGGCATTTCCTGCATTTCACACATCCCAATATCATGGTGTTCCAAGTGACCACATCTCAAGATGGCATCTCGTCGAACTCTCTCAAAGCATCCTCCACGCTCCCACATTTTGCATACATGTCAACCAAGCTATTCCCCACAAATATGTGAGACTTGCAACCACTTTGAATGAGCTGTTCATGAATGAGCCTGCCATCTTCAAGTGCGCCTAAACCAGTACATGTCTTAATCACCTGAACAAAAGTGAATTCATTAGGATTCATTCCTTCTTATTCCAATTGTTGGAAAATCTACATCACCTTCTCAGGTTGCACATCCTTCACATACTTTGTGAGCTTCTAAATGTTCTAAATTTTTCACCTTCCATGCAAAAATGTTTGATTGCACTGCTCCTGGTGCGATTGCAGTCATCTCTGCTGCCACTCATGATGGGTTTCATCAGTCTGCAAGCTGTAGTGCTTCCCATGTCTTCTTATGTTTGAAATCCACATATCTCTCATTTGTCTACAACCAGAAATCCTTTGATCAAGCTGATCAGCCATCGATTCTGCACATCCCAGGCAGAAATGGTATTGTGCTTGAACAAAGAAAAGCCACACTGACCTTCTCCATCAGCACATCACATTTTCTTACCTTCCGCAGCCTACTACTAAACCTTTGTCTAGTCAAGGTTTTTATTATATGAAGAGGTCAAATTTCACATGTACATTAGTTATGTTTTTAAAAAAAATTAAAACATATATTTTCAATTTAATGGTTCATTTTTTCATGTCATTTTATTATTTTTGAATTGGTGATTCCTAATTCTCTTTTTATTTGAATCATTATAAACAATAGTTGAGAATATAAAAAGAGTTCTTTCATATCATTTGTTTAATAAATTCAAAAAATATTTTCATAATAATGGGGAAAAAAAACATTTTATGAAAAATAGCATAACAAATAACAATACAATCACATGCCATAGTGTAAAAATGATTGATTTCAATCAAATTAGTCAAGCTTTACAAATCTTCGTAGGTGTCATTTACTACCATGTGTACAACATTGTGTTCAATTTGATTATATAAACAATTTGTGTTAATCATAACAGGCATACTTAATGAATTCAAAATATGATTCAAAATGAATATAATCAAGCATTTCAAACTAGTAGTCTCGAGTTTCAAATCAAATTAAACGCAATGTTATTAACACAAAATTCATGTTTTCAAATAATGAATGATGGGTGTGCTTGAAAAAAGTATTGTTAAAGGTCAGATCTTAGTTTAATTATTTCAGAGAGTAACTTCATAATTTCAAAGTTATCAATCGAAGTCTCCCATACTAAAGTTATTTTAAAAGTAGAATTACTTCTCAAAATTAAAAATAAAATCCCAAAAATGATCATCATTCGATTTTATTTTTTAATACACTACAATCTACATTGGTTATATTCAAACATATTAAGAGACTACCAAGTTAGAGATCTAACTAGGTTAAGGCCCACCTAACAATCAACCTACCTACAGGTTACCCACCTACTTACTTTTCTTTTAGTGCAATCCCATCCTATATTTATTTTTTGATTGTGAAACTTAGTTTCAAGGAAACCCAAGGTTTTATTGGCCTTGCCTACCAAAGGCAAGGATATTATGTTTAGAGTCATTATAGAGTATAGTAGCTTAAGGGATTTTGGCCCCTATGTAATAGCTTTATTTTTATATGAGGATTTTTGAAAGATGATATTTTGGCTTGTGTTGAAACTTGAGATTAGTTATCGAGTTCTAATATCTTGAAGCATTTTGGTTTCTTTTAGAGCGTTTTTTGAAGAATATGTTTTTGCATGGTGAAATTATATTTGAGTTTCCATAATTCTTCTTTTGCCTTAAGATACTTTTAATAATGTGAATGGCAAGGCCACATTGTCATTGTGACACACCCCTTGTTGACAACTTTATACATAACTTTACTATCTTCATTAATTTAGTAAATTTGATATCAACTAGTTTAACTCATGCTCTAAATTCATTGGGTGACAAGTTACTTGCCATTAAAAGAGGATCTAGATGGTAGATTTGAAATTTGCCACCACTTTTTGTACAAGGGAGGGTGAAGGAGACTAAATTAAGGAAGGAGGGACTCTTTTGCATCTCTCTCTCTCTCTCCCACTGTGTTGACTGATGTACTTGAAGTTTCTAGAGCACTAGAAGTCTTGTGGATTTGAAGTGCCAAGGGTACTTGAAGTACCCAAGGTGGTTCTCAAGGTCAAGTACCCACCCATCCCAAACTTAGTGTGTTTTTGTGATGAGTTTTAAGTTTATTCTCTATTTGGTTTGCCTGTGTAGGTTTGTGAGTAATTGTGGAATAGGTTACAATGTAGCATACCATGGTTCTTGGTAATGAAGCAACCCCCGCCCACAAATTAACACTTTCTTGTAGGCCTATTTAGCCAAGGAGATGTTGATTTTTAGTATCTTAATTTTTTTTTCCATTTGTTACCCAAAGTTGTTAGGTAGTTTGTATTCTAGGAAAGCTTTTCTTTGGGGCACACTGGTGCAAAATTTTATCCTTTGATTGGGGGGAGGGGGTGGGGGGAGGCACAAACCACCACAATAGGAGTTTACAACTCCACTTTGTCATCTATGCTGTTTGATAAGGTTTAGGGTGTCAAGTTGCATCCAATCACAAAGGAAGTTTTGTTAGATTTTTATTGTTACATGGCGTCAATTTGTGCCCAATCACAAAAGAAGTTTTGTCCGATTTCTATTATACATGGTGTTAATTTGTGTTCAATCACAAAGGAAGTTTTTCAAGTATATATAGTAAACTTGTCACCATTAAAGCTAAATCTTTTGTGGAATCATCACCACTCATTTTAAGTCTCTTACAGGATGATTTGTCACTCATGCTACATCACAAAAGTGAAAGAAAGAGGATGATTCTAGGACAATTGTTGAGTAACTTGTTGGAAGCTTTTTTTTCTCAGCATGCATTCAAATAACAAGTTCTAGCTCTATTAAAAATTACACTTAAAGATGTACCAAGCCCAACTCTTATTTCATACCATGTTCACTCCTTATTTACCCCCTTTAGAGCATCTCCACCAACGATCAGTATGTGAGTGACCCTGCACGGCAAATCTTGAATGAGGTTGATCAGCCCAATCCAGTGAATCCACTAGAAGATTGCTGGGACCCTGAAAAAATGCACAATTTTTCAGAGCCCTGGAAGAATCTATAAACACAGGCAAGTCGTATTTATTGACTGCTGCCCTGTTCTGATTGACTAGATAGTTTGATTGGTCCAAGTGGGTGGTGACTATTAGTAGTCTCTCTCACCTTCTTTTTCCATTGGCAAAAATTTAATAACTAAAACTTGGATGTGAGAAACATGTTTGCAGGGTCACATACTGAGCATCGGTGGAGATGCTTTCGCACCCACTTTGTTGTTGTTATCGATAAACTTTCAAAAAGACTTTGACAGCCACAGTGAACCAGCACCCACTAGAGCACACCATGAAGGATGGATGATAAGTGATTGGGAAACAGCTATTTGTTGGATTCCAGCTCCCTAGTTAACCATGGTGGGTTAGCTCAGTTGCTTTTCCTTTATTACCTACTAACAACTAACAAGCAAGCAGGTTGTTTAGTTGGTAGTAAAATCAGCCTTTATCCATGTATAAACTATAAACCATCCACTTACCTAATAGTTACCTATTTTCCTACTTATCTACCTATGTATGAGACCTATTTCCTTACAGAATTCGTTCCAAAGGTGAAACTAAATGTTAACTCAGTTGAGATTCATCCATCCAGTGTGCCACTATGGCCCTCAAAATCGAAAAGACGTTGTTAAACCATCTCTGAAAAAGAAAATTCTTTCAACTACAAAATCATCCAATAAATAATACAGCCTTTATCAAGGTTATCTATATATGATCAATATTGTGTCGGTACATTAGGTATTATTAAATACACTTTGTTGGCCTTGCCTTTCAAGGCAAGGATATTGTCTTTAGATTCATTATAGAATATTATAGTAGCTTAAGGGATTTTGGCCCCCTAGGTAATAATAATAGATCTATTTTTATATGAGGATTTTTGAAAGATGATATTTTGGCTTGTGTTGAAACTTGAGATTAGTTATTATAGAGTTATAATATCTTGAAGGATTCTGGTTTCTTTTAGAGGATTTTTTGAAGATTATATTTTTGCATGGTGAAATATTTGAGTTTCTTCTTTTGCCTTAAAATATTTTTTAATGTAAATGGCAATGACAAAGTGTGACACACCCCTTGTTTCTTATGGGCCCATCTCTCACAATGGGTCTCTCTATGCCCATCTGCACAGATGAATGTATCAAACTCACTCACCAAACACCCCCCCTCCCCCCCCCTCCCAAGTTTGTCGTCACTTCGTTCTAATTTTAGATAAAAATTTGGACAGTTTTCTAAATATATATTTTTAAAATTATCAATCAACAAATGCTAAACCTTGGGATGCTTGTCCCCTATTTCTACTTCGGAATTTTATTTTAAAATAAAAAACGCAAGCAACAAATCCAAGAAAATTTTGTTTTTAAGCTAATAAAATACATCTTCCCCTTAAGTTTGGGAATGAATTTTTTTCAGGTTGCTTGAAGAGGTTGTTGTAACAAAAGAAGGATACACGGCATCCATTCAAATAAACAACAACTAGGATTTCATTCAAGAGAACAGGAAGGAGTAGGTGGTTATGTAGAAATGTTTTTTTTGGGTAAAAATGTAGCCAAAATGGCAATCATCCATAGGATCATGTTAAAAAAAATGGCAATCATCCATAGGAAGATTTACCACATCTAGCTATAAACAATATATGAATTACAAATCTTTAATCAAACTCCTATATTTATGGCTATACACAAAAACAAAATATAAAAATCTTGTGATTTTTCTTCTTTTTTTTTCCTTTTTCTCACTTCTCCTGGTTGAAACCTTCCAAAATTACTTCATTTTTGAATTTTTATTTTTTGAATTTTAACTTTTTCTTGTGGGGAAATTTTTTCCAATAAAAAAAAGCTGTTATTAGTGTAGTCCAAGAAAATAAAATTGTTGTGTTATATAATAAGCCCTACTACTATGACCCATCATTTCAATCCCAAAAAACCAAAAAAAAAAAAAAAAAAAGTCGAGAAGATTTCTCAAAAACTTAGGCTGTCTTGTGTAGTTGTCTTTTGTATTTTGTGGTGTTGGGGATTGAAGTGCAAAAAGAAGAGTGATAATTGACTGGAAAACTAGAGAGAGAGAGAGAGTTCCAAACCTCAGTTAATATCTGGTTTTACCTTGGTAACCCAATGTGTAAAGAAGCAAAACCTATGTATATAGGTAAATAGGTAGGAAAATAGGTGACTACTACTAGGTAGGTAAGTAGAAGGTTTATAGACATGCAAGAGTTAACTTTACTACCTACTAACAACCCAAAAGATTAAAAGAACAACAGAGGTAACCACCATGGTTAGCTAGGGAACTAGAACCCAACAGAAAATTGTTTCCTGACCATTTATCATCCATCCATCCATCCACTCTGGCCCCCACAAAGGAGCATGCAATGGCGGGAGGGAAGGAGAGGACTCAGGAGCATTCAAATGCTCAGTGCATTCAAATGACAGTGTATGCTTTTTGTCACCCTTTTGTCACCCTTTTGTCATTGGCTCTCTTAGGGAGAAGAGAGAAGAGACTCCAGAATTATGAAGTAGTTTTGGATTTGGTCCCCACATTTTGAGGAATGAATGTTCACCTGGTGTTTCATACTGTGAAATCAAAGGCTTGTTTTTTGAACTGCCAAGATTTCATCCAAAAAATGAAAATTAAAAAAAAAAGAACAATTCATGAAATGAAGTGATTTTTAGGGGATTTCAGTCACCAGAAATCATTTTAATTATTTTTTAAAAAAATTCCAGATTTTTTAAATAATTATTTGGTTCCAGTAAGTAGCCAAAAACATAGAAGGAGATGATTAAAGATTTGTACTTCATATCTGGTTTTTATAGCCATATTTGGCTAACTCTGCTTGGAGGATGATTGCCACTTTTGTTACTTACATAAAATATTCTAAAGTTTTTTTTAAAAAATTTGTAATGTTGCTCAAAGTGGCAATCATCCATAAGAGAATTTAGCCAAATTTGACAATAAGAAAATATGAAAATAAAAAGAAAATTCTAGTATCCTTGTACATTTTTGGCTAACTGCTGGAACTTAGGATAGAATCGGGGTGAGTTTTTTTTTTTAAATTAAAAATTAAACTAAAACTTTTGTTG
>Ga0209611_10008390_pt1 | contig 16178 bp, 9 predicted proteins | sample S1TSphgellanicum_3_FD_187693 | JGI IMG/M metagenome (GOLD analysis project Ga0209611, IMG submission 187693) | Host-associated microbial communities from peat moss isolated from Minnesota, USA - S1T2_Fc - Sphagnum magellanicum MG (SPAdes) (version 2) | ecosystem: Host-associated > Plants > Peat...
CGAGCTCTGAACATTCGGGAGTCCCGGAAGACTCCCAACCTCCAACTTTTCCAAGTGTTGGGCTTCACCCCCACACTTGGCCAAAGTGGGGTTGCGACATCCTACCTACACCTTACCATTTGTTACCTATGTCATAGTCTTGTAGTGATACAAAATAAACATGTGAAACAAAAAATTTGACCAAAGCTGGACTCCTTTTGATGTTGTAATCTATTGGTAAGGACTTGATTTATCATTATGAAAGTGAATGGTTCAATTTCTAATACTTGCAACCTATATGCATTTTCAAAGGGCTCAGGTAAATAGGTTAAATTAAAGTAGTTACATAGGTGGGTTACATAACTTATATAAGTCAAGTTAGGTAGGTCAAACTACTACTCACTTACCAACCTAATAAAAATGTTTTTTAATAATAATTTTAAAAAATGAATTTAATCTAGGTATAAATTTGAATAATGAGATGGTCTAATGTCTATTAATTATATTTTAGTCATTCATTATATGATACCTTAACATTATATATAGCTTGTCTTTTATGACTTGTCTTTAATGACTATAGGATGAAAAATGCCACATCAAATATTAAATGATTACTTTTCCTTTACAATTTATTCATTAACACTAAGGGCTTTTAGTCATGTAATGTGTGGTATGACTAAAAAATCAATCATATATGAATCATAGATTTAAAAATTTCTTCTAATGTTAGGTTTGTTGAAAGCTACTTTTCATTTTTTAACTTCCTATGTTTGGGATGTGTTTGGCAACATATTGTTCTATCTTTTCATTTTAAAACAATAAATGTTTGAAGGTTGCATGATCTTTACATTGTGTAACATTGAAATTTAAGTAGAGCAAAATGTAACAATTATCTCAAAGGTTTGACAATCAACAAATACAAACTTTACAAAATCACATTCTTGTCAACATTTCTTTTTCGATTCATGATTTTTATTTGCTTAAACCTTAGACATGATAGAGGTTGTAAGTTGCAAAGTTTGCATTCTAGAATGAGAACATGATAAAGTACATATAAAAAGTTAACAAACTAAAGGCAAGTTTTAAAATGAAATAATTTTTGACATAAAAACAATAAATTAGATTAAAAATGTATTCAAGTTTCATTATAAAATCGTTTTTCTTTTCATTGAGTTTAATCTACATTGATTACAAAATTTGAAAAAAGTAGAATAATAAAAATAGAAAATAAATACTTTTGAAATGAACTAATCAAAATGGTGTTCAAAACTATTTTTTCATTAGAAAAATTGATAAAATAAATTTATGAAATAATTTAATATGTTAAAATATAAAAATCATTGTATATTCAAGCAAGGAATTGAAAAAAAAAATTGTTTTCTCCATATTAAAACATACTTGACACATATTGAAACAAATGTTACATTACAAAAAGCAACCTTTAAAAGTTACTTCCATTTTAAAAAAATTATTTTCAACTAACTTTTCCAATGTGAAATTTGAAAATTAATGCACAATAATGAAGAAATATTTTGTTGTTTATCATTCATGTAAAAGCATTGAAATGCATAATATTTTTATGTTGAATTTTATTGTTACTTTATTGACTTAACAAGTAAATTACATAGGTAAATTATTTGTATATTTTATCTTGTTTTCACCTTATGACACAAACACATTTTGTGAATATGAACTTCAATAAGTTCAATTGCGTGATCCCAAACTTGTTGAATAGATTTTTTGTAGGGTGTGAGAATGACAACATACCTAAAAATGTAAAAAAGAAAGCCAATGTGTCAATTAAAACATCAATTTTGTCACAAGCGGATGGCAAGAACGAGCGTTTCAATGAACATTTTGGTGCATTCAAAACACCATTTTTGTTGATGCAATGAAAATGGAGCAGAAAAATCTAATGGGCTCACTACAATATAAGTTGTCAAAGTTCTACATTTGTTTAAAGACAATTAATATTGTTGGATAGGGGTAACTGAGTGTTTTTTTCTTTTATGTAATCAATGTTGGTGGTGGAGCTTGTAGGTTTGTTACATTTAGCAATATCCATGGGTTTTGAAGGTAGAATGGAAGTTCATAGTGTAGATAGTAAACATAGCTATGAAAGTTGTTCATTGGGTTTATGCACATGACACCCATCTTGGTGTGCAATGTGTAGGCATCTCTTTGTTTCCTTCCATCCATAGATGAAATCAAGTTTCAAGAATTTAATAAGTTAATTAGCATTTGGTAAAGATTGTGTTGTGCATGAGACTATGTTGTTCAAAAGAATGGTGGTAGATTTATGGAAAAATTTGTGATTATAATTTCCTTCAAACATTTTGATGACAAAGCTTTTTACTTTGTTATTCATTCACAAAATGTTTAAACTAGTAGTTAATGAATAGGAACCATGATATGGTTTTTTAAATTAAAAAACCACCACATATGTATAATCGGTTGTTTTTAAATCATGAGATAGTCTTGCATTGAAGGTGAAATATCCAAGAATTGAAATTGGACAAGTTATCTGAATAGGTAGAGGAAATAATATTTTTGTGATATTTGGATTTGCTGATGATGAGTTTTTAGAGACCCATAAACATTGTTCTTGAAAAATTCAAAGAGCTACCAAACATTGGTAAATGTTTGTTCTTTGATTGAATTATTGTCTTTGAGTCCAAATTTAACATTTCACAAGTTAAATGATAAGGCTTCATTCAAAGTGGGAAATATTAATGTAAGTATTGTTTCACCTTGACTAGGTGTTTGGGTGAAAATGTTCCTATCATGGAAAAGTGGATTAAAATTGGCAAAACATCCCCATGTCAATCTAAGTTGGAGAGGTATATTTGACAATTTAAACCACACAAGTCACTTTATAGTGACATGCTTGAATATATGAATTTAAAACAAAAAAAACCATTAGGACCTTAGGTCAAAGAACATAGACCAATCAATTTACAAAAAGGTTTTCCATGAAATCCTATTCATATTGGCACAACAAAAGGGTTTGTTGCAAAACTGGTCCAAATACACCTTCTAGCTACATCACCAATTGTTTCTCTCTCCAAATTTGATATTGACAAATAATTTACCTCCTTTCAAGCAAGTTGTATTTGACAAGTCATATGAAACCATCCAAAAGACTTTAATGAATGTGTCAATTAAATCATCTCAAGGAAGAAATGTTTTATATTAAAAAAAAACTTGTCCAATTGTTTTTAAAATAAGGGAAATAAGGCCAAAACTATTAAGAATGCAATATATGGAATGAATCAATGTTGATAAAGTAGGTTATCAACAAGGGTCCAAAGGTAGGTTATTTATAACCAATCTATTATGTTTGAATTTAATTAAGAATAAAACAAAGATCCTACATACATGGTATCTATTTAATTTTAGAGACTTGACACCCTTAATATGAGTCAAATATTAGAGTTACCATTCTTAAAGTTGCCTTGTCTTTGGGCTTGCTTTAATTTCTCATGTTGACTTTTGAATTATCTTAAAGTCACTCATACTAAAGGACCAACATTCAAAACTCAACACAAGATGGCGACCTTTCCTTTTACATATTTTTCCATTAACCTTCACTCCCACAATTCAAAACAAAAAATTGGACAACTTATTTCTCACAACACTTGCCTCCCAACACACAAAATTTAAACAAAAATCACACACATATCACCTCCCCCACAACGCACGAAATTTCACACAACACACTTTTAGCCCCAAACACACAAAGTTTCAACAAAAATCAAAACTGGAAACTAGATTTGGAAACTTCCATAATTGTATAGAAAGAAAAATATACATATTTGTTTCCTAGGCCAAAAATAGGGCACCAAATTAAAATTTACTAGGAAAAGCCACACCTAAGCAAAAGATGACATAAACTCCATTGTTGTGTTTCGAGCACAAGTGTTGTGAACCAAATTTAGAAAAAAAAAAACCCAAAATATGGAGGGAAAAAAACAAAAAACTCTAAATAAACAAAAGAAACATTCATGAGAATCTTTTTTGAACTTCCAAAATTTATGCAATGAAGAAGAAAAGCATTTGTGATGAAAAACAAGGAACAAAAAAAGATGTGCACATAAAGTGGTGAGGATGTTTGTGAAAGACAACTTGCATCTTTATTTGGAACACAAGAAAACAAGATTGAGACCAAACATGAAAACACAAAACAAAATCTAGTGACCCCCAACTTTGGTGGGTTTCCAAGTTTGTCTGAATGTTATTTTCCTTTATTACACATTCATTTGTTATTCCACCCACTTGCACCTTGTTTCAACCAAACTTGAGAAAAGAACCCCCTAACCCACCTACTTTACATATAACTATAAAGTTTTGATGAATATCACAATCCACCTTGTAGCTTTCCATGTTCCCTTAAGAGGTTTTTGAATTCTTGAAATCTAGAACCTTTGAGTTGGCACTTTTATTTGGTTGCAATTTTTCAATTTTAGATCTATTTTTAACTTGAATATAATAAGTGTGAGTTGGCAACTATGAGGAATGAAAATGGAATGATTTTTTCTTTTTGGGTTTTGGAACAAGTTGTGCATACAAAAACATTATACTAGGTGGTTCTTACATCAGGCTTTTTAAAACCAAACCTTTACACATAACAAAAGAATATTATAAGAACATGTTACATAGGAAATGGAAATTTATGCTTGGGTTTTTGGCAACTAAAGATATTGTTTAGATTTGCAAATTTGACGCACTCCCAAGCCCCTTGTTGAACCCACTTGAAGGTCCAACTATGTAAAGTTACGGAAGGTTGGGACTTGAAGGTCGTTCCCGACTTCCAGCATTAAAAGAGGGTAAAGGGGCGTGCTAGAAGTCCCGGGATTAAATTAGGAAGAGGGACTAGATTATCAAGCTCGAATCTGCATCCAAAACCAACCACAAGAGGGTTAGTTAGCATTCAGGAACACTTTTGGGTGTTGGGACAAGCCACGGGCACTTTCACACACAAGACTCACCACGGCCCAAACTCGGGGGAAGCCACCACCTTCCACCATATAGTATTCTCTGCGTCTGACCGTAGAGGCTACATCCGAATGGCTCTTTTTCCTGGGACTCCCAAGTTGGAGTCTCGAAATTGTCCCGAGTTGGAGAGCGAGACTTTGGACGCTCATAGCTCCTCACCCCAAACTTCGATCGGGACGAGGTTTGAATCAAAGTTGTAACTCTCGTCGAGAGCTTTCCAACGCCATGTCGCACTCCTTGAGGCGACGTCAAGGTCGATTCTCAACTTTTAGTGGTCGGGAGTCAAACTGGTAGTTTGACTTCCAGCCCTTCTTTTGCCCATAACTTGGGCTGTAGATGTCCAAATGGCCCATGTGAGGCCATTTTGAGCATCTACACTTTAAGACCTTTCTTTTGATATAAAGAACGCACCAATGCAAGGAGATTTGACCCCTCAAATTGTCTTCTGAATTGTCGGGAGTCCTGGAGGACTCCAAGTCTCCCACTTTTGGGAGTGTGAGTTGCATTCTCACATTTAGCCCCAAAGTGAGGTTGCGACAAAATTGATAATAGTAATTTTCAAAATCTTATGTGAGACATAAAAATAATAAAATCACAAAGATCACGCCCCATCAATTATTCTAAAGAAAAGTAAGAACCAAACCATATCAGAAAGAACCTCATAATCCATGTAATCCACTAGAAAGAACATCATAATCAAGCATGGATACTTTATGATTCAACTAAAAGGAAAACACACATCACCACACTTTACTTCAACTTTACAACATGAACTTATGTAACCACATAATATTCTTAAATACAATCATACACTAAAACCAATAACAATGCTATAGAAACACAATGCTTACCTTGCCTTCATAAACAATACACTAAAATCACCTAAAAACACAAACAAATTACCATCACACATTCACTTACTATCAAACAACACACAAAGTGCAATATTGTAAAAAGTTCAAAGAGATACACCCATCCTCCTTAATTTCTATTGATCCTTTCTCAAATCTTTTTCATACACCCTAATCATTACAATCACCAAAAGCATTCTTGCTTTCCTCCCATCAACATCTCTTTTTCTTTTCATGCACAATCCAATTAGGTTAGACACTTCTTCAACTTTGTTCTCACTTGCTAAAAAATGCCCAATCACCATTCCACATCACAATGGGTCACATATATCCAATGAGAAAAATGTGAGGTGATTAGACAAAAAAAAAGACATTGAAAAATGGATAGTGTAAGGGTGAAAAGGAGAACAAAATTTTGTGAAAAGAAAGTGTGAGAGAGTTGTATGGTGGAGACTATACATAATTTAGGGAAAAGCAAGAAAACTCCTAGTTTGGAAAGAAAACTAGAAAATGAGTTTGCAAAATTGAGCATAAATGGGGATGAGCATGAAAAATAAACATAGTATGGCATTCAACTGTTTGTAGAACGTGAGTTTGACATCTGAAAGTAGGAGATGAATGAAGTATAAACATCAAGAATTCAGAAATCTTGAAATTTCCAAGTAGGATTTGCAAAGGTTTGAAAATTACACAAGGATTTGAAGTTCTGTACAAAGTGAATCCAGGATTGTGGCATGTTAATCCAACTCAGCAATCGACTCCATATAGGTTTATCTTTTCTTTGCAGTCCCAATAGCCAGATTTGATCCTCCTCAGATAAGAGCGATGTTGAATTGTCCAACTAGTCGAAATACATACTCAAGTAGGAATTCCATACAAGAAAGCAAGCAGATTCTGGTTGGTAGCTCTTCTGTGGCCTTGGGTGAGCTAGGGAGCCAGAATCAGCCTAACCCTGCCCGCTCCCTGGCATTCACAGCTGTTAGATCCTATAGGACATAAAACAAACATTACAGAATCAGCAAGGCCCGCCTATTATGTCCACAGAATCGGTACCCATGCTGAACAACCCATTCAGCATGAGAATGAGTGGATTTGAAGGGAGAAGAAGACCTAAAGGTGCATTCACACTTGGTGTTAAGGACTCTATTAAGTCCCCTAACACCAAGCTAGTCATTTAGGACCTAAACCTATTTACCACAAAGTTTTTATGTTAAGTTAACATTCACTTAATATTAAACAATCACCCATTTAACATTGGGTGCCACCTAAGATGCCACCTAGATTTTCACTTAACATTAGGTGTGAATGCATCTTAACAGCTGTTGTTAACACTCTACATGATACAATATCAATACCTTTCAACACATCTGAAGCATTGCACATGTATGTAAAGCACTGGCAGGCACATTATCAAGTGGAACTTTTCCTCCACAAATGGCAGAGCATTTCAAAAAATGATTCGCTTTTTGAAATGGTCAGCCTCTTTTTCTTCTGTGATATACCGAACAGATATCACAGAAAGAAATGATTTTTTTTTTCCTGCCAGTGCTTCATGTCAGGTAACAACTAAGAACCAATAACCTTGGAGTGGGGTGCTCCTGTAATAAGCACCTGCCCCTGTCCTTGTTTCGGGAATGCCCTGCTCCAAGGGCATTGCTCTTCACAAAAGGTTCAACTCACATAGGACAATAACCACAATGATTAAGTTCAATTCATATTTCGAATGCAAACTACACCCATTTGTTTAATTTAATTACTTCCTATGTCTGGTTTAAAATCTAAGTACCGGTTTCTCAAGGATTTTTCCGCAATGTTCAACTGAAGTTTTATCAATTATTCGATTGTATCAGTAATTTTGAACATTGGTGATAAAATTTTGAAAATTGACATTTGGATGAGGTCTCAGGTCATATATTGTGCAGGAGATATTTGGACAAAAGCAAAAGAATGCAGAGAAAGTGACATAAAAATTGAATGCCATGCTTGCAAATATAGCAAAAATTACTCATTTCTGTCAATTCAGCAAATGGATACTGTTTCCAGTAAGATTTACACTTGTACTGATCGGAGAACCAAGGCAAAGCAAGGAAAAAATGTGTCCTTGCACAGTTAGTGCTGAAACATCCCACATTCAACAAGGACTTGAAACTCTTTGTTCACCACATCACACAACAGAATCCTTTTGGCTCTTCTGAGCAAAAACAAATCTTTTTATATGCACTGATGATGTGAAAACAGATTCAAGAAAAACCATAACTGCCAACCAACACTAACTAAACCATAGTAGCTGAATTCTGAAACCAACACTCAAATGAAAATTTGATTGATGAAAATTTGTAATGTTCATTGAAAAGTGAACATTTATGTGCAGATCCAGCAGACATTTGTATTGACATCCAGACAGCCATGTCAACTGAACTACAAACACGCATCAGAATTGAGAAGAAATGGAACATTTTATACTGGTCAAATATCCTCAGAAGCAGGGACTTAGATGTCAACAGACCTGAGCAGGAAACCTGCATTGCACAAAACAATTTCATATATGCCTGATTAACCATCATCAGCTTTCCTTGAATTCCAGTTGATGAGTTTCTGGTGCATTGGCACCGGATTCTCCTGATCAGTCAACCCATTGAAGCTCCTTGTCAAAATTGTCACATCTACTACAGCACGAAAGATTGATTTCACAACATGTTTTTGTAACACATGGTTGATGAACAGAGCAAGTACAGTTTCAAGAGCTATACAAAACATGGATTTTGCACTTAGCAGATCCCTAATGCACCTTGTTAAATCACATCCACAACCCAGCTGTCAATAGCCGACACAACTTTGAAACAGAATTGATTGTGACCAAAACCATGAGAAGCAGGGGATGGAGATTCCTAGCTTCAGAAATGATATGTTGCACAATGAAGTTGCAGAGGAGACATGGCTTCAACACTTTGAAAGGTAACACAACAGTGATTGCAGTCATAAGGTATGAGTCTCAATGGTCATCACCTTCATCATGAATGGCAGTGACAAGCTGCCACAACTTCTCATTGACTTCATCAGCTCCCAACAGTGGGTTTAGGTAAGTACATGAACTGCCCAAAAGTTTGAGCAACCAGCATTCTACAAACAGTTGCATCCTGAGTTTCTGATGTGTTTCTTGATGCAACTACAATGAACACTCAGTCATGGCATTGGCTAGCCCTTGAGAGATATCAACCAGCATGTAGAGACATTGCCCAGTCTCTTAACAAGTATGCAGCTATATGCACAGCAAACTGATTGGTAAGTTTCAAGTGCTTGGCTCTAATACTCTTGAGTAATTGTTGAGACACACTTCCTATGCTGCAATAGTTTCAGAATGTTTTCCCATAAAACTGCAAGCTTTGTGATGCCATCAAATTAACGGGCAAAAACATCCTCCAAAGCAACAGCAATAAGGAAACTGGAATATGAACAATTAGCCAAATTGTGATTAGAAGAAGGGAAAGTTTGGATCCACATCCTGAACCCAAGATTGAAATCCACCAGTTATATCATATGCTGACAGCCCAAAACTCCGAAGCTCATTCACAGCTGCCTGTGAGTCATTACCTCTCCTACAAATCACATACACTGGCAAGCTCTTGACTCCAAGGGAGGTTGTGACTTCAGCTGCAGCAACAATCGCATCCCGCTGCTGTGGTAACAGTGAAAGAGGAATGTTTAGGGAGCTTGGAAGTGCGGCAATGGCGTATTCATGCTGTTCTCGCACATCCAGCAACAGATGGGCTTCATTAGCTTCCCTCACTTCCTTATATCCTCTGCACGTAATTGATTGATCCTCCCCTACTATTTGCTGCCGTGGGGGTGGAGCATCACATAGGGGTGAGGATGTAAATGCTTCATAGTCAAATTCTGGCAGAGTATTTCTGTCAACTTGTGGGTTGTCTCCGCAAGCTGCACACTTTGGGTTTCTTCCCCTGAGGTTGAAAATGCGAATCTTGGTTGAAAGTGCATCAAATACCAACATGCGCTCTGAAAATGGCTCCCCAACACCAGTGAGGATCTTGATGACTTCAAGAGCCTGCAAAGTGCCAACAATCCCTGGCACAACTCCCAGAACGCCGGCATCGGCACAACGTTGGCAAGCAGACTGTGAAGGTGGGATTGGAAATAAGCAGCGATAGCATGGGCCTTGTGCATGGTTGTACACAGTGAGCTGCCCATCCATCCCAAGTGCAGCTCCTGAAACCAGTGGCTTGTTTGCAACTATGCACGCATCACTGATGAGGTACCGAGTTGCCACATTGTCAGATGCATCCACCACAATGTCATAGTCTGAAATAACTTCCAATGCATTTGCTGCTTCCAGGGCAAATGGATATTCTCGCACCTGAGCAGCAATGTCATCATCACAGAGCAATATGACCTAAACCAACCTTTCAATGCTCGTCACAGAAAAAAAAGAAAAAAGGGAATTGTAATCCAAAACAGATGTAGAACAGAAACCAGTCAACCCACAACAAAATTCAGCACCGATAGCTTCTGAACAACCCAGGATTCAAAAGCTTTCTTCAAGAAATCACACAATCAAATGATGCAAATGATCCTGAGAACCTGCAACTTCCAATCCACTGGATTTAAAAGCTTTGTTCAAGAAATCACAAAATCATGTGATGCAGATGATCCAGAAAATCAGATGCAACTTCCAATCAACCCTAGATTCAACAGTTTCCTTCAAGAAATCTACACAATCATGTGATGCAACTTCTGATCAACCCTGGATTCAACAGTTTTCTTCAAGAAATCACCACAATCATGTGATTTAGATGATCCAGAGAATCAGATGTACAGTCATACTTTCTCCAGACTTTCCAAAATCCTTTCTTTCTTTCTTGCTTTAAACTGAGCACAGTCCTCGGCAACAATACATGTTGAAGAACACATTCTCAGCAGCTCGGATCAAGCATCTGAAGCTTTCTCAATTGCAAGATTCTAGTATTGCAAGGTTTTGCAGGCTTTGGTTGCTTACCTGGAGAGAGGAGTTGATAGCAAGGCAAGTCGCTGCTGCAGACTTGACCTTAAGCTCACCAACAAATGCCTCAGAATGGATTACCTGGCGATGCAGATTATGAAGCTCCACAGAGTCAGGATCCATGATGCCGAGGCAACCGACTCCAGACGCAGCAAGATAGAGCAAAACCGGCGATCCCAGACCACCGGCTCCTACCACAAGCACTGAAGCTTTTGCAAGCTTCTGTTGAGCTTCAACACCAAATGACGGCAGAAGAAGCTGTCGACTGTATCTGCGAATCTCAAGTCCGCTCAAGCTGTGGCGTGCTCCTGCTATCCATTGCACTTCTTCAGAGAATGCAGAAGCGGCGGCGTCGCCAGCGTATCCGCCGGAGGAGATTGCAGTCGGATTTTGACTGAGGTTGCCATAGGCAGTGAGAAGAGACACTTGTTTCTTCAGGAGAGCGTTCTCAACACGAAGCTTGTGAAGCTCCGCTGCCAAATCCGCCATGGTTTTCCCTCAAAAACAAGCAATTCTACAATTGCAGTAACAGAAACCATACACAGATTTGCAGTCTGAGGCAACATTGCAGCGATTGTCGCAGCCTCTCTGCGTTTCCCTGCCCTAGTAATGCCCTAAAGAGCTGTGCGCGGCGACGATCACGGCGCGCGTCAGAAAGCAACGATGGAATGCCGCGCAATCTGATCATCTTTTTCAATCCGCGAACTCGTCAGCAAGAAGTAGGCCTGCAACCGGCGTCTCTCTTCTCTTGAGCCGCCTTGAAGATCTGCCAGGTATCCGTCTCTTCTCTTCCACAACGTTTTTCATGCTCCTCGCTTCTTGTGGTTGCTCCTCTTGATCTTGTTCTGTATCATGACTTCTTCGGAGGCATTCTTTGTTGATGCTCTGTGGCTTCTTCTATGATCTTCCTTTGCTCGGATCGCTGCTGGCGCCCTGTAGTCAATTCCGTGATCAGTTCTTTCTGGTTCTTCAATCCCTCCAGCCTACACTTGGTTGTCATTGTGTTTCTCGCCATTGTGGAATTTACGATGTCATGGAGAAGCTCTCAGTACTTCTGAAGGTGCCACAGGATCCTGTCTGTTGCAAGGGAACGAATAGCATGAACAACCTTTCTTCTTTTGGTACAGGAATCCTACAGCTGTTGCAGATCATCATGCCACAGGTTTTGTGACTGACATGTTTTCTGATTTGGTTTTGCAGGCCATCGCAATTTGTGCTGATTTTATCAAAGGTGCGATGGAGAAGGATCTCAAATTCTCTCGAGGGACCAGTGCGGATGCCTATCGGGATGTTGCAAATCTCCTTGTAGAGAAGAAGATAAATGTCACTGCTTTGAGAGTTGATGAATCACATTGTCACAGAGTTTTGACATCTTTCATGAAGTTTGCTTGACTCTCTCTGGCATCATCATGTGCAGAGGGAGGTTTTAGCTTCTTTGAACCTTTTTTTTCACTCTGGGGATGAGGCCCAGTGGTTGCTTTACTTCTGCAATTGTCTGTTCTCAAATGATTGCTTTGGTGTGAAACACCTGCAAATGCACATTGCAGGGATACTCGTGTTGTGGTTCTGTTGAATTCAGGTACAAATGCTTGGGATAGATTTGAACTTCACTTGCACAAGCACGTGGATGATTGATTTGTACAGTCCCAAGCCGAATCTGTGAAGCAGATCACGTCTGTTACCATTTAACCTGGTGTGGAAGTTGAGCTCATGATTGCTGATGTTTAGATTGGTATGCACTGGATGCTCTTCATGCCAGTATGCTACTTTGTTCAGGAAACTGAAGCTTTTTGCTTACAATTTTAGAGTTTGTCCTTGTGAAGCAAACAAGCACACATGTCTTTATGCAAACATCATCCAACATTTTGTAACAGGATTTCAACTGGCTGGAAGTGAAGGATTGTGAATTTTGAACACAAAGGAGGATGTTCATTCAATTCTTCAAAGTCTAAGATGCACATCAAAGATGCCAAAAAAATCCCTTTGAAGCAGGCAACCTGTTACCAAGCAAGGAAAGGCTGGAGACTCAATGCCAGCTCTTGCACTTGACTGGAAACCACTGTAAGGAACTTACCTCCCAGTGCACTCTAGTCTTCAGCTGAATTGAGTTTTGTATGATCCAAGGCATGTTGAACAACTTGAAGGTTGCTTGTAAATGCAATGGCAAAGTGTGGGGTACAAGAGAAGAGAAATGCAACAGTTTATGCCTGAGATCTTCAAGGACCTTTCTTGGCTATGGTTTCTGCAGGTTCAACCAAGTAACGTTTCTTAATGGTGCAATATTTGGAGAAGAAGCTCCAGAAATTTCCCAAATGTGGGTTGTGCCCAAATGTGTGAGCAAATGCCCATAGAACTTCCTTTTCATATGATGCTCTTCCAGCAACCTGGAGTCCTGAGCCCACAACCAATTCTAGGTAAGAACCAAAACCAATCCTCCACACCAAGAGTTCACTGCACCAACAACCGCAACTAACCCCCAACCCAATCTTCTCAGATGGTTGTGACAAATTTTGGGATGGACATTGAATGGCAAACTGTCAATGAGGAAGATAAAAAAAAGTGATTATGTTGTGAAAATTGTAACACAAATGGGTAACATTTGTCAGTTAAGAATGAAAAGAAATGAGAGATGATGTTTCCTCCAAGTACTTGGAAGACCAAGTTAATTATTTGGAATGAAGATTGATATGCAAGAAATGTGGAGGGCTCATCAAAGGGGCATAACAAGTTTTTTTTCTTTTTAATTGTGATTAATTGGCTCTGTGCATCTCTTTAAAAGGAATTGGTAGGTGTAATGCTAATATTCTGTTCGATCAATTTAATCCCTCAATGGTGCAATGCTTATTGACCATGTATTGCATAATGATTATTGTCATAAATGAAAGGGTTAGGTACAACTTGGGTGTTGCATTGAGAACTCAAATTTGGTTTGTAGCAACAACTGAAACTACTTGTAACGAGTACTGTTGTAGCAAATCTTCTTTTGTGTGAAGCTTCAAGAAAACCATGTAATAAAAAAGTAAATAAATTTCGACCTTTGATCAACAGTGACAAGACTAGATTTCAATAAACCAAGTAGTTGATGCCATAAACTCTCACAGATGACAAAGGCAATTTGAAGACTTAAGTGAAATCTATACATTATGATACTTCAGCTTGGTTTCTTTTCATCTTATGATCATTGCATGAGTTTTTCTTTGAATAATGAGCCCCATGTGTTTGGTTTGTTCTGGGGAGAATAAATCCTCTTGACACCAAGATTGTTTTGCTTATATTTAAGAAATGTAAAGTATTCAAAATCTGGACAAATAGGTGTCAGGTTGTCACAGGCAACTTCAATTCCTAAACATTAGCAATAAGTTGCACAATGTAATTCCATGGAGTGTAAGCATGAATCACTTGCAAGTCAATGGTATTCTGAGAACTGTGAAATCTTAATTTGTCACACATCTCCTCATGGTCAAGAGATGGTTGATGAAATGTACTATTTTTTGAGTATACACTAAGCTCTATTGGTAAGCCAGTTGCCAGTAAGAACTAGCCACATAAAGAATTTCTCAAATAATCCCTGGGATTCTATGGTTTAACTGGCTGCTAACAACACCACACAACCAGCACTCAGGATATGACAGTCATTCAACTACTTGATTTAGAACTATGGCTGAGTCATCGACGAGACATAACAAAACTATCAACCTCTTCTACAAAATTTCTGTTTAGACAACGGTGGTCAAAAGCATTCAACTGTTCAGTCAGTGTCATGTCTATGACGCTCCTCTCTGTCAACTTTGGTTTTCTGAGGCTGGTCTGACAAAACATAATACAACTTGGGCACTGAGTTTTCTAAAGAGAGGGCAGATGCATTCTCAGTAGTTCAGAACATGTACACACCTAAGTAAACAAGAGAAGCATGAATGCATCCAAGACCAAGACCTAAAACCACAGAACTAAACAAAAAGAATCTAAACAGCAATTACAACCAAAGAGAACCATTGCCAAGACATACCACAACCATAAAAAATGCTCAAATTATCAAATGGCCAACCAACAACAATGCCTAAATGCACAAAAATCCTTAGTGTTCTGCAGCATCATCCCACCAATCTTGCACATGAATTTGGTAGTGCCCATTTGCAGTAGTTACAAATCCCAGTCTAATTTGGCTAGAGGAAGATCTCTCTGGCATAAGTTAAGGTGAAAAATTTACAAGCCAGGGTTCATGCAGTGTCACCTATTGTTTGCCTTCACATCTCCCAAGGGAGCTTGAGCTCCAATCCTCCATGGATTCAAGCATATTTACAGCTGCCTTTTACCTCTTTACACATTCAACTGAAGGTTTTCTCTGGATTGACTTTTGGGGATTGTACTTGGCAAATATTGTACACACATGCTTGAGGTTAAGCTTAACACACATAAGTCAAACACTTTCGATTCCTTGCACCTGCAACTTCTCTGCCACTGTGTTCTCTGTCCAGAACCATTTCTATGTACACAAACCACAGATACCTTGATGGAGTAAACAAACGAGCTTAGCAAAAGAACCTGGATTAAGAGTTTGCTTGATGAAGAGATCGATCATAACGCTTTGAGGAAGAGCTTGATAAAGAACTTGATGAGGAGCTCAAGCAAGAGGACAATTGGAACTTGCTTGGTGAAGAAATTAAACATAAAGCTTTGATGAACAGCTTGATAAAGAACTTGACAAGGAGTTCAACCAAGAGGAAGGATTGGAGCTTGCTTGATGAAGAGATCAACCCTAAAGCCCGATCAAGAGCTTGATAAATTTTTTTTGATGAGGAGCTTCACCAAGAGGGAGGATTGATTGGATTGATCAACATCATGAGCAAAAAATTCTGGAAAGGTTCAGGGCTTAGGGTTGTCACAGGTTCTCCTTCCTGCTCTTGTGGAGTCTGATGAGTTTGTCTCTCCAATGTGCAGCATCTGCATACCGCTCCTCGGTCGCAGCAATCAGCATGCTCATCACCAGAGCTACCTCATCTGCCGCAAAAGAATCTGCTTCACTTGCCACTGTCTCCCACAAAGAAGTCCCAGCCCCTCTACGCTTGAATCGCTTGGAAACCACAATCCCACTTCCAGACTCCTCTACCACCACAGGTCGCACCGCATCAGCTGTGATAATCCTCCTGTTGATGAAGATTGGCACCTTACATCGCACTGCAAAATTGATAGCATCAGATGGTCTGGCATCAACGCTGAGCAGACCCTCCTCATCTTTGTCTTCCTTCTCATGCACTTTCCCTTTCTTTCCAAGGAAGATGCGGGAATAGTAAGTATCCACAACACGTTCTGTGATCTTCACCATTCGTGCTTCATAGTTC
>Ga0209611_10008391_pt1 | contig 16177 bp, 24 predicted proteins | sample S1TSphgellanicum_3_FD_187693 | JGI IMG/M metagenome (GOLD analysis project Ga0209611, IMG submission 187693) | Host-associated microbial communities from peat moss isolated from Minnesota, USA - S1T2_Fc - Sphagnum magellanicum MG (SPAdes) (version 2) | ecosystem: Host-associated > Plants > Peat...
CTAGTCCCATCCCGGAGCTCCAACCCGCCCCTCTACCCCTCAAAGGGTTGTGAGCTAGGGAGCGTGCTCCGACTCCTCCTTTTCCGCTGCTTTCTACTTGGGCTCACATTTGAGTCCCTTGAGGAGTTGGGGGTGCGTCACAAAACCTTGATTTTATTCCAACTTTGACTTTTTGCAAATGATTTGGACTCCTAAAACTTTGTAAAACATTTTCTTTTATTCTTCAAAAAATAGCAAAATGATTTTTGAAAATAGTCATCTATGAATTTTATGAAATATTTTGCTCTTCTAGAGGATGGTACTTTAATTAGTCCCCAAATGTTAGAGTGCACCAATCCTAGCAATTTGCTAGCCCATGAAGCTCCTTCAATTGGGAATGGCTTCTTATGTTGTTTGCCATAAACAAAACCTTCACAAAGGGTCAAGTTCTCATTTGGTCTCATAATGAGTCCTTCCACAACATTTTTCCATACAAGAAGTTTCATGTTGTCAACACCCAAATGGCCAAGGTGTTGGTGCCACAAATTGATGCCAACTCTTACATGGGGTTCTACAATTTGAACATTTTCATGTGCATCACACACGATAACTCGAGTGACTTTTATGTAGGTCCTCCTTTCCATAACAAATACCACTTCATTAATCTTCACTCTAGATAGCTTCATAGTGAAATTTAGTCTATGAAGTCAATTATCATGCAAACCTTCCAACAACCTTCTTCTAATCATTCTTAATGATGCAAAAGTTCTTTTCAAATTGGAACACATTACCAAGTGAGGTTCTTTTACTCACAAAAAAGAAGATTCTTGATAATCTTAAGAGTGTACAAAACATTTTAAAAAACATTATCAATGTTCTTCCCTCCCATTGTCATGGTGACCTCCATGTCTTGCATGTTGATGGCTTCTAACGTTGTGTTGTTTCCCATGTAAATTTGCATGGGTGTAATTTCAGTGAATCTTTGAAGCCAATCCTTTCTTGGGGACAAGTGAACAAAGGTTCTTGAGTTGATGTACCATCCATGATTATTTGAAGTAACTAACAATGATGATGAAAATGCTTAGGTGTTACCAAGGTCATCTTCAATAGTGGTTATTTGCTTCCACCCTTTTATTCTTTTAATCAACTTATCAATTCTTGCATCTTTTGGCCTAATGACCTTGATCACCACAGTATTTACAAATGTCATTGCTTTTGTCTTGTCTAGGTTGGTGATTCATCAAAGATGTGGTTGCTAATGTTGTTTCTCCACCAACTTGTGAAATTTCCACCTTCTCTTTTCTCATGAACTCTTCATTGAATAAACTTGTATTCACATTTTGCCATGTACAATCTTCAACTTTGGATGATTCCAAAGTATTGAACAAGGTTTGATAGCTCTTTGGTAAGTTCATGAATAACACCATCACCTTTATTTCTTTAGGTATTGCAACTTCAATGGCATCCAATTCGTCAGCCATTGCTCTCAGTTTGTTCAAGTGCTGCTCCATTATATCAAGTGCTTGCATTCAATACATGAAGAACTTTTTCATGAGAAAAGATTTTGTTGGCAGGCCCCTTGCCAACATGGCACTTTTAAAAAAGACTCCCAAATCCCCTTGGTTGTTGTTTCCTTTTTGACACTCACGAAAGACGTGCCTTGAACAAGAAAATTCAAGGCTTTTCTCTCCTTCCTCTCATAAACCAAAAGTCTAAGAATGTTTATTGGATTTGACTTCACCTCTTTTCCACTAACCAATCCCCAAAGCTCTTTTGCTTTCAACAATGTTTCGACCTTCTTGCCTTCAAACTTCTCTATGGCTCCGTATTGTAGGCCCATAACCTATGAACACTCTACTTTTTCCATAGTGAGAAAATTAATGCACAAAATACAATAATGCAAATAACAAAAAACAAAAGAAATAAGCACAAGCAGTCAATTTGAAACGTACGAGTGTAACAAATAATGGACTATGTATTATTCAACTTGATCTACTTAAATACGTATCAGCAGTCCCATTATCAACAAGGATGGAGATACTTTGACACCTTGATTTTTTGGAAATTACGCTCAATACTATTTGATTTAAACAACGAGTTAACCACCAATTTATAGCATTTTAGTTGGAACAATTCAGCTAATTTTTCCTTATTTCGAAATCTTTGGACCTTTAACTAGCAGTCAACTTTTATCTAAAGCTTATAGTAGCTTTTGGAATGATTTGAATTACCATATAATCTAACATGGATGAGAAGGAAATTAATCACACAAGAAACCATATATTTAGCAAAATCGATGGCATATTTGCGATACATGAAAGATGGAAACATGGATGACACGAATATGATTCAATGTGACAATCAAAGTGCAATATCTTTAACCAAGAGTGCTCCCCAATAGCTAGAATAAAGCACATTGATATTCAATGAAGGAATACAACAAATGAACAATATTCAGATTTTTGTGGTACACGTTGAAGCATAATGACAATATCTTACTTCAGTTTAGGTGACAACTACATCAAGGTTTAGTGCAACTATTAAGGTTCCGGATGATAGGGTTAGGATTAAGTGACGACCAGGCTAAGAGCATCTCCACTGGTGCTCAGAGTGTCACTCCGGATAATGAAATTAAATGTCTAAGTTTAGCTTTTTCTTTTTGGCAACCCCACCCATAAAATTGCAACTGGAACTGCATATATGTGGGAACTACCAATAGCAAACCACCTGGACCAATCATTATGATTGACCAATCAGAAATACTGAGCTGTAGTCAAGTCCAATTTATTACACTCTTTTTTGGAGGTGCACAACTGTGTTGCACCTTTTACCAGCCACAACAATCTGCACGAATTTGGTGGAGAAAAACCAATTTCCTGAGATGAACTAGCACGTTTTGACTTTTTCACAATAAATTATACTGTCTGGAGTCACGTATTGAGCACTGGTGGAAATGCTCTAAGCTGAGGTGATGACTACATTAAGGCTAACAGAGTAGCCATGTAAAATATTTTCTGTTAGTAGAGATTAATTCTCATTCTTTTCCACCAAGGTTTTGATTGCACATGTAAACTTTTAGGGCTTGATGTTAGTTTGTTACAAGTGATGGGTTTATCATTGTTACTTGTGCTGCATTCAATCAATGTGTTCACTTCCTAATCAATACATTTACATCTTTTGATAACCATTTGTCATTTCATATATTGCTTGTTTATAAGCTTTTCCAATACATCATGCATAATAGACACAAGCTGACCATCAATAATTTCCAATAGCCAAGGTGTGGACCCATAAAACTGTAGCTCAAGCTTTACCACGTTAACCTACCTTGCAAGCACTCCATCCAATCACCAAAAAGTAACTTCACTGGTTAGCCTGTGACCTATCAATTTTACCATATAGCTTACAAAATGGGCCACTCAATTACAAGCACATGGGCATTTCAGATGCTTGACATGTGGACCTCCACCATATTTGCTTTCTCATATTAGGTCTAACTTGACAGCTATAGTTGGGCCTTTCTTGAAAGCTATGTACCTTTCTTGAGATCTCCTGACTTGCTATTTCTTCCAAATTGCTCTGTGACCTAAACTATGAAGCCATACAATTGTCATCCAGATACAATTTTGATGTCATGCAGCAAGCTATCTTCCCATAACGCTACAAATTGAGCCCAAAAAACTAAATGATCTCATCAAGAGCACTTTCCAATGCAGTTTTCAATCACTAGTAATGATATTAGATGCAACCTGCAAATCCTTTGATGTCCCGGCAATGAACATCCTATGAGAGTAGGAATTGTGACTACGTTGTCTCAGTTGTTTACCACCATCATGAGAAGTTGCCACAGGTTCATCATGACAGCTAAAAACAATCTCACGCATGATAGGTTCATGGCCATTCAGGAAATTACCCATGCGCAGACTCTTCCTCCATGCTTGAGTGGGACCCAGAGGAGGAAATAAACTTGCTACCACCTCCCTTTCACTGGCACCTCCACCCTGGCAGAGAAACAGGTTGAAGTGTTAAATCTTAACTCAAGAAAAAATGACTAGGTAATTCCAAATGCCAACAATAACCAACACATCTGAATTTTTTCAAGATGATAGATGGTCACTGACAAGAATCTCAAAATCAGAAACAGTATACCCATGACTGATGACTTGATTCTCTCCAGCATGTCGTTCTTCAGCAGAAATATTTGACAATGCAGAATCTGGTGGAAATCTGTTCATCATACAGGAGAGGACTAGGCAGGCAGGATGATTGAGACAAACCTTCCAATGCCTGGATCTCAAATTTTCAACCTCCACCCTCGATGTAGAGTTGGTCCTTAATCCAATGTTGTTTTCAATGAAGACAGAAAGCAACCTTGGAGCATTCTTGAGCTTTTGTCCAAGTGAGACTGCCATAAAGACATTGGCTTCTACTCTTTCAAACACTGCGCATAGCCTCAGTAGCTCTGTGTGCCAATCTCTACTGTGTTCCAGTGCATTTTTCCCTGTAGAGGTTCCACACCTCTCAGAAGTGAGAAGACACCAGTCAATACTGAGTATGCCACTATGTGGACTTGACATGTCAGAGACCTCACAGAATTGAAGAAGGAAAACATAAACAAATTGGAAATGGATGCATGCCTGACTATAAAATGACTGTAGATTGTGTCATACCCGTACCAGGTTGGTTAAGCGGAGCTAAAGAAGGAAGCACAGAAGCCATTGTTGCGAAAAGCTCTTCTATCTCCTCTGTCAGAAATGGTGGAACTGTAGAATCAGTGAAAGTGACCTTCATTCCATTGGCTACTACAAGAAATGAGGTGGCCAACATTTGTATCAGCAGCTCCTGTGGTTGCACTGTATCTAAATAGTGCATCACCTGCATGCCACAAACATCTTGAAACACCTATGAATGTCTCTTTACAGTGAATGCTTCTAATAAAAAGTGAAGTAAGATGTCTGATACCTTTTAACCTACCATAGCTGATGCTTGAGTATATATCAGAAACCTCTGCCATGAGTTAGAAAACTCTAAATCATGAAAACTCCATCAAGAGGAAACTCAGAACTGGGGAGAAAGAGGAAAGAAGAAGCAACAACCTTTTCTGCCTCAAGTGTGTAGTCAAATAGAGGCTTCTCATCAGATGGAGTATGTGTACCAATATTGTCCCAAATATTCCTCCATAAATTTTCAGGCTTGACTACGTGGTCTGACAACAGTCCTGTTTCAATACTTTGAGTGTCACCATCTGACCCGGCAGATTTGTGATTCTCTGACCACTCCTGTGGAGACTGCCAGCGGATAAAATCTTCAAGTACTGCTCCGGGATTTGCTGCCTTGAAAGCAGCCATGTCTGTTATCACAAGAATGCATCAGTTGTCAGAAGCACCACAAAATGATCTGATGGAACATTCAAAACATAGGGTTTTCTTTTGCACTGACCTGAAGCAAGTATTCTGCTTTGGAGGCGGACATAAGCCATTTTCTCCTGCAAGAGACTACTACATATAAGACAGTTTGCTTGAATGTATAGAAGCCTCAGTCCAACCAACAAAATACAAAAGATGACATGCTACATTATCAGTTTCTCAAACAACCTCCAACTGGCCAACCTTCCAAAATCATGGACAAGAAACTCACAGAGGGGGACTTATATAAAGCAGCCAGGAACTGTTCTCGCTCTTCTAGCATATCCTCTGTCACAACAGGAGGTTTCTGCATCCATCCCAACCAATGTAGAAATAAGTTGGACCACTTGTGTCTGAAAATCTTATCCCACCTGTAGAAATTGCAAATTTCCACAGAATCCCAATACCAACTTCTGCTGTAAGGGGTAAGGTTATATCTGTACAAGGGAGCACCATGTTTGAATCTTCTACATACTACTCTATTCAGAGACATAATGAGAAGAGTGTACAAGAACATAGGTTTGGACCTGGGTGACAGGTGAATGCGGGCTGTGAGTGGAGTCCAAATCCTTCGTTTCTGAATTGCCACCCAACCCTTTTTGCCTTTCTTCACCAATCCCGAAGACAGATTCCATCTCTGCCTGCTCTTCCATGGTGTCTTCCCAAATCTCTTCACTGCACTCACTTAATCCAACTCTCTATGATCAGAACCTTCCCATGTGCACTAACAAGGTCCTTGTTTTCACACCTCATTAGTAAGAGTGTTGCTGAAGTGCTTAAAGTTAACCTCTTGATTCAATGGTTACATTGACATCCCCCCACTTCCTGTTTTTTAGCACTCCACCTTCATAGGGTGAATCCCTTCTTCCTTCATAAATATTCACACTTTCACAACAACTCTACTTCAATCCAATTCCAGCAACTCTGCGATATTGCAGAGAAAACCACAATTACACTTTGAAGGTTACATTGTTTCCAGAAGTAAGTCAAGACAAATACAACAAGGGTGAGGACAGTTACAACCCTGTGAGGTCACTCACAAAGTACTACACCATCACCTTCATCCTGAATGGCAGTGACTAGCTGCCATTACTCTGCAATGACTTCATAAGCTCCTGACAGCAAGATGTACGTAAGGATATAATAATCTGCTCAAATTCCAGGCAATATTTTTCTGACTTTCCCTGCATCCTGAGTTTCTGTCATATTTGTGGAAGGAACTGGGGAACTTGCTCATGATGTTGCCTAAAGAGACATGGATAATAAAAGAAGGAAAAAATATTGTCAATTGAGCTCCAGCCTATGAGGGCAAGCTTCTTTTTCCATTTTACATTGGCCCTGTAAGCAAGAATCTAAGCCTAAGGTATAGTAAGGCCTGAATAGAGGGTAGTGGTTGGGACCCCTGCAGCCTGGACATATCCTCCAAAACACACCACTGGTGACTACTTCGGATGTACCACATCCACTTTAGCCACTGGAAAACACATTACAGCACATGCAATTGCTGCAAAGGCACATGTGGTATTGGACAGTTACAACATTCCTAGTGGACATCACAGATTTGAACTTTTTGACCTCACAGAACGCAAACTATGTTTGCCCAATTAGGAAGGCAAGACCTAAACCAGAAGAATGACGTAACAATGCAGTCATACCTGTCGTTCCCTGTAGAGAGGTCATCATGGATCTGATCTATTGCTGTTGAGCTCATTCGTGCAGTCTCAAGCACCTCACTGACATCAGGTTCTTCTTGGGTCTCTGTTGAAGCTTGCTCATCTTCGCCTTGTGGGGCTGTCATTTGTCCCCCTCCTACACCCTGCCTCCTCGCCTTTTCTTCAATGCATAGTGCAAGCTGCCCAAACCAAACACCTTTATCAGCACTCAGTTGACTGCACACACATACCAAGCAAAATAATCATCTTGAAATTTAACACCTCTGGATATGGAGCAGAACATACTAGATGCTGAGAAAAGGTGACAAATGTGGACTGTACCATGAGTTTTAGTGATAAATAAAAAAGGTAGTAAATGAAAAAGAAAAATAGCTATGCACCAATTGCAGTTTTTGGTGCAGTAAGCATGTAGACAAGTCTGGTCGTGCATTGGGTGACATACGGGGAAGTGTGCGACCCTCATCCCAGTACCACCGAACCTCCCGCACAAACTCAATCCACAGCACTGCAATTGCTGCATGCCCACATTGTACTACTTTGTTTAACACATCATCCACTTAGACATGACATTGGACATAAGCAAAACGTGCTTCAAGAGGTTCATGCAATTGATAACAGCCTTCAAAAAAATGCTGCACAAAATTACAACACAAAGAGTCATTTTCAAATTAAGGGAAGCCATACAACCTGGTTCAGGTTTGTCCAGAAATAGGGCTTCAAATCCTGGGTACAACATCCACACAAGGAAAGAAGAATAGCCATAGCCAGAACCAACACACCAGCAACTTTGAAATTGATCAGAACATACCACGGATATTACAACCACCAAGTTGTAGTGAGTGGAGGCAAAACTGAGCAAACAAGGAATCTGCTGGTGCCCCTTTAACACCATGAGCATAGTCTTGATCCATCACTCCATCACCTGAAGTCCAGGGACCTACAGCAGGACCAAAAACACCTCACTTCACATGCACCCTCCAGTCTACTGAAGTTGATAAGCTTTATATGCCCAAGTTAGAGAAATTGAATGACCAAGTTACAATGGTGCTGGAGATGGTAGGCTTTATCTTCAGCACAATCGTAACTTGGTCATTCAATTTCTAATTGCTGCCTCCAACTTAGTGCAGAGACTGGGTGTAACCTACATGAAGAAGGAATGCAATATAAGAGTTGTGAGGTAAGATCATCCAAGGATAAAAATGAGCACACCTTCCTGGAAGGTTTCTTTTAGGATACGATCAACATCAGCTGGAGAGGGAAGATCCAGTGACTGAGTGACATGTAGGATATAGGGTTTATCCGCTGCAATCATGGAACCAAAGCTCCATCAATAATCACACTTCTGCAAACATCATGGCATGCAATACTGGAGAGAGGTATAGCAGCAGCACAACTTCATGAGAAAACTTTTGAAAGACATCAGGGTCACAAAAGATAGAACAGTACCAGCTGCAAAGTCTTCCAAGAAATCAGCTTCACCTGCAACATGGAAGGCAAGCACAAGTGCAGGAAGCTGACCCGCAAAACCAACTGAGTCCTCCTTCTCCTCATCCCTCCTGCTAGTAAGTAATTAATCATACTGCTAAAGCTTAAAAGTAAAGGCCAGATTCAAACTCCATTCAAATTTCTGAATCCTACTTCTAGGATCTTGAAGACACCTCCCCCTGGTAGCCATGTTTACTGACTTACTGTTCACTAGCCTTTATTAGCGATAGCAACCATTTGTCGGCTTCCAGAGTTGATATGTTCTCATACTCTGCCATCTCCATAGAGCTTGTCACCGTTCTCTCACTGAATGTTGCAATCAACTCAAATCCTGCAAATTCAACAGCAATCAGGTTCATCTTTACAATTTGCTGTACCATTTCCAGTGTAGACCTGATTAGATGTGGTTTATATTCTTAGGTCAGATCTATCTTCAGATAGAGAAATGAAAATACAATAATGCTACTCAGTCTGGGCAGTGATTCAAGAAGTGGTGTCCTATTAAATGCATGCATACAGTTTAAAGATTGCAAGATTTCAACTTCATTGGCACGAGATGAATGTCAAGACCACACCTTTTACAGGATCTTCCACAGAAAGCCAGTCAGCCCACGGGCAACCATCATCCCACTCTCCATGTTGCACGTTGCCAGTGTCAGGACTGACATTGTCAGTAACATAGTGTTTGGAGCCTGGCATGGGTGTCCGATATGTCAACCTCATTGTAAAATCCACATCAATACTCGGCACAATCAAGCTGCCTGCTGTTTTGAATGCCTTCACCACACCACTCAATAACAAAATCAGTTGCAAAATTCACAATGGGATGCCACCTAATCAAGTCTTTTTGCTTTAACATCACAAGTGTTTTATGTGCCATGAAAATTGAGCAGAGGAATTTCCATAATATGCAGAAGCAGCAATCTTCCTATTCATTGGACTACTTTCCTGTTGTTTTATGCATTGGGACTACAAACCTGACTGTTTGCCAATATGATGGCTTTTCTATGCAGTCCACATTTATAGTAAGATGGCTTGGAACACTTTCTCCTATTATCACCTTCTTTGAGGCAGATGCAGAAAGGAACCTTTATGGGGGGGGGGAAGAAACTCCGAAAGGATTTACCAATTTGGAAAAAAACAAATCATAGAGGCCCTCCAAGTGCATGAACCTGACAGGAACCCAGGTTGAAATGCAGTTTGTCTCGTAGCGAATAGTGTGCGTTTTAGTGCCTTGTATGCCCTGGTAGCACTTCATATCATGAACAGGCACAAATGCTGGAGTGGAACTGCAACAAACACCACATGTTGGAACCCCTTTTTTTGGCCACTACATATCCAGATAACTCTCAACACAAGAGAAGTTATGTGATACAAGAGGAAGGATGAGAAAAATCACCTGCCACAATTAGCCAGGGCAACAGCAACAGTGCTCAAAAGAAGGGTGGCCTCTGAGGCATCTACTGCTGCACCACTTGTGCTCAATGGTGACATAACCTGCCTTCAACAATTTTCTAATCAGAACTCCATTGTGATCAATCACCCAACAAAACAAAAAGGTTAGAGCAACAGCCATGGTACTCAAGAGCAGAGCAAATCTGCAGCAACCCCTACCCCAGCCTTCAACTATTTTCTGAAGAAAACCCAGAACAAGCTCATAATCCCTAAAGACACAAGAGAAATCTTAAGGCCAAGAACATAACCAATACTTCAAAAGCACATCTGGGAACCATACACAAACTTGAGAAGCCTACCAGATAGTCTATCACCCCAAACCAAAGCTGCAAAGGGTGCAGACCATCACTCCAGCCTCTCATGCCATCTATATCAATCATCCTGCACACTTGTCAGCATAGGTAATCTGCATTCAAACTTAGCCCCCTAATTCACCTTTGAACTGTTCCTTCAAACCATACCAGTGCATGTGTTCATAAAAAAAGGCTGAAAATCTGTTTGCAAAAAATTCTGTCCAAGTTTTTGATCCAGATGCTATAACATCAGGTCCTCTGTCCTAAAACTGCAATTAAACTCACAGTTGGCCTTTTAATGTCTTCTATCAACAGAGAGCTCCTGTATCATCAACTCAAGGAAGACCCAGAAGAACTCAACACATTGTTCAGAAGGTGGCCCTAGGTATAAGTAATCCAATGCAAGTGTGTAGTCCGCTCACCTTCTCCAGTAACTTGAAAGAAGAAATCAAGCCGATAGCTTTTAGAGTCAAAAGAGAACTCCTTGGTGAGGACCCATAATTTAGGAAACCCCTCCACCTTCTTGGCACCTGCTGCCTGTCCATGAACTTTCACTTACTTGCCTTGTCAACTAAAACAAAGTGTCCTCACAATTTCCCAAGAATGTAAATCACATGCAAAGGGGGTTAGGATGCACAAACCAGAGGTGGAGGTCTTGGAGTAGCTTGCCATTCTCGACATATTTGCTCCACTCCTGCTATGAACCTGTAAGAGCCCATCCCAAACCTCATCATCATCTACCCAAAATTTGTCTCACTTCTTGTCTATATGTGTACATGGACCACTTGTCATTCATACCCCTCACTGGAAATACTTCAGGCAGAGAGCAGCAGCAGCTTGTTATCAACCAGGAATACAGAGCCATAAAGCTGGCTCTAAAAGTGGTAATCAACATTTACCTTTCCCAAGAGGAAGCAATTGTGAAGTCATCAAATCCCTCCAGCTGCCACCACAACAACCAGATTCAGCCTCTCCTGCATGATGACGTTTTGACCTAAAATAATCTTCAGATTTCCTCTTCCTTCCTTTGCCACTTACACCAGTGAGTTTAAGACAGTATCTTTACGGGATTTAAAAGAGAAAAAACTGTGAGACAAAATCCATCAGAAAACTCCGAGCTCCTCCCATCTCTCTTGATTGGGACACGCATCCGGAACGACATGACCCAAACCCTAAATCTTCTCCTCCTCCTTCTTCCTTTGCGACTTATTGCTAGTCAGTTTTAGACAGGATCTTTTACAGAATTTAAATGAGAAAACTGTGAACCAAAACCCCATCACACAACTCCGAGCTCTTTCCCATCTCTCTTGATGGGGACACTTTCACAATCACGTCTCCGGAACGGACATGATCCAAACACTTATCAATCAAAGCAAAATTCCTAGCAGACTAGAAAACACGACCCAATTTCCAACTGGACCGTGAACCAAAACTCAAAGCAAGTTCCCAACTGCAACAACATGCATAGAGCTTTGTTCCAGGACGACCCACACTCAGTCTTTTTCCGTCAGCGAAGAGCCATAAATTTCAAACCCACCAAAGCCACTAAGTGCCTGTCTGTGGTGGGTTTGTCCTCTCTACTACATTGGACAATACCGCAACAGGAGGCATTGCTGTTCACGTACATCAGTCTCTGGAGGATCGGATATTGAAGGCTGGAGGTTATTATTGCCCACCGATCCGCCTTCCATCGCCGTTCTACACCAACATCCGGACTGCGTCGTCACAGTCTGATCGACAAAGAACAAACCACTGCACGGAGCGCGGCGAGAATCAGTCAGTCCGAGACGGGCTAGAAGCCCAAACGCTCATGTTTTCAGAGCTTTGCACCACCTAGATCAGCGAGGTACCGTTCTCAACTGGTTGGTAGGTACCTTGCCCGACAGGAGGTGGCAGGTATCAATCGTCCCCTGGGCCGTAGTGTGATAAATTGGCCCTAGTGTGAACGACTTGGTCCTGATTTGGAGCTCTAGGCCAATCAGATCGCAGGATTGAATTGGGACTTATAAATTAGGCCTTAGTGTGAACTGGACCTAAGGTTCAATTGATAACTAGTAAGAGTGAGAATGAACAAATACCCATTAGTGCACATCAAGCATGGATGATAAATATTGAGGAAATAATTCTAGTGACGATGATTTCATTGGAGCTAGTTTAGGTGGGATGGGCTATAGTCATAGGTTGTACGAAAAGACAATTTCAAATTGCAAATTTATTAGAAGTTGATTCCAAACTGGAATTCTTAAAAAATAAACATTTATCAAGTTGTAATGTTTCAAAATGTTCTTATGGGAACAAATCTCTTTATTTTTTTCAATGTCTTTTAGAATCTTTGTGTTTTTTCAATTTTTTTTTTGAATCATTGTGTTTTTCCAATTTCATACAAATGTAAATATGTGTTATTTCATTTGAATTTGTTGGGATTATTTCAAGAGATTAACATGTTTTTTTTTCTTTGAGATTAAATTAGTTTTCAATAAAAACTTCTTTTTTAAATAGTTGATTTAAGTATTTAATCCCCACTTGCTTAGCTGATTTAATGTTTATCCATCCTAATTGCTTCAAAAATTTCAATGAATTAAAAATAGGGGTGGTTGAGTAAACCTCCCCTTAGATGATAATTGGGAGATATTTTGAATCTTATATATATCTGAAAATAACAAAGTTTTCAAATGTAAACCCTTTTTGTTTTTTGTTATTTCATTGTCATTAGTAATGCATAACAACATGGAGCCCAAGTTTTTTTGGGGTTTCAATTCCCTTGCTAACCATGGTGGTTTGCTCATTTGTTTGTTCTTAAAAAATTGCCTACCTATTAACAACTTACAACAACCTACAAGTGAGTTGGTAGTAGGTAGATAGTAAAAAGTAAAAACTAGTGTTGGGTAGGTATTTGATTTTTATTAACAATATAGCCAGGTTTAGTTTTTAAAACAAATAACCATGAAGGTATGTATGTTTAAAAAAAATTTAACAACAAACTGCCTAGTTATGAGTTTTTGAAATTGAGAATACAAGGATAGGAACTGGGGATGAGGTTTCAATTCCTTGTGTTGGCAATTATAAATGAGGTTCTTTGACAAAAACCCAACCAAGTATATATATTTTATTGTTACAAATACTTTGGTAGAAACATTAAGCCAATTTTTGTAAATCAAAAGCACAAGGGGCTTAAAATTTTATTGTATAAAAAAATAAATTTCAAATTTCAAGCCTTGCAACTTACATTAAGAACATTAGTATCTATTAATTCTTGTACATTTTGTAGTAATAAAAATTCACTATTCATTATTTTTGGTAAAGAAAATGTGTAGGTGTTTTTCAATCATAGTTCAGAAACTTTTTATTTATTTATTAAATGAATCCAAGCATGGTAAATTAGATTACTTATATTACTTGTAGCATAAATGGAAAGTAATCATAAGTAGGTTCTAATATATTAAAATTTAAAATATTATTGAAAAAATGCTTAATATGAACATGTTATTTGACTTTGTTACAATTATATTTTATAATCACTTGTTTCAAGTAGATACAAATAAAATTTATTGAAATACATGCAAAGATCACAACTTATAAAATAAGTTGCAAGTAGATGAAATACTAAGTTTAAATTTTTAAAAAAAGTTAATGGTGCATTAAAATGTATTTGTGAATTTTCATTTTTTTCCTATTATTATCAAAATGCATCAAACTTCTATTGTAAAATGATGAAAAAACACAATATTCACCAAACCAATTTCAAGCATATTTGTTACTTTTTTTTGTTACATTAAAGTTTTTCAAATTTTGTATTTAGCTAGCAACAAAATTAATGAAGGCATAGACATAATCATAATGATATCTAAAAATGACTTGAATTTATTTTTTTGTGTTTATGTTCACAAAAGTGATTTAGAAGTCTATTGGGACTTTAATTCCCAAAGTGAGAGTCCACTTGGGAGTTTGTGGGCTCATTCCCTCACACTTTCTCACACTTCTAGGAATGTGAATGTGATTTCGGAATTGCATTCTTGGCCTGCACTTCTCCATCCCCCTAGCTTTGGTCACGACCTTAAAGTTAGGGTTGTGACATTAACTTTTGCACAATGAAACACATTTTTAACATTGTAGCCCATTGAAAGGAACTTGACTTTCAATTCTTCAAACTTTAAGCCCTCAAATGTGACCATGGTCATGAACATCAAATAAAAAATGTTTTTAGTTGTCCTTTGCACACCCACTTTCTCCACATAAGCCAAAAATGTTTAATTCATTTCCAACATTGAACAAAGGTGCATAGAAATCTAGGATGTATTGTCTATTGTAATAACTTCATTTGCATTAACATATATGAAATTTTTAGTAACAACATTTTGAGTCAATTCGAACAACTCATTCATGGATTTAACTATGCCCCAGTCTATAGAATCACTCAAATGTTTGTTAGGAGTGTGTTTGATCTTAAGCATAGTGAAGAGGTCTTTTAGGCCTTCAAAATTTGTCATAGCTTGAACTCTAAAGAAGAAATGGTAGATTGAAACAAATGGGACAAATTTTCATTTTGTGGGTATATGTTTTACAATTAAATCTAAAACATTAGGACATTCAAAGATAGTGTATTCTCTCATTCATTTTGTGCATGTTGGCACTTACCATTGAAATATAAAAAACTTACTTCAACCTTTGGACCAACAACTTTGAATTCGTGATGTTTTGCATGTTTCAACAAGTTATCAAACTTTAGAACAAGATGCTTTTCCTTGCCTTCTACCTTTGAATAAATAACACAACATACTTGATGCACATTACCTTTGTTATCTACTACAAACTTTGCCCAAGGAAGGTGCACGACCCACTTATCTTGGAAGTTTTGCATATCTTCACGATCATTTTATTTATTAATTTTCATTATTGAGGTGAATTTAAAGACTTTTTTGGATGTGTAGTGAAAGATCGTGAAACATTCAATTCATGATCAACTTGAAATCATTATCAACTTGAGCTTGCACATTAGGAACATGAAAGTTGGGCCTAAACCTAAAATTTGTTAGGATCAACAAAAGAGGAGGCATCCTTGTTCCTCAAACCTCAATGCTCATCAATAATTCCATACATAATCCATAGTTTAACATTTCATTGTTCAACACCATTGTTCAAGCACAAGCTTTTAGAATCAATACTATTTGGTGCCACCCCCAAAAGTTTGAACAATGAACAATGAAAACAATTTGGATTTTGTACAACTTGAGGGTTCACCAAACCAGACAACACATTCAAAAAATGTCATTATTACAAGTTTGTGATTCTACAAATCTGTAGAGCCATAAACACCTATGGCTACACAAGTCCATAATTTGGTATGCACAAGGCTACACATAAGAACAAAGGTTGAACATTGACACCTTTATGATCTTCATAGAGTTGGAAAAGCAAAAAGCTCCTCTAAGTTGTGAGGAGTGGTGATGGTGAGAGTAACAAGCTTTTTGGTGATTTTTAGCCACAAAGAAAGAAAAAAACCCCGCTCTGGATTAGCTGACATCCAAATATAAATTAGCCTTTGCATAATTATACTTGAGCATCAAAATCTTGAAATGTTAAATTGGGCGTATTGCAAATTTGCACCCATTCGATTGTGCAATGTCAGACGGTTAGATCTGAATTGCTTCATCAGACTTAACATCAATTGGGTTCTGGCCCAGGTGCTGTTTGGCCCACTTAATGACGCTAAATTGTAAGTAAGTAAGTAAGATTGAAATAATTAAATGTATTGGCAACTTCTGCCAATTATTAGTCAGGTATGGTAACATTTCTTGTTAAATATGCCACATTTGTAACAAATGTAGCATGAGGTCTCCACTCTCCACGTTCAGTTAATCTTATTTAGTTTCAGCACCTGGGCATCAAC
>Ga0209611_10008392_pt1 | contig 16176 bp, 12 predicted proteins | sample S1TSphgellanicum_3_FD_187693 | JGI IMG/M metagenome (GOLD analysis project Ga0209611, IMG submission 187693) | Host-associated microbial communities from peat moss isolated from Minnesota, USA - S1T2_Fc - Sphagnum magellanicum MG (SPAdes) (version 2) | ecosystem: Host-associated > Plants > Peat...
GCGCCCCCCCCATTGAGCACTGTCCGGCGCCCTTTTCGGGCCTGACAGTGCAGCCCTGTGGAGAACCGTGTGGTTCTGTTATAGGGTTTGACTTTTTAACTGTGGAAGTTGTTGAAATGAAAAAGAAAGCGCAGCAGCACAATTCCTGAAACAGTGCCACTGGTCTGTAGCATGTTCCACATCTGGAAGGGACCAGGTTTCGAGTCTGCCGAGTTGCTGCTGCACAATATGGAACTTTGCCAAGCTGCCAAGCTCATTTGCATAATTAACTTAACATGTAGAACCATGCTGCCTAGTTTTATGCAGAAGCATGCAGGCCGGAAAAACGTGTGCAACTAGACGAGAAAAATAACCAGCGGACAGAGCTCGAAGTATTTAGCGTCACTTGTTCAAAGCCCGATACCAAGCCCTCCTTCAGAAGCTCACCCAACTCAGGTCAAAACACGTTGGTGTCAGTGGCGGTGGATAATAGTGTGTCACAATTCTATTGGAGCACAAGTGCGGAATCAACTCCTTCAGGAATAACTCTTACATCATGTTCATCATCACAACTGTGCTCTAATGGGCAAGTAGGTTCTTTCAAGCACCCATTGGGTTCAAAGGCACGGTTATAGCACTTTGAACACCTGCCCGCCAACGAACTGTACGGGTGCTAGTGTGACGTCTGCACTGCGCCGAATGTGTTTCTTGGCGGCCATCTTTTCAGGTAGACTAACTACCACAGTTGTACTGGTGAGACTTTGTAAAAGCGTGCCGACCAGCAGGAGGTGGCCAGGACTAAGACGTGGGGCGTCGTTATTTCTTTATTCACGTGACGGTATAAAGTAACTAGGGTTGACTTTGATGAGAAATGACGACAGAGGGATGTCATTACAGCGAAAATTAGCCATTTTGCTTTTTTGAAAAAACTTCCCAAGCAACATGGTCAAAGGAACTTATTGGAAAATTTCCAAAAAAGTTGCCACATTTTGAGGAAAAAAGTTTCGAAATCGCCAAGAATTTTGGAGGATGTGGGCAGATTTTAGTGGTTCCTCAACATGTAATAGGATTCCTAGATTTTATATTTCTCTAGTTGTCCTATAGTCAGATTTGGCAAAATCCTCTTGTGGCTGATCGCTACTTTTGCAGCAACATGAGAAAATTGAGAAAAAAAAACTTATTTCTATGCAATGTTTTCTTTAATTTTTTTAAAAAAGTGAAGGCTGCTCCCTAGCAACAGCAGGTTTTTTTGGTGGTTAAGAATAGCCAAAAGGCTATGATAAAAATATGGTGTTAAAAATATTATGGAAAATAAGCAAGACAAAAATGAAAAAACGACTATGATTGATCTAGTTTTCATGTCACTGTAACCATTACGCAATAATATCAATAGTCTAGACCGGTACACATATACTAAAGTAGTCCACATAAATTCATGGATTTTCTCATTTTTCATTGGAAGGCTAAGGGTTTCATTGCTATTGCATGAATGAAGTGTGCATCTCATCCCATTGTCATTGTTGGGATGAAACTTGCATTATCTCTGGTTGTGTATGCGATTCACAAAATCTGTACTCTTACAAAGGTGATGGGCCAATGTGACCAACACCTACATTGGCACCTTCATGTTTTAGCAAGGCCCATCAGTGTTCATAAGCCTGAAAAATGTTGGACTCAGAGGCCCTGATTTAGTCTAACCATTGGATATTTCTAAATAATATTTAAAGAAATTTAAATGGATTTTGAGGTTTTTACCATGGTACCAATGGTGGCGCTAATTCACCCAAGGCTTGGAAATGGATTGTACTTATCTTTTTATTTTTGCAATAGAGTTTCATCAAACTCATATTTCAATCATTTTTTCATACACATTCTTTGTTATTTTGATGCAACAGCCATTGTCACAAGCACTTGAAAATGAAGAAATCATTTTACCCAAAAGGTCATAAACAATTCACTATTTTCATTATTCATGTGCGAAAAAGAAAATTCAAAATTTGCTGGAAATATTCTCAATTTTTTAATAGAAAGAGCCACCTGTCAAAATCCCAAAAAGTCCAAGAAAAATTCTGCCAAGCAATGATTCTTTTTTCAAGTTTCTAATTTTGTGTCATTGGCTAGCAACCCAAGAGGAATTTATCATTAAATGGCAACAAATTGTTAGAACTTGTCTAAACATTTTAAAAAATCGTTTTCAAAATGTTACCAAACTAAAATCAAAGTCCAAATGAATGCTTTTTTTGGTGAAATTTTGAAACTTGGTGAAATTTTTTTTTAAAATGAAAAAAACCCAGATTTTGTGGTTTAAAAAGCGTTTTTCGCCATTTTTCGAAATAAAAGTAATTAAAGTAGTCACATTGTCACTCGTAGGAGCACTGTTGTAAAAACGTTACAGCCCACCTAGGACAGAAGCCACTTACTAAAAAATGAAATCAATTCTTATACTAATTAATGGCAGAGTAACCCTGATTGCCCATAAATACTGAACCGGCAAAGGAAATAATCACCAGACGTAGATGAATTATAAAAAGAATAAATGAGGCAACAGGATGAGGAGCTAGTACAACCACTTTCTGGCTCCTCTATGAAATCAGAAGTTATAATTTATGTGAGTTTATAATTAAAAAATCTTGAGATTTTCTTTAACAAAAAAGAAAAGGCTAAATCAAAAACGCTTTCTGGCGATTTTTCGCCAGTAAAATCAAGCCAACCTTTATGCTCTTATGAACCGGCCCCGAGTTCGCCCTAAACCGGAGCTATGAGTCTATTTAATGGTGTCTAACAGGGGAGAAAGAAAGGTCTGGCATCATGGGTCTTGCAGTGAGGAGTCCGGGATTTCATTCCATTGCATTGTTGTTGTTGCTTTTGGGTTTGATTGTAGCTCAAGCTCTGGTCTTACCAGCTCTTGCAGCAGACCAGGGAAATTACCGACCTGGAGTGAGAAGCTTGCTATGTAACAATTATGATTGTGCTGTTAAAAGCAAGCCTCCACTTCCGGCACCTTAATCGTCTCTCATTTACTCATGGCGTCCTTATGGTCGTAAGTCTCCACCGTGCCATATCCAGTTTCTAATTCTCCAATGCCTTCTCCTCCTCCATCTGCGAAGCTTTAATCTCCTCCTGCTGATCAGTCCTCCCTATGTTTATTTGTCTCCACCACCACCAGCTAACTTAGAACATCGTTGGAAACTTTTACAGGCCGAGTGCAGCAAATGCAGATAACAAAATAATGACGAAGGTGCGTACATGAGGACGTCATGATCATGGTTGGTATAATTAGATACGCTGTCGACCTGTAATTCGACGACCGTTATGGCTGGTATCTGCAGTTTAATCTGTTGTAGGCGTACTGCTGAGGAAGGCACCCATGAGAATTGAAGGAGCGGAGATGTGAGATCATGGGCGGTGCAGTCTATGTATGTATGATCAGTGTGCACACCCGCACAACAGGTAAGAAGTTTGAGCAATCAGGTAGTGACTAAGTCAACTGTTGGAGATCATATATCATGATCGTGCATGCAATTGTCATATTGTAAGCAAGGTTTTCATAATATCCTCATGTCGAAGTTCTGCACGTTGTAGTAAGTGCAAGTTTACAACTTATAACGGAGTCGCTGCTGGGCACCATGCTGTGCTTACGTGTGGGCGGCTGATATAAAGTCGTCTATAAATGTCCATCCAAGTTCATACATAAATAAAACAGCTCAAACTTCCAGAGATTCTCAACCTTGACTTCTACTGTAATTCTCTTTTGTGAGTCTATCAGACCGTGGGTTTTTTTTGTGTCGCGAATTTTCGCCATATGCCCTAGCAACACTGTCAATGGTTTTCTTTGAATTTAAAAAAAATATATATTGCCGGATTCCTAGGAAGAAAGCTATGAAATCGCCAAAAAAATAGCAGGATTCTACTTCTGTACCAAATTTAGCTATATCCTCTTGTGGCCAATCATCAATTTGTGTGCTTGCACATGATTTTTTTTACATGATTTCTTAAGATCATGACCTAGGGCATGTCAAATTTTGAATTAATTTGGTGTAAGTGTTAAAGACACATGAATTTTTTGAAAACATTAGTCCCTTGCGTTTTTGAATTGAAAATATTCATTTCAAATAATGGATTTGATTTTTTCAAAAATCTAATAACATATTTCGGTTAAGAATAGTTGTAGGAACATTTCATCTTCAAACATTTAGTTCAAAATATCAATTTTTTTATGTACTCATTTCAATGGAAAATTTTTAAATTTTTTTATTTTTAAAAAATTATCACAAATTACTATGATGTTACAAAACCCCAACTTTTATGCGTTTAGATACATATGAATGTCTTGAATGGTGAAATTTTTTCATTTATTCAAAAAATCAAATTTTGGTGGTACTAACACCATGTCTTGCATTAAGTTGTTTGTTGGGACATTTGCACCTATGACCAAAGTACAATTTGATGATATCCAATTTTGAATCATTTCTAGAATTAAAAGGTTGATTTCATGTAAATTGTGATTTTATCATTGAAATTCCATTATATTTTTATATCATCTTGGTGTGGAGTACTTTGTTAAAGAAATATGGAAAACTATCATTTGGGACAGTACTTTGGTGCACTAAATCATGCTTTCACACATGACATGAATTTATTTTGTTTAAAACATTGAATTTAGATGTGATGTAAATTATTGTTATAATCATTAAAATGTTGCAAGCTTCAATTTTGCAAGTGTAGCTCCAATAACACCGAATCATCATGAGAACTTACGAGGAGCATAAAACGTTGCATCTTTCTTGTCATTTGTGGACTTGCATCTCTTTTGTACGAGCAAAATTTTGCTAAATGGACAAATCCAAAATCAAAAAATTGAAAAAAATGTTTGGGAAATGCTAGTATTTTGACAAGTGTTCTTTTATTCATGAATTTTATATTTTAACAACTTATTTTTAAACATACAAAGTTTGTAATAACAACTATAGAAATCAAAAGTAAAACTCTACATAAAATACATTCCAAAATACATATTTGTAAAATTATTGTATATGTAGTGATCTGAAAAATAAAATTAAACAATATCATATTAAAAAACAGAAAAGATGAAATAAAAACATATTGTAATATCAATGTTATTTTCCATCAAAATTGATTTCTAATTTTATCATGAGTTGCTTTCTCTTTCAAAACTACTCCATCTTTTAATCATGATTATCATAATCCTCATGTTTAATCATTTTCAAAATTCTTCTAAAAATCCTCCTCAAGCTCCCACCATAAATTTCAATTCAAACTTTTCATAAGTTCTAATCCCGTAGGGCAAGCCCATCCTTGGGTGGTGTCACTAAGAATGTCACACCTTGATTTTCCTAGACCCATTGAACTTTGAAATTTTTTAGGAAACATTTGAATAAATATTTTCATTATTTTTTTTAATGAGTACATTTATTAGGGTCCATAGATTTCAAAATCTCAATAATATAAAAAATATTGTGTATTTTGATGTTCTTAATCATTGCATTTTTAAAAAATTTAAAAACATAACGCTAATTATTTTCCTTGAACTTTTTGGTTAGGAACATAATGGGTCAAAACATGTAACTAGTAACCAAAAAAAGGTGTCATATGTTAAACATAATTAGTTAAAATCAAAATTTATTTGATCCAATTTTAAATTTTGGTTTTAATTTAGGATTTTTGGAAATGTACACCTATTGTGTCAAAAAGAGTCAATTTTGTAAAAGACTATTAAAAGAACTCATATAATAAAAGAATTTTCATTGAAAAAAATATAAATGATAAAAACATATTAGTCACACTCAAAAAGTACTCATAATTTTTAAAATGTGGAATTTTCAAACAAAAAAATTCAAAGAATGTTTCAAATCGCTTTAAAATTTCAAATTTCAAGACTCTTTTACCACATATAAGTGGGTTAAATTATATATGATGTATTAAAAAAAGTTATAGCTTAGAGTATGATAAAACTAAAAAATGTGAAAATTTATTTTTGGTGATGACTTAAGTTTTTTTTCATTTTTCAAAATGAAACATTGAATTTGTAAGTATTTTTCATTCTTTTGAAAATTCATCTTTATTCAAGAATGACTAACAAAAAAAAATGATGCATTGGGGAAATTTTAAATATTTTTTAGAACAAGTTACAAAAAAGTTCATTCAAAAATTTATTTGCATGTAAAAATGTTTTGGGAAAAAAGACTTGCAATCCTTTTGGAAAGTAATCCTTTCGGTTCTTAGTTATAGGTTTTGACCCAAATGTGAAACATGATTGGAAATTTTTCTTGGAAATTTTTTTCTTAAAGTAATTTGGAAATAATTTTATTTAAAAGTTTTTAGTAGGCAATTAGTTAAATATATATAATTTATTTATGAATTTCCAAATTTAAGGTTATTAATTTTTGAAGGGGCAATCTTAGGAATATAAATTTTTACCAATTTTCAGCTTTTTAAATTCCAAAATAACCTTTAAGCCATATATTATTGCATACAATTGATAAACATTAAAAAAAAAATTATAATTGTGGAAACATTAAAGTAACTTAAGGCCCATGAAAAAAAATTTGGCCATTTTTGGTTCTTTAAACATTCCTTGAAATAATTCTTAATGGTACCATCCAAGAATGGGTTTGCCCACTATGTCTTGCTACTCCTTTGTCCACCATGTTAAACACTAATATTCCATTTTTGTTTAGTTTGTCCAATATTTCTACCTTTAACATTACCCCTTATATTTTGGAGTTCATCTTCAAAATCCTATGAATGGTAAAATCCTATGAATTGTATTAATAGGAATAATTTCAAATTCATTCTATTGTTCTGCATGGACTAAATGTTCCTTTTGATTTTAGGTGAAAGAATTGTAAAGTATATATAAAAAATAGTGCAAGCAATAAAATATAGGGGTCTTTAAATAAAATGACTAACATGTAAATGATTTTATGGGGACAATAATATTAATATTGGGTACATTATTTCTAGATTCTTGTGCACATGGATTTCAAAAGCTAAATTGTTATAATCATGTTTTAAAAAATTATTTTAAAGTATTTAAATTGGACCTAAAATTTGTGTTAGTTTGAAAAATAAAGTTCAAGTACTTGAAAGTAGGTGAAATGTTTTTGCAAGTATTTGGTTTTTTTTTTCCAAACACCTCAATATTGACGTGGTGAACATTGTAATACATATTTTTTGGTTAGTGGAATTTGTTTTCATAACTAAAATTATCCCCAACCTTTGAAAATTAATGTAATTATTGATGATACTTTTGGGATACTTTTTCAAGTCCAAATGATATGACACAAATTACTTTGAAAAGCTAGAAGGAGATTACATATGTTCATGAAAAAAACTTAAAAATTCATTTGTTTTGAAATGTTAGAAGAAGGTTAAAAGTTTTAAAACTATTGTTTCTAGGTAACAAGTATGTACAAAATATCTTGCTTGCACCCTTTTCTATTATAATTTCATGTATTATAACATGCATTCCCTAAGTTATGAATTGCTCCCCTTCTACTTTAAATAACCCCTCATTTTGAGGTTCAATCTGTTGATGTAACTATTGTTGTGCATCTATAATTGTCACCATATGACCATGATCACCTTCATTTGGGGATATGGTCCTTGTAGTTGTTGTACCAAACACTATTGACTAATATATAATGGGTGTTGTTGTATATTTAGTTGACTATTGTTACAATTGCTCCTAGCATGTACTTCTATAGCTACCACTTCAATTTGTTTTATTGAACGAACATCTTCCTGCTCCACAAGTACCTCCTCCGTGGTAGTTCCTCCTTTCATTTCTTTAGGTACCATTGATTACACCTTGGGTGCTTTTACACTTATACCTACTTTAAACTCGTTTATGTTTGATGTTGCAAAATTGTCTTTTGGAATCACAAAAGGTGATACATATACAAATTATGGTTAGGCTTCTTTACATGCCTTAAGCTTCATTCTATAACTTGCTTCATCTACTCTATGTTCATCAAATAACCCTTATAAATCTTATTGTAGAAGATCATATACCAAATTCCACCAGTCATCAATGTCTAATGCTTTTAACTCCATGGATTTCTATTTCATTCTCAAGATAGTATTTTGCATCAAAAGTCATATTCTTGTAATCTATGCTTAGAAAGGTAAGGCTCCATGGTTGTCAATGTGTCTACAAGCACTTGTTTATGTTTAGCATCATGTTGTAAAGTTTGGATTGATTGGTTGCATGTAGCCCAAGTATACTCCTCCGCTAGAACTATTTCATTTTTCAAATGCACATCAATTTAAATCTTCTATTTGAAGTTCAAGATCTCCACATCTTGTTCCTTGACAACATGTTCCAAACTATTGTTGTCCCATTGTAGTTTTGTAGATCTTGCTTCAAATTCATCTCTTGCTTCATCAAGGCTTGATATTTTTGTTTTTCCTTCTTTTGAGTCTACTTTGCACATTTGTTCCTACCTTGATAATTTCCATGGATTGTAACTATTGTTTTGGACTACTGTCCTTTTAACCTATCTAAAACAATTCCATCTAAACTTTATTAAGCTATAATTCTTTAGCCTATAAAGCTTTCTTGGTTTGAACCTCCCAAGCTAAGATTTTCTACTCAGAGATTTCGCTTCCTATATTATAATGTTGATCTTACCTTATAGTTTTAATTTTTTGGCTTTGAACATATTGAGTCCATTTTGAATTTGAGCTTTGACAATTCAATCATTCTTTGTTCCATCTTTTTACTATAATGTGCCAAATGTTGGAACATTCCAACAATCTTTAAATGTTCCTCAGCCTCTTGGCTTAGCGATGCAAGAATCTGTGGTGTTTGAAATAATGGAGTACCATCGCTAAAAGTCTTTGCCGATGATACTACATTTTTGTACATCCCATTTGAAGTTTCAATTTCATAAAAACTTGTTGATGAGGATGGCCTTTCGTCTTGCATTGTACTATAGGTACAAATTGAAGATATATTTGTTCCTATTGTGGTGGAGATGGTGAACAAAGTGTAGACCATCCAATAGGGTCTAGGTTTGGAGGTATAGATTGTAATGACCTTTGTTCCTGTTATGGTTGTTGTGGAAATTCAAGTTGTGAAATTGGTTATCCATTAGGGCCTACAATATCTATATCTAATTTGGCACTTTGTTTTACTTATGGAACAAGTTCAAGTGACAATGGTTTCTGTGCTTACTTTTGAAGTTGTTGTTTTGGAATAATAGAAGTTACTAATACATTTGAAATTGGGTTTAATGTTCCCCTCATTTGACTTTTCCTATTGATTTGCAAAGGGATCTCCTTTTCTTCTTCACTAGAGTCCACTACACTTTGCTAGTCCATGGTTTGTCTCTACCTCCCCAACTCAAGATTCATCCTTGGGGTGAAAGCATGCTAATGCATATAAAAAAAGTAGTTAGAAAAAGGAAGTAAAAAAGGGGTCTTGAAAATGACTTGTCAAATTGAGTTGAAACATACTTTTCCATTAGAAGTTTGATGTATTCTACTATAATATTTAAACATTGAAAACTTACAAGTACATTTTAAAGCTATATCATGTCGAAAATGGAAAATATTCAATAATTCATCTACTTTCAATTACTTGTACAAGTTTGGACAACCTAAAAAGTAGGAACAAAAGTACATTCATTTTTTAAAAATCTATTTGAATGCATATTAAATATGTGGTTAATCAACATCATTCTAATAAAATTAAAAATAGCCTTATGTTGATCATTAAATAAAAAAACATTTTTATTTTCAATACATTAAAACTTGTTTATGGCTAGGTCAAAACACACTCAAAAGAGTCACAAGCATTACTTTACATTAAGATTGCATGTCCTTTTTGTCATGGCCTACGATATTTTGGGATATTTTTGGTAATGTCATGTCCTAGGATATTTTGGGATACTTTTGGCAATATCATGGCCTAGGATATTTTGGGATACTTTTGGTAATGTCATGTCCTAGGATATTTTGGGATACTTTTGGTAATGTCATGTCCTAGGATATTTTGGGACTAGTATGGTTCAGGGTTATAAAAAAAGATAGTCTGGGGAATAACCTTTCAGCAGATCAACATCGGTTGATGGGTCAATAAAGCTTGTCTTGTCTTGTAATTCTCCACTTGTTTGTAGTCGGTCCATAACAGTATGTCATGGCCTAGGATATTTTGGGATATTTTTGGTAATGTCATGTCCTAGGATATTTTGGGATACTTTTGGCAATATCATGGCCTAGGATATTTTGGGATACTTTTGGCAATATCATGGCCTAGGATATTTTGGGATACTTTTGACAATATCATGGCCTAGGATATTTTGGGATACTATTGACAATATCATGGCCTAGGATATTTTGGGACTAGTATGGTTCAGGGTTACAAAAGGAGATAGTCTGGGGAACAACCTTTCAGCAGATCAACACCAATTGATGGGTCAATAAAGCTTGTCTTGTCTTGTAATTCTCCACTTGTTTGTAGTCGGTCCATAACAGTTTGATCTGCTCCTTCTTCTTGTTTGTTTGTTTTGTTGTTTTAGTAAGTAGTTAGAGATATCTTGAAGTGAAACTTGGAAATGTTATAGAAGACTATAGGACGCTTCTACTCTCAAAGTTTCAAAAGAAAATGATATGTTTTGTGAGAGTTAAGAGCTTTTGAAAACTCTGTGCCAGATCTAGTTTTTTGGTCATATTTCCTTTGTTTAAGTTTTTTTTGGTCTGTAACTTTGTGATCTTATAGATCATATAGGAATATATGTGTGAGAGAAATTTCATGTCATTTGGACTTATATTGAGAGAGATCCAAGCATCTGAAGTTTCAGTCTCAGTTTTGAAGTCAACTTCTTTTGAAAGTGATATCTCTTTGTGGTCATCATCAATAGGGCTGAAATTTTGAGCAGATATAGAAGACATCTATTTTATGTGTCTCCCAAAATCTCAAGGATTTTGGAGTTTTTGAGAGCGAATTGTAAGTCATTTTGTGTTCAGGTCCCAGTTTGAGGTGGCTTCAAGGAAGTAGCAAGATCTCTCACTTTCCGAAGTTAAATGAGTTGAGATTTTGTGAGAAGGTAGTAGACATAGTTGCTCATGTTTTACCAAAATTTTAGAACAATCCAAGGTCATATGTGAACAGTGTAGCTTTGCAAAATTGCTATGACAGAAGTTTGTTTTGAAAAGACATTAAAGCCAAAGTTTTGAAGTGGAACAAATACAACTCGGGAGATCTTGAAGGAAGGAGTTTGACGATTGGGAAGCGCAAAAGTGTGAGAACTATCACCATGGACAACTCAGAATCAAACATCGATCTCACTCAAATCCTCGTTGCCCTTCAGCACCTTCAACAAGAAAATGCCCTGCTTAGAGACTCGGTGAACCGCCTACAGAATCAGCCACCACCTCTTGCCCCAGTACTTCCTGCTCTTGCAATGGTCACCCCAAAGCCCAAGATCAGTATGCCAAAAAAGTTTGATGGAACGCGCCTCAAATTTCGAAGTTTTGTCAGCCAGGTACACCTGATCATGCAACTACACCCCCGTCGTTATTTTGATGACACCACTCGTGTAGGATTCGTTAGAACCCTACTCACTGGGACAGTTGCAGCATGGTTTGCTCCCATCCTGGAAACATCATCCTCTCTCCTACAAGATTTCAACGCCTTTATGGTGGAATTTGAAGCAATGTTTGGGGACAATGACAAGGCCAGGACTTCAGCCAACAAGCTGCGCCGCCTCTAGCAAGAGACACGTTCGGCCATCGTCTACGCCTTAAAATTCAGGCAGCTTGCCTGCGACGTTAATTGGGGAGAAGCTGCCTTGATTGATCAGTTTCGCTATGGGCTTCGTGATGATGTTCAAGATCTTTTGTTGACACTCGCAAACCCTTCTTCCTTTAGTAAAGCCATCACCCAAGCAATTCGGTGCGATAATCGTCTGTTCGAACGTCGCCAGGAAAAGAAAATCACCTCCAATGCCCAGCTTTGGAACAGTCGGCCTACTACGCTCCCCTTAGTTCCCCAAACAACACCAGTTGCCCGACCTGCCTCTTTTGGACCTGCTCCGATGCAGATCGACACAGCTAAGTTTAAATCTTTGACAGAAGTCGAGAAATTTCGCCGAAGGACAAACAATCTATGTCTTTACTGTGGCAACCCAGGGCATATAGCTCGTCAGTGCCCTCAAAAGCTTGTCAAACTTCAAGTACAAGTTGTGGAAACTTCCCAAGAGTTGGAAAACAAAAACATCCAGTCACAGTAGGAGCCGTGCGACTAGATCTCACCCAACATCACCTTTGCAAAGGCTCATGTTCCGCTGTTGGTCCCAGTCCCAATTTCACTCAGTATGTGGACATCATTCGTATTCCAAAAGACATACCACAAGTGTCAACTTTGGTGGACTCCGACGCCACCTCTTTTTTCATCGACCAAACATTTGTCGTCCAACACAACATCCATGTGGTCAAGAAGTCAACCCCTGTTCCAGTAGAGGTTATTGATGGGAGAACCATTGCTTCTGGTGCAATCACACACGAGACAACCCCTCTAGAACTCTGTATTGGCAAGCACACGGAGAAGATTGTTCTCAACATCATCTCCACCCCTCACCATCCCATCATCCTTGGTCTGCCTTGGCTAGAAGCACACAACCCTATCATTGATTGGCGATCTAGAACCCTCACCTTCAGCGCACAATAGTGCACCTCTCAAGAACCCCATGCTTAGAAAAACACTTTGTCCAGTTTTGCCAAGAGCCCTGTGGTCAAGAACCCAAAGAGGGTCGGAACCAATTCCAGTTTTCTAAGGTCTGTTATGTCAAGTCCTGCAGTCAAGAACCCCTGGTTGGTCAGAACTAAACCTTGTCTTGTCAAGAATCTTGTCAAGAATCCTGCCCAGAAAACCAACCCTGTCCAGATCTTCGTTGATAAAGCTGTCCCTTTCTATCGGGCTGCTAAGAATCTTCAAGTCTTCGCCATCCATGTCAACCCAGCCAACAACACAAACCCCCAATCAGAACCAACACCTGTTAAACTTCCCGATAAGTACAAGGACTTTGTTGATGTTTTTGAAAAGATTAATGCTGATCAGCTCCCCGCCCATAGTCCATATGACTGCCCGATTGATTTAGAAGAAGGACATTCACCACCCTTTGGTCCTATCTATGGCCTATCGGAACCGGAACTCCAAGCCCTACATGATTACCTTACTGAAAATCTTGCCAAGGGGTTCATTCAACATTCCAAGTCTCCAGCCGGCGCCCCAATTTTGTTTGTCAAGAAGAAGGATGGCTCCCTTCAACTCTGTGTGGATTATCGTGGACTCAACAAGATAACCAAAAAGAATTGATATCCCTTGCCCTTGATTTCAGGTCTCCTGGATCGACTACGTACTGGGAAGATCTTCACCAAGCTTGACCTCCGTGGAGCCTACAACTTACTCAGGATTCGCCCCGGTGATGAATGGAAGACAACTTTTCGCACACACTACGGCCATTTCGAATACACGGTCATGCCCTTCGGCCTCACCAATGCACCCGCAATCTTTCAGCATCTAATGAATGATATCTTCCGGGATTACATGGACGAATTTGTCATGGTCTATTTGGATGACATTTTAATCTTTTCCAAGGACTAGGAAACCCACGACAAACATGTACGATTAGTGCTTGCGACGCTCCGAGAGCATGGCTTATACGCCAAGATGGAAAAATGTGAATTCGACAAATCTTCAGTGGCGTTCTTCGGCTACGTGATCTCTCCAAATGGCATTTTCATGGACAAGTCAAAGGTCGAGACCATCTAGTGTTGGGCTACTCCATCCTCGGTCAAGGACGTTCAACGCTTCTTGGGGTTTGCCAACTTCTATCGTCGGTTTATCAAAGGCTACTCCAAGATCACAACACCGTTAATAACCCTGACTTGCAAAGACAAGCCCTTCTCATGGAATCCAACGGCCCATGCTGCTTTTGATACTCTCAAGATGGCATTCACCTCTGCACCCATCCTGATACATCCCGATCCTGCCAAGCCATTCATTGTGGAAACGGATGCTTCAGATTTTGCCTTGGGAGCTATTCTATCTCAATTTGGAATAGATGGGTTGCTACATCCAGTTGCTTTTTATTCACGGAAGTTAACCAGTGCTGAAATCAACTACCAGGTCTACGATAAGGAACTCCTGGCAATCATCACGGCATTCGAGCAGTGGAGACCGTATCTTGCCGGAGCTCAACATCGAGTCCAAGTTCTGACAGATCACAAGAATCTCCTTTATTTCACAACTACTCGAACCTTAAATCGTTGCCAGGCACGCTAGTCTATCTTCCTAGCTGATTTCGACTTTGAGATTTAGTATCAACTCGGCACCCAGCAAGGGAAAGCTGACGCGCTATCTTGTCGTTCAAAATATGAACTTCGAGCGGGGGATGAGGCCTACGGCCAACACAACCAGACTTTACTTAACCCCGAGCAATTTCGAGTTGCAGCAACAATCAGCACCCTCCCAGACTCATACCTTGTCAGGGACATCAAGATGGCAACTGAGGAAGACACCTGGGCTACCAACACCAAGAAGGAACTCCAGGAACGACCAAGGAACCCAAATCATGATGACTTGGATCAGTTTGAGTAGCAAGACGGACTTCTCCTTCGAAATAACCTGATTTATGTACCCGAAGGACCTATATGCCTAAAAATCCTGAGAGAGTGCCACGATAACACCCTGGCGGGTCACTTTGGAATAGCACGGACTCACGAACTAGTGTCAAAGACTTACTGGTGGCCCAAAATGAACAAGCTGCTACGAGAGTATGTCAAGTCTTGTGATACATGTGCTTGATCCAAGGCTCCCAGGCATCGCCCGTTTGGACTCCTACAGCCTCTGTTGATTCCTAGCCGACCTTGGGGATCTATTGCAATGGACTTCATCACGGACCTCCCTACTGTCAGAACCAAGAATTCAATACTGGTTGTGGTCGATTGACTCACCAAAATGGCCCATTTCACCCCTTGTTCCAAGTCAATCACGGCAGAAGAGACAACCCAGTTAATTCTGGACGGGATTGTCCGACTACATGGACTCTTTGAGGAAATTGTGTCCGATAGAGGTCTTCAGTTTGCATCCAAGTTCTGGCATCGTCTATTCAAGCTTCTTGGAGTTGACATTCGGCTATCTTCAGCCTTCCACCCCGAGACAGATGGACAAACCAAACGGACAAACCAGTCATTCGAACAATACCTTCGCTGCACTGTGAACTATCAACATGACGACTGGCTGGACCTACTATCTCAAGCAGAGTTTGCTTATAACAACACAACACATGCATCGACCGGGATCAGTCCATTCTTTGCCAATTACGGTTTTCATCCCAGGTTCAGCCTTGAAATTCCTGGAGACTCCGTAAACCCCTCAGCTGAAGAAAGGGCCACGAGGCTTGGACAGGTTCAACAGAACTTTATGGCAGAACTCAAGCTAACACAGGAGTGGCAAAAAAAGCAAGTAGACCGCCGACGCAAGGACCATCCAAACTTCAAGGTTGGAGACAAGGTCTGGCTTCTCAGAAAGAACATTGCTACCACTCGCCCATGTGCCAAGTTGGATTACAAGCGCCTCGGACCTTTCAAAATCGCCAAATTGGTTGGTCTAGTGGCTTGCCAGTTGGAGCTTCCACCCCAGTTCAAAATCCACAATGTTTTCCATGTCTCCCTGCTTAAGCCCTATCATGAAAACCCGATCCCAGAACGTCATCAAGAACCCCCAGCTCCAGTCGAAATTGAAGGCCAAAAAGAGTTTGAAATTCAGGAGGTCTTGGACTCCAAGAAGATTCGTGGAAAGCTCTTGTACCTTGTCTTTTGGCGAGGTTATCCTCCTTCTAAAGCTACTTGGGAGCCTGCTAGAAACCTAGTTCATGCCCAAGACTTAGTTAATCGGTTTCACCAACGGTATCCTAACAAACCGGCTCCATCTGGAAGATATCGCTTGAGGAGAGGATAATGTCATGGCCTAGGATATTTTGGGATACTTTGGGCAATGTCATGTCCTAGGATATTTTTGGATACTTTGGGCAATGTCATGTCCTAGGATATTTTGGGATACTTTGGGCAATGTCATGTCCTAGGATATTTTTGGATACTTTTGGCAATATCATGGCTTAGGATATTTTGGGATACTTGGGATACTTTTGGCAATGTCATGTCCTAGGA
>Ga0209611_10008393_pt1 | contig 16175 bp, 14 predicted proteins | sample S1TSphgellanicum_3_FD_187693 | JGI IMG/M metagenome (GOLD analysis project Ga0209611, IMG submission 187693) | Host-associated microbial communities from peat moss isolated from Minnesota, USA - S1T2_Fc - Sphagnum magellanicum MG (SPAdes) (version 2) | ecosystem: Host-associated > Plants > Peat...
AAATATTCATGTATTTACACTTAACTACATACTTCCCTAACTTACCTACCTACTTTTCTACCTACATACCTACCTAAGTAGGTATTTGGCCTAGGTAGGTAAATAGGTCCTATCTAGATAGGTGTTTAGCCTATATGGGTAGGTAGGTATATAGGTAGGTAGGTACTTAGTTCAACCTACATACCTAAATATTGATTTAAATTGAATTTGGACAAATTCAATTAATATTCCACGTGTCACAATTTAAACCATCTAAACATAAAAATTAAACATCTTGGATTATTTCAAAAGAATAAAAATTAATTAATTATTAAAAGTTGGGACACGTGGCAACACATAAATTGTTCCCATTGTTCACCAAAAAAGTCGCATCCTAGTTGTAAACGACAATACGTATATGACAAGTCAAAGGATGAAGGCGTATTTTGTTGACTTTTTCCTTCATCCAAAATTCGTTGTCGTTTGCGACTAGTGTCATATGCGATTTGTCCAATGCGACTATTAAGATTTTAGTTGCAAATGTCGCTTACAACTAAAACTTAGTCGCATGGACCAGTTGTAAAATGGCCATTTTCTACTAGTGTTGTGAATCGAAATGGCACACCTCCTCCTTTGCCATGCGACCCAAAATGTATTCTATTCCCACATAACATTATATGCACACCCTTCCAAGGACAACCTTTAGTCATGAATTTGACACATATCCTCATGCCCATAGCATAAAACATAATGCATTTTAACCCCCTATCAGTTTAACTAGGATATATGGTGTGTGATATAATCTAGATAACATTGATTAATGTATATTTAATGCATTGTGCATACAAGCCTAAGGTTGTAAAGCTCTAGTACTTGTGGTCATGCATAAGCCTCTTTAGAAACAGCAGTTAGTAGGCCCACGCAATGGAATCTGGATTAGATGCCACTCATTGTCCCATGGCTTTGACATCATGTTTTGCAAAGATTGGGACTTTCTGCAATGTGGAAGGAATTATTATCACTCCTTTGTTCTCTCCATCTACTATAGCTGGTGCTATTGCCAATACTTCTTGAACCATTGTTGTTGATGTGCCAACGTCTACAAGACCCCCAGCACCTGCACATTGGTGTTTCACTTCATCAATCTATCATCACTCTCTAATATCAATAACCCCATTTCTCTAAACCATTCCATAGATGCAACCACATAAACCAAATTCTATGGAAGAACACACTACATACCATACAAATTAAATTTTTGCCACAACACATCCCCACCATTGCATTCAAACCTATAACCACAAAAAACCATGAACACAAATAGTTAGAAAATACAAACCTTTGCCAAAAATTTGCACAACAATGCTTATTTGCACTTCTTTGTAGCAATTGTAGTTTGTCGTGCACGAGCCATTCGCACAACCACTATTCCACAAGCTCATGTATGCCACATGTGAGTTGAAAGCACAACCACTGTTCCACAAGCTCATATGTGTAACAATGCTAGTATCAAGTTTGCACACTATTGTAACTACAAAATCATTGCTTCGAGCTTCCTTTATTGTTGTGTTTGTTTCACCAAACTCTTAAGTCTTGACATTCGTAGGTTTTGATAGTCTTTGTAGCAAATCCAGTATGTGTTTCGACAAGGTTTAAGGTTTAAGGTTCTTCGTGTATGGAAAGTGATGGTTGTGACATCCGTTGTTGATGAAGGGATCTTCTTTCCTCCCAACGTGGCAGGCAACAAGATCAATGTTTTTTTTGGGGGCTATATAGTGCATTTTTTTAATAATTAAAAGAGTTAAATTAATGGTCATTGTGATTTTCAATAGGAAAATTCAATAAAAATTTGAAAAAAATCACTAGATTTATATACATGGTTGAAATATGTAACCAAAAATATATGAGTATGTTTAAAAAGGTTTATTTTCATTTTTAATTGGTGGCCAACGTCTTAGTCTTCCTATGTAGCATGGATCATCACCACTTTTGCTACATCAGAAAATAGAACAAAAACATTCTTAGTAAGACCTGACAAGGTGGTCATCAACTAAAGCTTGAAAGCCCATGCTAAAAGAACCACATTAAAAGAGCATGAATCCAAGTTCACAATAAACCCAATTCCACATCTTATCCTCCTCAAAAACACATCTCGTTTATTATATCAATGCAAGTTTTACATCCAAGAATAATAGAGCCTTCAAAGGTGACTTAACATTTTGAAACCACGATGTGCACAATATTTCATTGTAACTAATATTCAATATTTAATTTGTTCAACTACCCTACTATTGGGAAAGACTTTGGAAAACATTTGCCTAGCTTAGTAGGATAGCAAAGACTGGTGAAATCTTACCTTAAAAAGTACTGGCAGCATTTCATTGCCCATGATTGAAGCCAAGATGTGAATATACTTGAAAGATGGTTTGTTAATTAGGTTATAAGGAAATCAATTATGAAACACCATAAGTAATATTCGCATGTGAGATGATCCGTTAATTAAATCATAAGGAAAAATGCAATGAGAATAAATAAGTACACATGGTGCAATATTGGCCAGAAGCATAAGTAATTCACGATCCCTTGGCATGTGCAAGAGATATGATAATTTAATAAATTGGTTGAAAACTATATGTCACATAATTGATCATGCATGTCATTCCTATCATGTTATTGTGTATTGAGACTTGGATTTCAAATGTAGTTGGCATACAAAATTGAAACTGCATCTTCACATTATAAGAAAACCATGGCTAATGGGATTCTAATGTCCAAAACAGGTTGTGAATTTAAACTAAACCAAAATTTGGTTTCTAGTTGTTCTAAAAATTGTTTAATTGTAAAAAAAATTTGTGTTATGCTCTAATAGGTTCAAATTTATCGATGCATGGTGAAGTGGATAGAAATCAAGTGGATTTTGAAAGAAATTTAAAAATTTACCTCACATCTAAGCCTATACTTTGGAATAACTTGCTCACTATCATTTGCCTCTTTCAATTTGGGGTATTTGGGTTTAACAACTGGGCTTTATTTTTCTTGATGTGACTTACAATGTCATCAATCACCAAACAACATGCTTGTTATCTCCATAGCCATCTTGAAAGTCTTGAATTAACTTCATAAGAATCTCACACCTAACATGCAATAGCCACATATCCAATACTAATTTACAACATTCATTATACACTATTAATTAAAGCATCAAGGATCAAAAGGAAGACCGACTAGAATACAAATCCTCTCAAGTCTCATAATTTATATCAGATGGAGACAAAATTATGGGACATCAATCCATATAAGTTGATGGTGAAGCAACATGCACGTTAAAATACTATTAACACTAGTATCATTAGCCTTGAAAGAGAGTGCAAGTATAGGTTCCTTCATATCAACAATAAGACTTGTGTTGCCATTAATGCCAAAACATTTGGTTTATCACAATGTGCAAGTTGGTTAGTTCATAACTAGCATGCTTCAATTAGGGACACAAACATGAAAATAATTAAGCCTTTCTCATACTATCATGCTAGTGATATGATCACTTGCTCATTACGCTATACAAAACCGCAAAGACTTGCCTTATCATCACCAATTAGTAGCTTAATTAAAAATGCTTGATATGTACGGTTCATCATGAAAGTCAAAAGGTGTTAACCTTGGCTTATAGTGTAGTCATGGTCCAAATTATAACATGCACACCATAATTTTCGCAAAGTGTTTGTGGCATCATGTTGAATGTGTGCACAACTACAATAAAACCAAACAAACATGTGTTAAGTCAAATATTATATGATGGAAAACCTCCATTGCAAAAAAAGTAGACCATATTCAACCAACATCTTGTTATAAATGAAACAAGAACCTTGCATGGCACTTGGGAACATAGATTAAACCTGGTCTATTTTTCGATAGAGGTATTTTTGTTTTCAAGGCTGTTGCCACTGCTATATCTAATGCAACATGACCAAGCACCACCGTTCCCCACCTATACATCCGTCATGACATTGCAGCCACCCCCATCACAATGTGGCATCCACCAAACACACCTAATATATTTGATAACAACTTGGCATACAATAGAAACAATATGGCAAATTTTTTTTGGCTTAATGAAAACAATCTAAATGTTCCTAGATAACATGACAGAATGAAGTCATAACTTGATGAGAGTCATGCACATAGTGTTAGACCATCACCTTCATCCACAAATAGCAATCGCAAGCTCCCATGAATAGCCACAAGCCTCATTAATTCCTAATGGTGATTGTAAACATGTATGCAATAGTATCTTCATTCACAACATGTACAACAACCTTGCAAGGTAACAAAACATGCATATGTTTTGTAGAACTAAGTAATGAGAAACATATGTGAAATCACAAAAATGATGTAACTATGTTTAGCTTGTTGGGTATTGATCATTGGACTTAGTCCACATAAAAAAAAATAGAGCAATATGTAGCAATCCACTATAAGTCTACACATAATACATAGATGTATTAGAGCACATTGTTGGAGAACAATGTGTCAATTGAGTTGTGGCACCAACTACCTTGTTAGTTGTGTTCCACCCCACTCAAGCATTCCTTGCAAATCAACCCATTGTAAGCTTTAAAATCCCCATGGTCCACAATAAATGTGAAATATTCCTCCCCACAATTTTGGTTTTCAAACAAACCAGCCCTTATACAAACATCACTATATCATGAAGCTCTTCAAGATTATTCACACTAGTTCCTTTGCATGTGGGGGTAACATGATAATTGTTTATCTTTCTCACTTTGCATGTTGCATTAATATTAACCTTGCTCAGGTAGTGTGCTACCAAATCATTTAACCCTTTTTCTATGATAACAACTTCAGGCTTAAGCTTTATGATTTGCACACATAGATCCTCTATGAATCCTCATTCCATCTGTAACAATCTCGCCCTCCCACCACAATTCAAGGTAGATGAAATAAGTACCAACTTCTTTTTAAACCAAATATATTATTGATACTGGACAAGACAACAAAACCTTATGTGGCAATGTGTTGCCAACCTTTTGTTAACTATAAAACACAACATGGAGGCATAATAATTACTACATTCCCACACCTCTTCCACGTAGAGCTGAAGATTGAAAAACTATCTACAAACCAAAACACCATGGGAATTACATTGTAATCAATGCTAAGAAAGAGGTCACGATGCATTATGAGGAATGGCTAAGCAACTAGGTGCCATTCCCATACAATGACACACTTGGAACTCTAGGTTAAGAATGAAATTGAACCAATGTTGCTACCTTTGATGAAATAACTCAAATTTTATTAGAATCACAAAATTTGTATCATACTAATCTTTGATGAATTTTGCAGTAGTCATATTATTGCCTTTTTATACTCCAGTGGTGAATAAAGTAGTATGATACACATGTTCAAAATATGGTGTCTCCTCTTCCCTATAGTCTCCCCATCCTTGTTAAACATGACTCCTTTTAGAACCTTTGAGTCCTCCAAACAACCTCCTAGCTTTTTTCTACCTTTATTTTACAAAGTCAATCACATAGTTCCAGACCATCACCTTTGTTCACAAATAGTAGTCAGAAGCTTAAATGACTACACATTGACTTCATGCTCTTGATTGCAAATATATGCAAGTAGACAATAATATCCATGACAACATGTGCAACAAGCTTACAAGGGTACAAAACATACATTTGCTAGGTCATGAAAAACATGTGAAATCATATAAACCATATGCAATAGTTGTTGACATATTTGTTATTGATCAATGTCTAGTCATTCCCTTATCAAATAATGTCACAAACAAACTAGAACAACATGCAACCATCCACAACAAACAATAAACATATAACACATTATTTCTAAACATAATGTTGGTTGAGTTGTGTGGCATGCCAACTGACCTATGAGTTACATTCATCCTCATTTAAGAGGCCCTTGTTGGCACCTTGCAAGATCACAATGCAAGCTTTAAGACATAGATATTCCACAATAAACATGAAATACTCATCCCCAATTTTTTAAACTTCAAACAAGGCAGCCCCTGTTACAATAGTGGTCTCTTGAAACTCCTCCGATTGGTTGACAATAGTAACTCCACATGCACGGGCAATGGGATTATTGTTTGTCTTCCTCGCTCTATGAATCACATTTATGCTAGTGTTGCTCAAGTAATGCACTACAAAATCACTTAACCCTTTTTCTGTGATAAAAAACATCATGCTTGAACTTGATGATTTGCACATATAAATTTTCTATATATTCATTTTCAATGTGTAACAATGTTGCCCTGCCACCACAAATCCAGTTTGATGAAACAAGTGACATACTTTTCACAAAACCATGAATAATATTAACATTGGACATCACAAACACTTGTGACAAAATATTATAGTTTTGCTAACTATAGAGCACACCATGGAGGTAAATTAAATAACAAATTCCCCATACCTCCTTCACCTTAAGAATGGAAGAACGTTTGCAAACCAAAATATAATGTGAATGACACTAATAAAGAAGAAAAAAGAGAGACTTTGGTCAACATGCATTATTAAAAACAATTATGCGTGACCAATAGCCACCCAAAGTTTTGAACACCCAATTACAAGGCAATAATGTCTTTGTGGACATTGGTCATCATAGTGTTAACTAGCAACAATGATGTTGATCTCCTCTAAGAAATAATTCAAAATGATCGGAGTTACAAAATTTGTATCATACTGGTCATTTTCTTTCATGAGTATTGCGTTAGTCGTATTCTTGCCCTTATGCATTAAATCAAGTAGAATGATACACATGTTGAAAACAAGGTCTTGTCTCCCCTAATGACACCACATCTTTATTGAACATGATTCCTTTCAGAACCTTGGAGTCTTCCAACTAACCTCTTGGAATTTTTTTAACCTTATATTTCTTGATATCTACCTCATGTTGAACATTAATCAAATCAACTAATATGGCCTCCTCTGCATCTATGGCAATATCCTATGAGCCATAGGTTCCATTAGTCTACACCTGCGCAAAGGTAACATACTATAAACATTCAAGTACCTCATATCCGAAGCTCCCTTCATTTAACATATACCTCATGCACCACATCAGGCCAAAAGTGTATTATTTTTTCTTTACTCTTAGCAAGGACATTCATGTGCATGGTTTAGTCATTACACTGTAGTCATATAATTTATCAAAGCCACAGATAAAGGTAATTTTACAAACATGAGAATGGCAAACCGGCTAGTAAAATTTGTGTTGATATAACTTTGAACAATATTCAACATGATTTGCCCTAGATTTAGACATAATAACATGTTTATTTCCAGCCTCAACAACAAACATGATACAAGGGCCAAAGGGACTCTCACAACACCCTAAATATATTTAACATTTAACATGCATTTTGTCTTTCCCACCATCTACCTTTCTCATGTCCTTCTTACCATTCAACTACTTACTCCCAACTGGAAACATGATTGCACAACAATCTGAAGCAAAACCATTGTCCTAAAGCCTATATGTTGCACCAACTTTTATTGTATACTAACTCCATGAGTATAAATATATCTTGGGATTGTAAAAAAAAATCCACAATAACACTTTGAGATAATGGTTCCAAAAAACCCGATAAGAAAATTAGAAGAATGAACGTGGTCATAACCCAACAATTGGTACTAAGCAATGTACTAAACTATTACCTTCATGAAGATTGGCATGGACTAGTTGCCATTACTTCCCACTAAATTCCAACAACGACCAATAGTTTAAATAGAACAATACAACACGCTCCTTTAAACTACAAGGACATGCTTGTTTAAGAATCATATCTTTAGTTTTTGGTACATTTTGAGAAGCATCAAAAGGATTCAATCACAATGTTAATTACAACTCTTGAAAGAGACATAGTTAATCCAAACAATCAATGGTATTTTTAGCCAAAAGGCTTGTGAGGATCATTTAAAATTAATCTTGTGCAAGAAAACAAATAGAGGCCTACATAAACAATAGTTGAAGGCCTTGCACGATGAACATATAATTCAATTTGTAATGTACACACAAGGAATCCTTACTGCCATTTACAAGTTAGTACATGCAATCAATTGTTCATAGAAACGTACAATCAGTGGTGTCAATGGAGGGAGTAACTTTGTGCAATGCAACAACCACATCTTCTAGTAGGGAAAACATCTTTATCCAAAGTAGTAATTGCATCATCCAATGCCATATTGCATGTTGCAAGATAGACGAGTTTTCAAAACTTTGTTGAACATATCAAAACCAAAGGTGGAAAACAGATTGTGGTGATATTTTGCTATGACAATATATTGCAATATTGCACACATAAACTCTTAAAGATTATGTCTAAACTCTCCAATTAGCTTTCAATATTACATTTGCATATGACAATTGGGTGGAAACATTTATTAGGAAGTGATTCTACAGCATAGTGTTATCTACATTCAACAAATGACACATACATCAATTTCTAAAGGTACACATTTCCATGTAGGCAAAAGTGATGATGGACTATAAATACAAATACACACAACTTAGTCACTGGTAACCTCAAGTTCAAAAGCTTGGGTAAGAAACTTACCAAGAACGATGACAAATGTAGTTCCATCACTAACTTTTTCATCTTGTGTGGCTAAGCTTTGACATGACTTGAAGCCAAAACAACTAAACGTTAGTCTAACCACCCCATTTTGAATTGCAATAATATTCATTTAATAGATAAGATCACAATTCACACACAATTGTGAGTTTAATTTTGCAACACCAAATTCTCTAAAAAATTGCAATTTCATCATTTGTAATCACTATTCCAAACAAGAATTTAAAAAATTGTAACAAATTGTAGCTTGATTTGGAATAATCACAAATGGGACAACACCTTATAACTTTGCACAATGTGTATTTGAAGGAAAGTTTTCATACAACCTAATTCTTTATAAGCAATGGAAAAAAGGCCAAATAAGTGATGTGGTTTGGATAGACGAAAAAGTGCATGAATTGACGTACCTCCACTAGCATCAAGGAGCATCTTGAGCATTGACTTAGGTTCGAGAATGGTCCAAATAACAACTACAACAGACTCTAAGCTTGCATTCATGTTTGTAGTCATGATTGCAAGAGGTTAGAAGAAGCCAAGGACATGGGAAAAGGGCGATCTAATAGATGGAAATAGCTAACATAGAAGTAGAGAAAAAAGAAATACACAAGCATGTGGTGGCAATGGTTGGCAAAGAATGTGACTTGGAGCTCACTATAAAATAAGAAGAAAAAAAACTCTGACCTTTCAATATTAGAGGTTGACGAGTGGTGTGATGGCATGAGCAACACAATAACTGCAAATTTTTCCATCGAGGGGATTTTTTTCAAAGTTATCATCCACCACGTTGTTATGCTTTCATTTACACTCTTAGAGTTGCGGAGCTCTATGCTAGGTTCCACAAAGTTGTTATGCACTTGTTTACATTCTTATAATGGCTGAACTTTGTGTTAGGGTCCACCATGTTGTTATGCACTCATGGCCACTCTTACAGTCGTGGAGCTCCGGAATCGGAAATGGAACTACACTCCAAGAGGATACCTGTTGCCTTCAAGGAAAACTTTAGGTTTGGAATGGAGTTGCACACACTACTTTGAGGTTGACCAAGGAATAGTGTGATTCACGGTAGTTCTTTGGGGCTAGCAATTGATTATGCTCAATTTCATATATGCTCGTAAAAACAAGCTCACCATTGAAATAAATCTAATGTTGCAAAATAGGAAGAGAGCTCAAGAAAGCTCTTCGATGACAAAACTTTCAGTGGATATTTGGTTGGGGAAAACCTAAATCCAAGGGACAATGTTTAACTTTGGTGACCATGATTATTTTTTGGAATTTTTGTTTAGAGCCAAAGTGGCTATCATCCCTTAGGAAGATTTAGCCAAATCTAGCTATGGACTATATGTGAAGTACATATATATAATAATCTTTTCATTGTTGCCTTCACCTTTGAAACCAACAATAAAAATTTGGCAATTTTACTTTTTATTCCCCCTCACTTTTGGCAAGTGAAAACCTCCAAAATCACTTCATTTTCAATTTTGTAACTTTTAATTTCGTTTTTTGGCCAAAATTTTCCCCAAAAAAGTCTACTAGTGAACTAACCTTTTTTCCACTGGCAAAATTAAAGCAAACTGAAACATTATTAAATTGGAAGAAGTGATTTTGAAGGTTTTCAGTCACCCAAAGTGATGGGAAATAAGATAATATCAGCACACTTAAATATTTTCCTTTTTAGTGCATAGCCAAATAAATATTCCAAGACAAATAAAGATTTACATTCTATTTCTGGTTTATATAGCCATATTTGTGAAATCAACAGAAGGACGATTGCCACTTTTGCTACATCTTCCTATGGATGATGGCCACTCTGGCCACAAACAAAAAATCCCAAAAAAAGGGAATCCTGTTCTGATCTGGTTTCACTCTGAACACCTAAACATGTCATGGAGTTAATGTTCATATTGTAGACCCAAATTACTATAGCAAAAATGAAAAAGGCCTCCAATGCATCACACTCGGCATTCTACCTTCATGCCTTGTTCACAACCATATGCATCTTGACCAGGTTAAACCAGTGTTTCTTTTACTGGCGAATTTTCGCCAAATCCCTACTTGAAAAATAAGATTTCGACCAATAGGAAGGATTTTCCATGAAAAAAATGGCCCAAATTTGCTGGATTTTGAAAAAAAAAAATCTACCAATCACCAGATTTTTATTATTAGTTCCAGTACATAGCCAAAAATGTTGAAAGATTTTGATTTTTCCTACTTCCATATTAGTACATGTGACCAAATTTGGCTAAATCACTTGGAGATGATAGCCACCTTGGCTACATCACAAAATTTCGAAAAAGAAACCCTGGATTGAACCACCACCCACAAATGCACCACCATGGATGCATACTGTGGACATGATGACACTCTTTTCCAGTGGATTCTAATTCCCTAGTGAACCGGCCGATATAGCTAAGGGTTCAAAAAGTGTGCCTAGTGTCCTAAACTTTTAAATGGGAGTAAGCATCTGTAGGCTTGTATGCTGGAGATTATATCACAAGTTCCAAACAAGTTCCAAACAAATTGGTGATGGTCCCATCGAAATGGCTTTGTAAAAAAATAGAGCAAATATGGACACAACCCCTCACTAATTAATAGAAACATGAAAAAGTACCCTCAATGTCACCATCAGAAACCGTACACAAATTATATTTGTGTATAGCCATCACCCCTGCAATGCATTTCCTTTACAAGTGCACTATCACCAAAAAACACATTTATGTTGGTAATTTCTTTTTGGTCAGAACATATATTAAGATTTTGGGAAATAACCACCTAAATTTCACCTTGCGATTTTAAAGAATAGCCAAAAAATGATTATAGTGTAACCCCTCGCCAGATTATTTCCTTCTCATTCCTCTGGCTGGCCTAATTATATTTGTTGTTGAAGACCCTGATTTAGTGTAAGCATTGGGTATTTGTAGTATTTAGCAATAACTTAAATGGATGAGCGGCCATACGAAGCCCAAATTATGTTAGATTTAAACTCAAAGACCTTGATTTAGTGTAAGCAGGAAATTTAATGATATTTTGTACTATTAAATGGATGCAGGGGTCTTTTTTACCATGGTACCAATGTCGGTGCTGGTTCACCCAAGGCCTTGGGAACCACATTGGCTGTTTTTAATGAATCCATAAAGAGACCCTTTTTCAACTATTGCAGCATTTTTTTCTCCAATTTTGTGGTTTTGAAACATTTGCGAAGATTTTCCATTTTTCGAAAATCTTTTTTCAAATCTACAATAAAATCATGCAGATTTCCCTGTTTTGCTTTTTTTTTTGGTACCCACAGTGAGAAAGTTCGCCCGAAACAAAATCACTAATTGTAGCAGCCATTTACTTCCATGACAAAGCAACATCAGCCTTTTTTACTGGCGAAATTTTGCTAAAAAGAAAATTTGATTAATGAAGAATAAAAAATGAAGGAATTTTGGAGGTTTTCAAACTCTTAAAGTGAGAACAAAAAACAAAAAGAAAAATTGGCAGATTTTCATAGTTGTTAAATTAAGTGTGTAGCAAAAAATATAGAAGGATGCTTAAAAATCTACACTTCATATTTAGTTTATAGCCAAATTTGGCTGTGTATGGGTGATCGCCACCTTTTCAACACCTTCCTATGGATGATAGCCACTTTGGATCGAAACAAAAATTACCCAAAAAATCCTAAGTTGAATTCCAAACTGTTGTGCCTGGTTCCTTGTTCTTGAATCTTGATGGCCTATTCTTTGAAACCAAGCCCAAACAAACTTTATCCTCAAAGCAAGCGCTTGTTGGTAACTCTCAACGAATCAGGAAGTTGAAACACAATCTGAAACCATTATATGCATTGCACGTGACTTGATTCTGGTACAAGACCCTAATAGCAATATCTACACTCAAATATCTTAACCTGACCAGGTTCTTTCGAACACTGTGACACAGCCTACAGGTAGGGGAAATGCACGAACTAAACTTATATGGAAGTCGTAGCACAAGTGCTGAATATCTAATACTATCATGTACCCCATTAGCGCCCCAACCATAAGCATAGGCCAAAATACGCGACCCACAATTTTGAATCCAAAAATTACATCCAACCAACGAGAAGGTTTAACATCCACTGAAGGGGCTCAATTTTGTTCTTTTGGGTTGGGTAAAGGAAAGTTTTTTTCATTTTTCCCTTTGTTCCCAATGTGCTCCCACTTTGGCACAATCAAGTTTCCAATGAGTTCACATCAGGTCCCCAACATGTCCCCCAAGTTCCCATGGTGTTCACCAATGTGTTCCCAATAGCGCCTCACCTATCCCATATGCTTTGGCAAATGTTGTCCTTCTTTCACATATCTAGGTGAGGAACTCCATACTTCAAAATAAAACCTTCTATTTTGGGTAGCTTGAATAGTTTCAGTTTTCTTTGTTTTTGGTGATGGGCCAATCAAATTGGCTCATTGCAACCCAAGAAAAAGAACTTGGCAAGCACTCCATCTAATTAAATCACACTATACACAACACTAATTAAGATGGAGAACAATTCGGTTAATTAGCTTGAGTTGACATTTTGGGGCTTTTACGCATGTCTTGTGCAATGTAAGATTTGCAAGAAACAAGTTTGCAATTTACTTGTTCATTTTTGGCAAGGTTTTTTTGGAGTGTATACTTTATTTAAGAACTAGAGTTTTGGGTTTCAAATTATAACTCTCACTCTCTCATAGAGTAGCAACGAGGGGAACCCTTATAAATTTTTTTTGGCATCTTCTATATATGGGATGTCCTAAAGTTTTGATATTAATCTTTTGTTTGGGGTGACTGGCCAATGAATGAGGCTTGTTTCTGAAAAAAAACCTTCAATTTTTTATGCACGCACAAATAATCAAATACCAATCACACCATACATATGCTCAATATCTAATACAATGAAGCACAAATCATTGGGAAATTTGGCTGCCCATTGGCTGCAAAGGCCAAAAAAAGGCATATGGCACAGACATTTTCCAAGGGTAAGAAAACAAAATTCAACTAGACTATAGACCCCTACCAGGTACTAAGGGAGATAAAGTGAGTAATCATACAAAAAAGCAACCCAAATAGAGCCTCTACTTGCAACAAATTGCTACAATTGATGCTTGCAAATGCTAGTAACCCCAACAGCACATAACGCTATAACATATGTGTACCAGTGTTCATTTATATAGCCAAAGCGGCGATCATCCATGCAGAAAGGTCATGTAAAAAAAGTGGCTACCTTCCTAGGAAGATGTAGCCTAGTCTACATATAGACCAGATATGAATCATGAATCTTTATTTCTGGGATACTTCCTGAAAACCAAATGTAAATATGGAAAAAAAAATTTGGGGCATTTCTTGCTATTCAAACTTTAAAAGTACACTTCATATTCACATTTAATATTTTATACTTTGTCAATGAAGAAGGTTGATATGCACCATCCAAATAATCGTCAATTGGAGCATGGTGCAAATCTTTTCGTGTCGATATTGAGTCCAATGCAAAAAGCACAACAAAATTACCATGAATTGAATAAATCAATAGGCTTAAAAAGGCATCTTTAAACCTTTGAGCAAATGTTTGCTTATTGAAATAAGGGCAAGGCATGTATTGTCAGCCATTAATTTATGACAGAGTACATCAATTATCTATGATTGGACCATAGAGTAAGATGCCAACAAGACACTTGGGCCTTATGGTGAGCATTTTTTTCCCCCAGTTTTATTGTATTGGTGTTAAAATATTAATAACTTACCTAGATGAGAATAAAATAAAGTATGTAGGTCATCAGATTTTTTTAAATCCAGAAGTTAGTTATCAATTTAATTGATTATCAAAACAATCTAGAATTAGCTGATAGGCTACTATCGTAATACCTTTCATGGCCAGTTCAACACATGTTCACCAAAGATTTAGTTAATTTTGAAATTTCCATTTCAACAAATGAAATATTCCTTGACAATATTTTGTGATTTGGAGAAAGTGATTTAAAAATTTTCAAAAATTCTGAAAATAATATGATTAATGTTGAACTATCCAAGGTACAAATGTAATACCCAAATTGACAACCGGATTGGGTGAAAACTCAATAACTTACCAACACTGGTTACTACCATATTGTGAGCTTTGAACTTCTTCACCTTGAGCATGATTATGCTTCTTGGCTTCCATTTGTTTGTAGCTATTTTAAGCTCTATGAATTCATTGCAATCCAAATAAATGAATTATTACTATTCTAATTCAATAGTTTTACAATAAATAATAAACACAAGTTGCAAAGATTACATCAAATGTGAAAGTTCTTTCTAAGATTTCGTGGAAATGCATCTTAAAATGTTTAGAATGAATTTTTTCATTGAGTAAGATCAGTGGAAGCCAAGGGGGTCAATAGTTGATGTGGCATTTTTCACGTGTGATAGTCACTTTACATGCATTTGCATGCCATGGTAAACCATCTTGGTACATTGATACCATCACCTCTTTAAGTGGGGCCTACTAAGGTGTAGTGTAAAGCCCTAGGGTGAGGGCATTCTCAAAAGAAGGGGCCTATGAGGAGGTGATAGTTGAGGCCATTTTGGGAATGTCCCCAATCCATGGGCTTTACCTATGGTGAAGCACGAGGCAAAATTAGAGATGACCAACACCTCTCCTATTATTTAGATGAGGTGCTTCCCATGTAGATTTTTTTTTACCAACCAATTTGATCAGTCAATCATTCAAATCAAATGAAACTATGGAGGCTTTCCATAATGGAAGGTTCTATTTTGAAGTAAAGAGTTACCCCCATTTGGAGGACAACATTTGCCGAACCATATGGGATAAGTGAGGTGTTATTAGGAACACATTGGTGAACACCATGGGAACTTGGGAAACATGTTGGGAACCTAATGGGAACCCATTGTGAACTTAAAGAGAACACATTGGGAACTATGAAAAAAATCCTTCCCCACCCCCCTGCCCCATCCCCCCTCCCCACCTAACTTAGAAGATTAAAAAAAACAAGGCGCCTTGAGTGCATTTTGAACCTTCTTATTGGCTACATGAAATTTTTCTTCCCAAAAGAGTTCATCACCATTTTTGGCCTGGGCTAATAATACCCCTTGCAAAGAACACACTATATATTAGGTCTGCACAATGTCAATATACCAAACCGGCTAGTTGATGTAGTCCATTTCTGAAGCTGGACTATGGTTTTTCAAAGTTGTTTAGGATATTTTCTACACAATTTACAACAAGTAAAATAGGGCAGAAAGAAAATCAACATAGGGATTAGAAACCAAAAGAAGAATGGGTGTGTGTCACATTGTGGCCTTGCCATTTACATGAAACAATATCTTAAGGCAAAAGAAGAATTATGAAAACTTAAATATTTCATTGTGCAAAAATATAATCTTCAAAAATCCCCTTAAGAAAAAAACCTTCATGATATTATAACTCTACTATTAAACTCAAGTTTTAACACAAGCCAATATATCATCTTTCAAAAATCCTCATTTAAAAGTAGACCTTCTACATAGGCGCCAAAATCCCTTAACCTATTATACTCTATAGTGAATCTAAACACAAAATCCTTGGTGAGACGCTAAATACACCCCCCCC
>Ga0209611_10008394_pt1 | contig 16174 bp, 12 predicted proteins | sample S1TSphgellanicum_3_FD_187693 | JGI IMG/M metagenome (GOLD analysis project Ga0209611, IMG submission 187693) | Host-associated microbial communities from peat moss isolated from Minnesota, USA - S1T2_Fc - Sphagnum magellanicum MG (SPAdes) (version 2) | ecosystem: Host-associated > Plants > Peat...
CCCTCCCCCCCCCTTCCTTGTAAGAAAACTTGACTCTTATTGCAATCCTATATTTAATATATTTAGGTCAAGATGCGTAAACATCTCATGTGGTTGCAAAAACGATTACTCCCACCTATAATACTAAGAAAGAATCACTTATTTATGTAATTCAAAAGGAGCCTACATATACAACAACCAAGGAAATCCTTGTGGAATTATAATCAAAATATGTGTAAATTTCATTGGAACTAAATGTAGTTAAGGTTGATGCCAATGAGGAGCAAGTGCAAGCTTAGGCTAAGGTGCTTAATGTGGATGTTGAAGCTAGAGCTGAGGAACCAAATACTAAAATAGTTGATGATGAATCTATAGAATTTATAGCCAAAGAGTAAAATGTTGTGGATAAAGAAACAATTCATGTTGTTGAGGCTAAATCTAAAGATGTTCCTTTTACAAAGGAAATAATATTTGCCAAGGAGCCTAAATAAGTAACAACCAAGGAGTTAAGTGTTCAATATGAGAAAACAATGTATGTTGTTGAAGTTGAGGCTATAACATGACCCAAAGGAGGAACCCATCACTATAACAATTGTTAAGTAGTTCATAGAAGTGATAACCAAGGACCTAAATGTTCAAAATGAGGGAACACAACCTATTGTGGAGGTTGAGGCTAAAGCTACAACTACCCCAAAAGAGGAATTTCTCATTACATTGATTGCTGAAAAGTTTATAGAAGTGACAACTAGGGACTTAATTGTTCTAGATGTGGAACAAATCCTTAGCATTATTGTTATGGTAGAAGTTGTTTTGAATCAAAATGAGGAACTAATCATTAAAACAATTCCAAAAGATCCCATGGAATTGTTAAACAAGTTAGTTATTCTTGATTAAGAACCAATCATTACCATTGACAGTGATGCTAAAGCTATTATTAATCCAAAATAGGAACCAATTTCTACAATTGTTTAAGAGTTGACCAAAGTGGTTCCTAAGGAGCTAACATTTCTAGGTGAGGAATCAATGTTGGTTATTGAAACAAAGGTTGATATTAAAACTATTCGTGTTATGAAAGATGAATTGGTCATTACAACAAGTGTAGAGGAACCTACAATAGCAACAAAATAGGAGTTAATTGTTCCAAATGAATAAACAATACCAACTATTGAGGTTGAGGCTAAAGTTGTTACTATTCTAGAGGAAGATATGGTAATTAAAACTGAAAATGAAGCTACTCCTACTTCACTTCAGAGGAAGAACTAACTAGTACACCAATTATGGAGGAGCCTATAAAGGTGACAAACCAAGCATTAACTATCCCATATTATAAAACAATGTTTGATGTTGAATCTAAAATTGAAGTTGCCCTTATTTTAGAGGAAAAACCAAACATTACAATTGTGGAGGAGCATACAAAAACATATAGAACAAAGTCCCCCATTCCAAATGAAGTACCATTTTTTTCCATTAAGGTTCAAGCTAAACCTGTTTTTAGCCCAAAAAAGGATCAACCATTAAACTAGTTGTTGATGAATTTATAAAATTAACAAACCGAAAGGTGATTATTCTTTATGAGGAAACAATGCCTATAGTTGAGGTGAAATTCAAAGTTGTTAATTTTCCAAAAGAACCAACCACCATAACAATTGTTGATCAACCTACAAAAATGACAAATTAGGAGTTGACTATTCCAAATGAAGAAATAGTACATGTCATTGAAACTGAAACTAAGGTTGAAACTATTCCTACTCTAGAGGATGAACTAGCTACTCTAAAGGAATAATTCTTGGTGATGTTCAATGTCAATTGCAAGATTGAAAATTAGTTCTAGCGTCTTCTTAACATGGGTTTTAAAATGTTTATCCAAGGATGTCTATGGCATAAAAAGTTCAATAGTGACGATTTGAGATCAACCTTTTAAAGTTTGTCCTTTGTGGATTTAATATTATTGTTGAACATACTTAATTTTTTTATTAGATGGGTTTGTGACTATTAACAAGTTTTTCCATGCCCATTAAGGTTTTCAATTATTTATTTTTCATTATGCCAAAACATGGTTTTTATGACTATGACAACTTGCAACTATTTTCCAAGTATAGTCATGTAGTCATATTTGGACTTCAATCATTGTCATTATTTTGACTACAACCATTATTAAGACCACTTGAATATAAATATGACTATAGGTAAGTATATGATCGTAAATTACAACTACACAATTAATAATCATGTTGAATATAGTTGACATTGTTTGACCAAGTATACAAAAATAAAATAAATATGAAAATGTAACTAAGTTTAGTACAAATTGGCCTACATTTCACCTAGGTTTGGTTTCGGTTTAACATACTTTAACATTTAGATTTTATTTGATTGAATTTAAACCTTTAGGTTTAACATCCTCAATTTAACTTCTAAGATTTAGTTTATAAGTTTATTTTAAGTAGCCTTGTTTAGTCTATGTATATTTGTTTAATTTAATTTAGAAAATAACTTAATCTTGCCCTTTTTTTTAAAGGTAATCCAATTTAACCAAATTTAACTGAAATAGACTAAATTAACATAGTTTAGCCTAAATGTCTTGAATTAACCATAACCAAGTTTTGATTACTTTAGTTTAAGTATCCAAATTTTACCAAATTTTGTTTAAATAATTTAATTTTGTCAAACTTTGCTTAAATATTTTAATTTTATCAAAAATTACCAAGTTTCATTAAAATTTGCCAAGTTTAGACTAACATAAACCAAATTTAACATAAATAACAAGTATTTTTGCCAAGTTTCACCTAGTATAATTTAATATAACTTAACATAACCTAGTATAACCATATATAGCCAAGGTTAACCTTAATAGCCTACTTTTGCCAAAGTTGGCGTAAATATAGCCAAATTTATTTTAAATAACATACTTTAATCAAGTGTAGCTTAATATAGTCAAGTACCAACAAATATAGCTTAATTTAGCCAAGTTTAATTTAAATAAATTATTTCTGCCAAATTTAGTTTAATATAACCAAGTTTACCACAAACAACCTACTTTAACCAAATTTAACCAAGTGTAATTTACTATAACCAAGTATAGCTTAGTTTAGCCAAATATAACAAAATTCAACCTAAATAACTTACTTTTGTCAAGTTTAACAAAGTATAGTTTAATTTAACCAAATTTAACCTAATATAGCCAAGTATAGTTAATTATAATTCACTTTAACCAAGTTTAACCTAGATACCTTACTTTTGCCAAGTTGAATATAATATAACTTATTTTAATATAACCAAATTTAATTTAATATAACCAAATATAACTTAATTTAACTAGGTTTAGCCAAGTTTAACCAAGTTTAACCTAAATAACCTACTTTTGTCAAGTTTAGCTTAATATACTTTGATTTAACCAAATATAATTTAGTATAACTAAGTTTAGCCAAATCAAATATAACTTAGTTTAACCAATTTTAATTTAAATATCCTACTTTTATCAAGTTTAGCCTAATATAACTTACTTTAGCCAAATATAATTTAGTATAACCAAGTACAACCTAGTATAACCTAGTATAACCAAGCTTAATCTAGATAATGTACTTTTGCCAGGTTAAACCTAATATAATTTAGTTTAGCCAAATATAGTTTAATATAACCAAATTTAACTTAATATAGTCAAATGTAACCAAGCATAACTGAGTTAAGCTAAATTTAGCATAAATAACCTACTTTTGCCAAATTTAATCTATTTATAGCCTAGTTTACCCAAATATAATTTACTATAACCATGTTCAACATAATATAGCCAAGTATAACCAAGTTTAACCTAAATAATATAATTTTTTCAAGTTTCATTTAATATAACCTAATTTACCCAACTATAGTTTAATATAGCCAAGTTCAATCTAATATATTCAAATATAGCCAAATATAGCCAAGTTTAACTAAGTTTAACCTAGTATAGCCCAATTTAGCCAAGTAATTTAGTATAGCTAAGTTTAACATAATATATTTAAATTATAATCTAATTTAGCCAATATAGTTTAATGTAGTCAAATTTAGCCTAATATAACCAAGTATAACTTAATTTAACCAAGTATAATTAGGTTTAACATTAATAACCTACTTTTGTCAAGTTTCACCTAATATAATATAGTTTAGCCAAATATAATTTAGTATAATCAAGTTTAGCCTAGTATAGCCAAATTTAAATGAAATAACTTACTTTTGTTAAATTTAGCCTGATATAGCTTACTTTAGCCAAATATAATTCAATGTACCCAAGTTTAACGTAATATAGCCAAGTATAGCCAAATATAACTATATTTAACCTAAATAACCTACTTTTGCCAAGTTTAACATAATATAGCTTAATATAACCTAATTTAGCCAAATATAATCTAGTATTGCCAATTTTAGCCTAATATAGCCTAGGTTAACTTAGATTAAACTTAAATAGCCTAGTTTAGCTTAAATAGCCCCAAGGTAGATTAAGTTACTTAAAGTTCGCCTAGGAAGACGTAAATTTGCTTTAAATAGCCTATGGAAGCCTAGGCTAGATTGTTGGGTGGCCTAGGTTAGCCTAGGTCAACCTAGGTCAGCTTAAAGAAGCATAGGTTAATCTAAGCTATAAAAATTTCTTCTTTATATTTTGTGATACCTTCATTTAATACATTAAAAATGTGATTGTGTAATGGCAAAGGACTTTGTCCATCAAAGTGGAGGTGAGGGGTTCAAGTCCTTTTACTTTCATCCTATGTGTTTGTTAGGTTCCTAGGGGAATATTAATGGGGTAGCCTTCCTACGAGGAAGGTTAGGTCGTTAACATATAGCTTGGGTTGTTTTTTAACCTAGGTTAGGTTGCTTAGCCTAGCCCAACCTAACACGTAGGCTAGGTCACCTAGTTTAGGGTGCCTAGCATAGGGCTCCTAACCTAGTAGGTGGCCTAGGTTAGGTCTTAAGTGTCATTATTTGACTAAAAGTTGATTGCCACCTAGCATTGTATAATTGGGTAGGAAAAGTAATTTCATTATTCTAGATTGCCACATGTCCACTCATAAATGGTGAGTAAATTTTTGAATTCATTTTAGGCTACCAAATGGCAAAAAGACATTAATCAAAATAAATTATAATTATATTTTAACATAAAAATTTGGCCATTGAAGATGTCTGTACTCGTGGAGGACATAGTCACAAATGGCAATTACAACTATGCCATTTTTTGCAACTAGTGGTAAATACCACAAAGCCATATGGACTAACAATCAAGCAGTCATGGCCAATCATATATGTGGTTTAGGACTACAATGCCAAACACTTATGTAATCATATTTTCCATGTTTTGGCATAATGTTTTACAATAACATGTTCTTAAAACAACAAATAGGTACACTTGAAAATTTAAAATCTCATTTATCTATAATTCCTAAATTAACATGTACTCAAATTGTTTAAAGAATTTCAAGATAAATTATTAAAAACAAATGCTTCATTTTTTAAATGAAAGATAAACACAGAATCAAAATTACAATTAAAAGTCTCATGTTCAAAACATGTTTGTTCTCCTAGTCTTATACTAACTAGTTCAAAATTTAAACAATCTAATAGACTATTCAAACATTCATTAGCTAGTAAGAAAACTAATAGTCCAAAAAAATTTCAAATTAACACCATGTTTATCTGCATGTTTTGTCAACCTATTCTATAAACTACTAATTGATTTACAACTTGTCAACCTATCTACTAACCTAGTATAATGCTACCTATCAAGTTCTATAATCGGTTAGGTTGAGTCACATGCTATGTTTAACAACTTGCTAAGATTAGTAACCTATAAGGTCACTTTTTAAAAAACCTGGGTACCAATGATTATAGATTTGTATGCGTTTTGAACCTCTTAACATTTTTAACAAAGGAAATCATTAAGTTTAGTGACCTTGCATATAGTGAAGAGGAAACATGGATAGCAAAGCACTTAACATTCCTCTTTATACTTCGATAGTTCTTTTGTAGGTAATACCCATCTTGCCTCCACAAAACATGCCCAAATATGCTTTTATCAAGGTATTACACAATCAAGTATTTTTTTGATACTTAGTTCTAAAATTCAACTTATAGATTTTAGCAAATGAATTGATATCATAACATTAGTCAGAGGTTTATTTGTCTGTTTACAATTTTGTTTCTTTGTATTTTTGCACTTCATGACAAGTTTCTTGGATTCATTTTAAATTGTGGACATTTTAACTTTCTTTGCTTTTGGGTGAAAACACATTTAAGGGGATTATTTGGACTATCATAAATTGCAATTTTTTTGGATTATACTCGAAGTTAAAATATAAAGTCATATTCAACATTAACATGATCAAAATTTTAATTATCCATGTTACAATAAACTTTAATGGGAATCAAATTTAAAAATATGGATGATTGTTTGAATAAAAATGAACTCATAATGGACTTTTGAAACGATGACACTATGTTTGTTATGTAGATAAAATGAAAAATGTGGATTCAAAAAGTATGTCAAAATAAAAATTGAAAAAAAAACCACCGTCAAATGAAAAATTCAAGAATAAGATGCATTGAAACTTTCCCAATACAAAGAATGATTTAATTTTTTTTAAATACCATGATTTGTTGTTTTTAAAAAATTGTTTATAGTCCATATGGCCTGTTGCCTTTTACCTAGCTATCATGTTTTTGTTTAAAGGTCTTTTGTAATGGTGTGCAATCTTGTTGTGTTGTGGTGAATTTGAGCATGTTCACATTTTGTGTGTTTTAAATGCATTTTTTCAATTTTGTGTGTTCTAATTGTCATTTGATAACATCTATGTTTACAAGTTACTTTCAACATGGATCCAGGTTTTATAAATTTTCCATTAAAATGCGTTTGATGTTAGAGTACATTGTTGTTTCAATAACCCCATTTTCCATTTTGTATGTTTTGTTTGCTTTCTTTGTTTCTTAGAACACATCTTGCATTTCTTGCTTTTTGTCAAAGGTAAGTTTTGTTGAACTATTTGATAGTTCTCTGCAATTTTGTTTTTTATTTTCATTTTGTTTTGCTTGTTTTAGATTTTTGATATTAAAAATAGTTAAGGATTTGCATCCATAGTAAAGATTTACTATTGTTGTAGTTTTTTCTTTTTGTGTGGTGTCTTTAGCAATGCCTCTTGTTTTGATGTAACATTTTTGGCATGCAGTTGATTTATAAAAATAATGACATTAGAAATGTTATACCTTTTAAATATAAATTTTTTTGTTCCAATTGACAAAAATGTCAATGAAAATTTTGAAATCCCTTATGATGACAATATTTTTTGCCCTTTCTAAAATTGTAGTTGGCAGACATTTTAATTTGCTAGTGGAAGGTTTTTGGGTCAAAATGAGATAAAAAGAGTTGATAAAGCCATTTAGATCATTTTCAAATAGTCTTGACTTGTTGATGTGGTAGCATGGGATTGGTCAAACAACATTGAAACAATGGTTAATTAATGTTTTACAATTTCATAATGCTAAAAATCATTGGTCGTGGTTTCAAAACATGCTAAAAGATAATTTATAATTATTTGAATTACTTTCAAACTTATTCAAATGCTAGATTGATATTAAAAAAAAGTCCTATCACAAATACAACACACATTTTCAACATTACTTTAATATACAAGACTTATAAACATTTCAAGTAAACATTTGTCACAATAACATTGATTCCTTTTACCATGATTAGGACATTAATGAGCTAACTAACTAAGAAGATGAAGATGATGAGGATGATTAAACTCTTTTTGACTAATTTTATGACTTTAGTTCAACATAAATCTTAAATGTCTATGGTGGTGGTTGAAGGTGTAGTTTGCAATAAGAGATGCGGGCAAATGATTTTGATCCTTGGAGGAGGCACATGAAAATCCATATGTTTCAATGTCCATTTCAAATTTCATGACTCAAATGCAAAGACATTTGTTTCATACTTGAATGATTTCTTGTTGTGAGAGAAGATGACGAACTTTACATTTCAACTACGTTGCCACTTCCTTCAATTTTTTATTTTATTTACTATTTGATCTGATTTTTCACTTCCTTTGTTTTTGTTGCAACATTGAACTTCTACTTTTCATGTGTCAAGTCACTATATCAAATTGCGAAAGGCTTTGAATGCAACTCTAATTAACATGATAATAAAGGCCAAAGTTCAGCATGTTAAGATTGATGACATCTACTACCTTTAGAAATATGTGCCAAATAAAATTATCGATTGTTCAATCTATGACGAGATTGGAAACAATGTAAGCAAGTTTGATGTCATGTGTTTTGTCACAATAGAAGCCAATGTTGAATTAAAAAAAAAGTCTTGTCTAGACTCCCTTCATGGGTTAAGTTCAAGGCTTGATTATTTTTGCACATGGAATTTCTTCATTTGTGGCATTACAAAGTTGTGGAAAGTTGACAACATAGACTATTTCTTAGACAAGGACAAATTTAACACATTTATCATGTGTGATATTATTTTTGGTTTACATTTTGTTATTTTCGTTTTTCTTGTTCTTCTATTATATGGTCCTTTGGTTTAGTTTTGTTGCAAATTTGTGTTATTATATTTTTCTTAGGTATAAATCTAGGGTTATAATATAAATTGGAAGCTCAATGAATAGATGATTGTGGAGCAAATAATCATCATTAACATGTGAATTTCCATACATTCTTGATGTTGTTGAAACTTTAAAAACTTTGTTATTTCATTAACCTTAATGAATGGAAGCTCATCCCCGCCCTCTTTTAACATTGAAGAATGAAAATTTGAACAAACATGATGAAATGTGGTATTTGAATATGCCTATAAAAAAATTACACTATGTGTCTTGAGTAAAAGCCTAATTTGAAAAAAGTAGGAAAAATATCACTTACAAAACATGGTGGGATATAACAATCACTTGCATGGAAAATGTTTTAGTGCTTATCAAATATGGGATGACATGTTTGGTCACTAGGGTTCAAAGTCATATGCCAAGTTAGTTATTTTTTTTGAATTTCTTTTTTCGCGAATATGATTTAATGTTGTGCAAGTATTGCAATTGACACATATTAGGTTGGTCATAGTATGTCCAATACAATGGATGGAAGAGACCAAGCTTGTCGTACTATGTAACTAAACTCAAGAAACTGATATAGATTCTGTATTAAAAATATTAATTTCAATATGGGTATGAATATGCTATAATATTAGTTTTTTGAAAGTTGTTACTAGGGGTATATGAATGTTGGTCTAATATGTCTTGATAACAATTATGAAAAATCTAAACATTCAAGCATTTAAGCAAAAATTAACATTTCATCTACCCCACACAACTCTCAAAAGACTTGTACTTTGTAACTCCCCTCCCCCCCTTCCTATTCTCTCCTTATTATTCATTACAACAATCTTTGTTCTTCATTACTCATTATTTAGACCTTAAGTTTCATGTGTGTGCAAGCAATACCTTGGGCCAGAGCAAAGCATTATAAAACTTTTCAAGGTATGAATAACAAGCACAATCTCACCCACATTAAGATTGAATTGGTTTGTTATGAAGCCTTGACACTATATATGAAATACCTAAATCTTACAATATTTCTTGAATCTTGGCCACACTACATATCAAACATGTACAATCTAATACCTACACTGATACAATAATTCATACTTAAAGGGTTTGACCTTGTATATTTGCACAATACTAATGCAATCAAACTAATCATGATACTGGAATTGTGCAATGCAAATAATCATATTGAGTGAGTTAAAAGGTGATAATTGTCTAACCTATGAGGAAGCTCTAGTTGAGGAGCAAGAAAATTTGAAGAAAATGAAGGTATGTTTATTCTTCTGACTTTCTTTTGCATTTGCTATTCCTTTGATCTTCATTTACAATTGCTAGGTTTTTTATTTCTTAGTTTTTTTGGCATCTTCCATCATCTCATTTATGTTTTGTGTGTGTTAGTAGATATATATTTTATGGTCCATGCGGATCCTTGTAAAATGAATGGATCCATGTGGCTTCAAGTGTGCAAACTCATGTTGTGAAGAAAAGCTTGATTGTTCTTGATTGTTGACACAACACAACACACCATGTTAAAGCCTTTATTTCTATCGTTTTCAATTTGTCAGACAATCATAACATTGTGTTTTGGAACATTGCTGAGGTATTGAGTGACTTGTGAGATATCATGGCAAACATTTGACACGAGACCAATGTTCAACTTGTCGGACAATCATAACATCATGTTTTGAAATTTGCTGAGGGATTGAGTGGCTTGTGAGATATCATAGCAAACATCTGACATGAGACCAATGATCATGAGCGACATTGGCAGGTACTATGGATTGCATAACAAGCATGATCAAACATGGCACTACAAAACTTATTCACAATCCCATTTACTTTACCATCAAACTTTCAGCTCTCAATACATACTGTGATTGGTAAAAATTAATTGCAGGCACAAACAAATTTCAATTTTCTTCATTATGATGATGGCCCTTCTTTTCAGCCCATTACGAGAAAATGAGATCAACTTTGGACAATCTACAAAACATTCACCATCCTTTCCCATCTTCTCCTTTCACATATAAATAGATTTTGAGATCATAATAAACAATAGAAAACTTTGTGAAACACCTTGGGAACCATGTTTAGGAACTGCATGGAACACATTGGGAACACCAAGACCCAAAAAATTCTCAAACCCCTTTGTCGATCTGTATCCACCAGAAGAACAGCAGTCAAACAAACTTTTTTCTGTAATTCAAAGGAGACCATTGCATCACAGGCTACTAGAAGATTTTTTTTTGAGTTGAGGATTGAGAAAGGTTTAACAAAGCATTTTAAGACTGAGTGTACAACTGCTGGATCCAGCAGCCCTCCCCGTGATTTGAATTCATGCAAAACAAAATTTGCAATGTGAGGTTAGATTAAGTGACAGCATCTTTAAATATATATACCACCCTAACACAGTAACCGTCCATGTTTACTGCTTCACTTGCAACTAAAGTGATTCTTAAAACAACCAGCAAAAAAAGAATGGAAATTGGTAGCACATTTGCATGAAAAGCCCCTTTTGAAATGATGTAGAACAGTTGTGTAGATCATATATATGCAGTGGCATTGCCATCCATCTGGACGTCAAAGAATCCATCATCATTTTACTTTTCGCCCACTACTCGCACTTGATAGCCCGGTATATGTGACGCACAAACACAAGTGATGCCCGATAGCCAACTGAACCAAGCATCAAAAAGAAACCGTAACAGACACAGCCCATATAGCCAAAGAAAAATGATGTCTGCATCAACCCTGTCATGTCTGATCGTACAAAGTAGTAGTAGTAGCAGTAACCATAGATGAAGAAGCCTGTTGATCCACCACAGAACACAGACCTGAACCCAGAAGATCACACATAAAAATCACACATATCAACCTTAAATGCTGAAGAAGACGATGAAGAATTCAGGTCGTCTGTCCAAAAAATGCCAGCAATGATTGTTAACTTACGGGTACGCAACTTAGCTATATAGTATGATAAAATAAACTTCCATGGACAGAAATGACAATATGGAATGGACAGAAGAAATTTAGCCCACAGTCAGCTATGACTTCATTATGTACTTTTGATTGCACCACTAAGATCTTACAACAAGCCAATCTGCTGAAGCTGCACATTTGACTACAGCTCAATGTCACCCCAAGCCTAAAACTTCACATTAGTTGTAATCAAAAGAGAGTTACCTCCACCACCAATCATGATCCTCGATAGCTAGCTGGAAGTAGGTGAGTGCAACTGTGATAAATGCAGTCACAATGATGAGGATGATGAAGACAATGAACAAAATGCTGTAGATAGTGTAGATTTTGTGACCCCACACACTTGCAAAGATGTAGTAGAGCTCAATGTAAATTGCACTGAACGGCAGAAAGCCTGCCATACACATCTGTAAACCCACAAAAAACATCAATCCTTCTCTCCACATGGTAGATTGCCTGAATTTCTCGATGATAAATGAGATCACAGAAAAGAAGTCAAAAGCATCTAGAATATCAACCTCTGAAAATATTAGCACATTAACATAAGCAAACAATCACATGGGAAATGTCTCGTCTCAACATTGTAAGGAAAGAAGGCTTTCATAGCCACCAAAACTACACTAGGTTCTACCTCTAAAATAAGTCATTAAAAGCTATAAACAACGAACATGTTTGCATTTTACAAACAGATATCAAAAGAAGGAACCCAATCTCTTCCAGTTCTTAAATTCACAGCAGATGTTGTAGTACCTGTGGTATGGTATTGCGGTACCACGGAAGAGCAGGAATTTCACGGGGATATTTATTGGTTCGGCACGGGGCATAAAACTCTGACTTGTTATTCTTGCCTGCAATGCCACCCAACACCTGGATACAAACATGATGAATAAGATAAAGCCAGAGTCACTTAACAGCCTGAGTCCTTAACCCTGAAGATGCAGGGGTGTCACTTACAGTGAGAGGAAATGTAACAAGGGCCCAGATGATGGCAATAATGACAATGGTGCCAAATGGTAATGCAGCTGTCGATCGGTAGGCAATGGCCACAGTGTTGTTGAAGCAGAACACCAAGAATAGAGGCCCCGAAAACAGAGACCCTGTCAACAGCAAGTTCCTCACCTATCCACACCAACTCAAGTCAGTGCTTGACAAATAATTACATCCTTATCACAAAGTTCCTAAGAATGAATGCACACAAAGCCTCAAAACATTGATCACTTTTCAACTCAATTAGCTTGCTCCTTGTAATGTATCGGCTTCCAATACACCAACTGAGTGTTTTGAATCAGTAAAACAAGAAATGGTAAAACTAGTGTTTTATCCAGAAATGGAAGTAACCATGAAAATCTTTCAGGTGAAGGAGCTCTTGTTTACATTCAAGCCCTTTCAGAAACAAGACAACCACCTCACCTTTGATGCTGCTAAGACAAACCTGAGTTTTACAAGTCACATGGCATATCCCACTTATCTTTCAAAGCAGCCATAAATCTGGAATTCCTTTCATGACGGAGAAACTAAGAAGGAAGTCAGCTCTGTGCCTACACTTGCCAGTTCAGATCTCTTTCTTCAAATAAATTCACCTCTGATGAAAAAATTACCAGGAAGTATGTATGCATCAGTCTAGATTGACTGCATACAGACTAGTCAAATCTGAAAAGCAGAAATTTACCCATGATTCACCACCCATTTGACGGTACAGATGTGCTGACACATAGCCAGAAATGCCAGCCGTGAGGGCGTATATGACAAGGCAGGCAGTGTTGAGTGCTCCTCGATTGTAAGGGTAAAATACTCCTACCAGTGATAGACCAAATATGAAGAACACCAAAACAAGCAGTTGTGTCCCACTCCCAATAACAGCAGAAAATATGCTGCATTCCCCACCCCATCCCTAGTTACTTACTAATCTTTACAAGCTCAAAGAGCTGTAATGCAAACACTAGAATGGTTGCTAATAAATGAGCAAGAACACATGATGAACAAAATTACATGAAACTCCATCTCACTTGGGATAAGGGGGAAATCTGAAGACATCCCCATGAATGTACTTCCAGCCTGTTTCCTCGGGATCCTCTTCATCCTCATTGGTGTACCTGTAGAATGCAATACCATGTTGTCACTCCCAGATACCAACAGCTCAAATCTTGGTCTGATAGAAATGCTCGTGATTTTCATGACTCATCACAGTCAGTAACAGTCGAGTGATGAGATGCAAGAAAAGACAGTTCCTTTTACTGATTTCCACCTGCTGAAAAAAATCAAGCATAGAATAGAAAGCATAAGATTTGACTGTGGCTGGTAGGAAGATGAAAAGAAAAGTCCTAAGACCAGCTTACTTGATGAAGTCATTTTTAAGAACCCGCATGAGAATGGTGGCCAAGAAGCCAGTTAATAACAGCACTGTCACACATGAGTTGATGATGGAAAACCAGTGAATCTCAAGATGCTGTGGCAGGAATGAGTATTTTTGATACTTCTCCATGCGGTGCTCAAAGGTGGCCTCTGTTGACTCCCACTTAGTTGAGTATGTGAAGTCAACTTCCAAGTCCTTTTCTGTTGTTATATCCACAGCCTGGTTTGGATCCGTGGACACGCTGATCTCAATCACACGATCCTCATTGTACTTCACATCAAAGTGCACATGTGTGAAGAGCAAATATCGCTTCTCTTCTGGAATTTTTCCAATGAAGCCCCATAGTGGAAGATCATCAAAGAACATCTGCAAGGAACAACCAAATCACAAAGCAAATCCTGAGCTTTCACAACATCTGTGCACAACTTGCACTAACTTCTAATAAACCTGATGATTCCACCTAAAAGCAGGAAAACAAAAAGGAAGACTGCAAAACCTGAAAATAGTAGTCCTGTTCAACTGCTGTTTTGAACTTTGAGATGTCTTTTGGATTGAGTTTCACAGAGCAAAGTTTCTCAGATGTCTTATTTGTCTTGAAGGTCACATTGTACAATGTGGTCACCATGCGGTCTCCTTCCAGCACTTCTCCTAGATCCTCTGATTTGTGCTTCACATCAGTCGGTGAGCAAAATGGCATATCATAGTACTGATATGTCTCGCTGCAACCAGAACAAATCATCAATGCATACTTCATCCTTGCAGTTGCACAATAAAACCAATCCCCCCTTCGATCAATCAATCTTGCATGCCTAATCTTCTGCAACCTTGGAAATGGCTGCTCACTTGCTCCCAACACACAACCCAAAAAACATGGACTCGCTTCTGAGTCGACCAAGAAGAAGAAGATGGAGACTGCCATGTCCACTGAAATGACTGGCATGATTCTCTCTCTCAGATCGAAGCATCCCTAGAAGAGGTGATTTTTTTGTCTTGCAGTAATCATAGCAACACATTCATTTGGTCTGCCGAATGTTTTTCCTACATGCAGAAAGCTCCTAGGTTCATGTACATTGTATGACTGCGCGACCTCAGTGACCCTGCCTACAATGCTTCCATCCAATGTAGCTGGCTATGAAGTCCAGCATACAAACCATGCGGGATGTGAAGCCACAAATGACTTGTGCAAGAGCAACGATCCCTAAACAGTCTGCTGACTGACATGGTGCAACAGATCAAGAACCCTGGGCTACGAGATTACAAAGGCAAGAAGAGAGAAGGAATGTGAGAAGAAAGGTTGTGTGTGATCAAGATCATCACCTGGGATTGTGAAAGGGCCCCACTTTGTTTGCGTACAAGGGCACATGGTCCCCGTCTTTGTAGCGATGATCCCTCGCTCCTAACAGCGTCCTACCACTGCTCTCCACTCCCACCGCACAAAACAGAACAAGAAAGCAGCACAGAAGCGCCGGCATCACTATCCCGCCTCTCCTACTGTTGTTCCCCATTCCGTCTTTCCTTTTCTTGCTCTCCCCACCCCCTTCTTCACCCTTTCTCCCTCCTACTCTCTCCGTCTACACTTCTAAACCAAAGTTTCCGAGCAGATCTGGAGTTTATCGGCCCCCCCGTGGCCCTCTCTCTTCTTCTCCCCCGTTTTCTCACCCCACCACCCCGTCCTTGCTTCCTCTTTCTTCGTTTTTTTAACAAGAAGCTTTTATATGTCACAACCCAGCCCGCATTGCGACCAGAACCAGATCTTCGGCTGCAGAATCCAAAGCTCTATAATATCTTTCAAGACACAACAGAAGAAGAACGAGAGAGCCGCCCACCCACAGAGAGAGGGAGAGAGAGCCGCGATCGCAAAACCGCAGCCGCAAAAACGAGAGCGAGCAAGCAAGCAAGGAACCCCCAAAGGAAAGGGGTAGGCGCAGGAAAGGAGAGCGTGAAGGACGAAGATCTCCCTCACCATTCCGGACGCCCAGAATGTGCTCCCGTTGGCGGGGGAAGCCCATTCCATCGTTGACCTCCCGTTACAGACACTGTGTAATATCCCTCTCAGCTTTTTTCTGTAACGTCGTGAATATTTTGTTTTTCTTTCTCGTTTTCTTTTTTGCCCAATTTTGTGCTTCAGTTAGGCTACACATTGTTGTTCCGTCCTTTTTAATTAAAATTAAAATTATTTATTTTTCTCTTCTTTATCATCATTTCTTTGAATATTTATTACTATTTTGTTTATGAGGATCATGACTCCTGACCATTGGTTTTTTTTTTTTTTTTTTCCCCCCCAAAATTTTTCATT
>Ga0209611_10008395_pt1 | contig 16171 bp, 14 predicted proteins | sample S1TSphgellanicum_3_FD_187693 | JGI IMG/M metagenome (GOLD analysis project Ga0209611, IMG submission 187693) | Host-associated microbial communities from peat moss isolated from Minnesota, USA - S1T2_Fc - Sphagnum magellanicum MG (SPAdes) (version 2) | ecosystem: Host-associated > Plants > Peat...
TCACATGGGGAACCATGTGATGTTATTTTCTTGTGATTAATTGTGGAATCACATGGGGAACCATGTGATGTTGTTTGCTTGTGATTAATTGTGGAATCACATGGGGAACCATGTGATGTTCTTCCTTGTGATTATTGTGGAATCACATGGGGAACCATGTGATGTTCTTCCTTGTGATTAATTGTGGAATCACATGGGGAACCATGTGATGTTGTTTGCTTGTGATTAATTGTGGAACCTTGTGATGGATAGGTTTTAGGAAGTTTCTTGAGTAGATTCCTTTTGATTAGTATATAAGGAAGTGTTTGTGACCTTGAGAGACACCTTCATTTTTGTACAAAGTTATGATATGAATACCAAGTTTGTAAGAATTAAAGTTTTGATTTTGGAAAAAAGCTTTTGGTTTTTTTTTGAATAGTTTTGGGTATAGTTTGTGTGTAGTTCATGGAAGGATAATGGTGAGGTTTGCATAATCAAAAGTAAGGTGGGATGATAGTTTTACAACCCAAAAACATAGACTTCATAACTATGTAGTAATTATACATAGTTTCGGTCCTAAACCCGCTCGTGTAGTACAGTTTCAAGTTGAAATAAAAAACTACAGAAGATGAAAACATGATCAATGGTCCCTCAAAAGGGTTGCATACCTTTACAAAGGCCTTTCAAGTTCAAGTAAGTACCTACAAATGTTAAAACATCATAATGGGTCCCCAAAAGGGTTGTAGGCCTCCCAAGGTTCTTTCAAGTTCAACTATGTACTTACAAAACCTTGAAACATCATAATGGTTTCCCCAAAAGGGTTGCAAACTCTCAAGGTGTTTTCAAGTTTAATATGTACCTATAGAAATTAAAAACATGATAATGGGTCCTCCAAAATGCTACAAACCTCCCAAGGTGTTTCAAGTTCAAATACGTACATATAGAACTTCAAAACATCATAATGAAATTTTCAAAAGGGTTGGAAAACATCCCAAGGTGTTTTCAAATTCAAATACGTACATCCTAGGGTAAAATAGACCATAAATTACATGTGGCATGGGCTATAGACCAACCAAGAAGGTTTCAAATTCAACGGCACATTAACAAAACCTAAACAACACATAATGGAACTACCAAGTACCAATGAGACCTCCTAAGGAGGTTTTCTAGATCAATTTAGTACATACTAATGCATGACAAATTATAAATTACATGTGGCATGGGTTGCAAACCAACCAATAAGGTTTCAAGTTCAATGGTACACCCATGGACCAAAACAACACATAATGGAGCTATCAAGTAATAATTAGACTTTCCAAGGAGATTTTGAAGATCAATTAAACACTTATTAAAGCAAAATAAAGATCATAAATTATATGTGGCATGGGTTGACCAACCAATAAGGTTTCAACTTGAATTTAATTCCAATAAAATCAAAACAACAACACATAAAACCAATTAAACTTGTTGGTAAGGTTTTCAAGATCAATTCAAAACCTACTAGGGCAAAATAAAGATCATAAATTACACATGGCTTGGGTTGTAAAGTATCTAAAAAGGTTTCAAGTTGAATTTAACACCCATAGAACCAAAGCAACACATAATGGAATTGTTGATACCAATTTGACCTCTCAACAAGGTTTTCAATATCAACTAAGTACCTATAAGGACAAGATCAATCCAAAATTACATGTTGCATGGGTTGTAGACCTCTTAAGGTGGATCTAAATTCAATTAAATATTTTAAAAAATGAATTATTGGGATCATTCAACTAGCCAAGTTGTAGACACTTGATTTCAAATTGCAAGCATTATTTAAAAGAAGGCCTTGGGAGTCCTCAAGTTATAGTTGTGCAACAATAAACATTGTAATTTTCCATAATCTCAAGGGCATGTCATTCCATGGTATCATTCACAACCTTATGCCAACTTCAATTACTTGATGAAGATGCCACATAATAGATGGTTGAGAATAAGTTCAACCACAAAGGCATCTATAAGAGGAGGAAGTAAACAACCAAGGTTATCACACACTAGTTCATGGGTATTAGACATCATTATTTATGTTAATTTCAAACTCGATTTTACTATATAATATGACAATTTGCCTTTTCATGTCCATATAGGTGGTTAAAGGAAAACAAATGAAATAGTCATTAATGGTTATCATTGATTTTACTATTTAATATGGACATGAAAAAAATGTATATACGAGCTAGGGTCAAACAATATCCACATTGATACCTTCACCTTTTTGAATGATGCCTCCTAATGGCCACATTAAGCCCAAAAATTGCTAGATTGAACTCAAAGACCTTGATTTAGTCTAAGCATGGGATATTGGTAATAATTGTAAATAATTTAAATGGATTTTAGGATTTTTATCATGATATCAACTTGGGTGGTTGTTCACCCGAAGCCCTTTTCATGTCCATGTTATTTGGAAAGGAAAGTAATTTTTTGAAAAGCTATAGACATAATAATAATTATTTTGAATATAAAAATAATTACATCATTACATGGATTGCTAGTATATTTGAAGCCATATATAGACTTTGAACAAATCTAAAGAATACATCAACAACATTTGTTTAAAAAGAAAATGTGTTTGAGAAATATATGAAAAAAAAAAAAAATCAAATTGTAATTTGATTTGAGGCTAAATTATATCAGTTAGCTTTTTTGGGAATTGCAACATTATTATTAGATAAGGGGGGTAATTTTAGTGCATGCTTAGCATTGATGTTGTTATCATCAGAAGAAGAGAAGAAGAAGAAGAAGAAGACTGACTGACTTCTGTGACCCTGAGAAAATGCACAGCAGGGCCCTCCTAACATAGTCAAATCGTAATGATTGACTGCTCCCTGTCTCTGATTGGGTAGATGGTTTGATTGGTGTTGATGGGTTGGAACTTGCGATTAGTCGCGGTCTCTTCACCTATTTGCAATCCCAATTTTAGTTTTATGGGTGGGGTTGGAAAAAAAGTAAAATAACGAAAAAACTTGAATTGTGAGAATTATTGAGCACCGCCGCTGGAGATGCTCAAAGTAACTAGTGCTCTCTCTCCTCTTTTGTGCCCTAGTGCTCAAAGGAACTAGGGCTTTGGTGTTTCCCTTTCGGTTGTTTTCTTTCTTTCTTTCCATTTGGTTGTTGCTTCCTGTTCTTCCTCCTTGCGTCCTTTGCTCTTTGCTTTGCTTTGCTTTGCTTGTGGGGGTGGGGGTGGGGGTGAGGGTGAGGTGGGCTATGGCATCTTCAGTGAGCGACAGTAGTAGTGGGGATGCAGATGCTATCAGTAGAGCTGTGGCTGAGGCTTGCAAGGCGCAGGAATGGTCTAAAGGGATCCGCTTGCTCAACAAACTTCCAGACACCACTACATCCCCTCGGCTCCTCTGGTATGTATTTTATGTCTGTATGTATGTATGTATGCACCCATGTACCACCATCGTCCGTCCTCCTTCATCGCCATTCAGCTGGAACTTTACTTCATTGCTGCCCTTTGGGTGGGGAGAGAGAATGAGTGTTGAGACTAGTGTGGTGTGGTGTGGTGTGGTGTGGATGGAGAGCCAGGGAGTTATTGTTGTTCTGTGATCACTGGAGTCTATTTTTGAGCATTTGGGTTTCTCTCTCTCTCTCTCTCTCTCTCTCTCTCTCCCCCCTCTCTGTTTTTTCTTTTTTTTATTTCTTTTTGTTTTAGATCAGTTTGCCTGGTTTTCTTCCCCACCCAAGCCAATGGATTTTCAGAAGATTCTCACTTCTGTATTGAGGCTCAAAGTGGGCGTTAGAAGCTTTTGCTAGATGTTCATCATGGTCATAAAGTGTACCACAACTGTTTATCATGTCAAAAGAATGTCCAATCTTGAGATTTTTGTTGGGTTCACTATGTTGATTTGCAAAACCTACATTGATTCCACAAAACCCTAAGTTGTTTCCACATAAACCTATGTTCATCAGCTGGCTGAGAATCTCATCTAGAAAGAAGTGGGTTTTTGCCCCATTATCAGCTGCTCAAATGGGTTTTTGGAGTAGAAACTTTGCAGGCATCAAACTAGGATATGGTAGCTTGACCAGGAAACAGAATACAAAACTGTGCTAAATTCTGGTCAGAAGTCCCCCATTACCTACATACATTAGAATTGGGTTTGAATTGATTTCATGGGATTTGAGAGAAAAATGCAGTAACCGAGCATGGTGCTATAGTAAGCTGGAGCTTCACAAGCATGTGATCAAAGACTGTGATAAAGCTCTGGAACTCAACCCATCTACTCTTCAGGCTTATTTGTACAAAGGTGTAGCATCCCATCTCTAAAAATCTATATGTATGTATTTTTTCTTTCTACTTGCTGCTGAAAGATGGTTGGTAGTAGAAAAAAGCTCTACCGACATCTCTGTGGATGGCCATAGATTTTATCTCGGTGTTGCTGCTGCTGCCAGAGGCATTGTTGCAAAGTCTTGGACAACGTTTCTGTCCTGATACTGCAGATATGACCAACCCTTTGGGTTGGACCAGGACAGGCATTGGCTGCACTTAACAGGACACAGGAGGCATGCCAGGTGTGGGAGCAAGGCTGCAATGCAGCGCAGGGCCTCTCAACAGAGCTACCCTTAGTGGTAGAACTCCACATGCTAGCCATGCAGGCACAGAGTTCTGGGTTGCTCATGCACACGGCCACTGCTGTTGCACAACCACCCATCACAACCATCAAGAGTTCTTCAAGAGGAATGACGACCACAGTTGTCTCTTCTGTCAAAAAGAACAAGGGCACTTTCTTCTCTCCATTGAATTTGGATTCCGATGTGATTGAGCACATCGAAGGAGGCCCAAGAAACAAGCAGCTGAACCATCATGGGCTACAGTCTCTTACATTGGACATCAGATTGTCAAAAGGCATTGGCCAGGTTGGTCCCATTCCCTACCCATCTTTTCTTTCCTCTACATTCAAGCTCTAAGAATCTCTAGTCAGCATGTAGCAGCCACATCCAAATGATGTGTTGTCATCCAAGGAAAATGCAATAGTGTCATGGTACAACAGATACATGGCCATCCTGTAATGTGGCAGGGTAGTGTACCCTGATCTGAACCTGGATTTGTCTTGTACATGAGCCTTTTTCCTTCCATTTCCACCCAATTGAGATCCTCCAGCTGATGGGTGCCTATCTCAAGAATATTTTTTGCAGGTGAATCGAGGCAACTATGCGGAAGCCATCAGCATATTTGATATGGTCAGAATTGAAACCCAGATCATCATATCTATGATTTTTCTCTTTGGCAGTCTGCTTTCTTGGTCAGGATCCAGATCTGGATTTTTGTGACCAAAGTTTTGAGCTGATTGAAGTTATGTACTTGTTGACATCTGGGCTAAACGTTATGTACTTGTCGACATCCAGGCAAAACTGATATTTATTGTTTGCCCTGCAGCTTCTGGAAGAGAATCCAAAGTCCTGTGATGCGTTACTTGGGAGAGGCACTGCTTATGCTTTTCTGAGGAACTTGGAATTTGCAATCACAGATTTCTCCAAGGTGCAAATGCCCGAGTCTAAATTTCTTCTTCTCCAAGGCTCTTCGTCTTTGTTGGAATGCATTGAAACTTTTATTTCACAAGGAAGCTGTTGCAACTGTTGCAATCGATAATAGTGACTGGGTGGAAGAAGCTTAGGTTTCTGGATGACCAGCATCATATCCTCACTGATTCTTTGTGTTTGTGCACTAGGCAATTGAGGTTGATCCAACAGTTGGAGAGGCTTGGAAAAGACGTGGACAAGCACGTGCAGCCATTGGAGCAACCACTAAGGTTCACATGTCCTTTCCCATTATAGGGTTCTTTCATCTGATATGCAGGTACACCCAACAGTAACAAGGCAAAAAAGGTAACCAATAGTAGAAAGGTGATCGACAGCAATGCCTGGGAGCATTGGACACTTTCAATTGCTGTTGCTCATGTCTCTTTCACAAAGTTGATCACATCAGTCTTGTATGGTGACAGGCTCTTGAAGACTTGACAAAGGCTATGGAGTTGGAACCTGGATCAGCTGACTTGCTCCACGAAAGAGGTTGATCAATGTCATTAGGAAGCACGACCATGACATAATTTCTCTCTATTTCCTGCACTTCTGTCAAAGTGAAACTGGAATCAGTGGTTTTATGTTTCCTACAAGCACATTCCAAGGAGCTGGGCATGGTGGGTTTCTTGTTGGGTCATGTGGGGGTGATGGTGTTTTGGATGCCTTGAGTTTATTTACAGTTTTTCCTTGTTGCAGGTATAGTCTATTACAAGCTCAAGGACTTTGGTGCAGCTGTCAATGATTTACAGGGATGTGTAGTGTTAGATCCCAAGAACAAATTTGCTTACAACTACCTTGTAAGTTTTCTCATCTGAATTTCTCTGCTGGAGCAAGAAAGGTTTTAGGGTTTAGGGTTTAGGGTTTAGGGTCTGCTGCAGCAAGAAAGGAGGTGCTCAGCACATGAAGAACACTGTAGTCCTAATCCTGGTCAGCTTGTTCATCGAATTTGCCATCTTTGAGCTTTTGCAATAGTCAATGGAAGAAACTTCTCTTGTTGCCTGTACATGCGTCTACACGTTCAGATGTTGCAATCTGCAAAATATCCAACCATAGTTTCCTGCAAATGCCTGCATGTGCTTTGTCATATGTGCATGGTCTCAAATTTTTTTGGGGGGTTGAGTTTGGCAGGGGCTGTCTTTGACATCATCAGGTAACTATGCTGAAGGAATTGTGGCTCACCGCAAGGCTGTGGAGCTTGACACAAGTTACAAGGAAGGATGGACTCATTTAGCACAGGTAGTAGTGCTCTTATATCTTCTAATAGAAAAATCTTTGCCACATTACATCGTGGTTCAAGATCCATGAAGGAATATTCTGGCATCTTAGATTACCTTGATGATTTTCTAGAGATCAGGAGGATTGACACTGCACAGTGGAATGTTTGTGGGGTCCCATTGGTGTTGGCAGTCTTACAAAGAGCTTGCAGATTCAGACAAGGCAATTGAATGCTTACAAAAGGCAGTAGCTCTTGATGGCAAGTATGATTATCGGACCCAATATCTCAAAACCCAAAATGGTTGCTATCTCTATTTGGTTTACAGAACACATTTGTTGGCACATTTCACTTTTGCTAGTGAGGAACATCATGATGGAAGGATCTTCTGATCAATTTGGTGCAAACTTGAGCTCATGCACAAATTACATTGTGGAATGTTTTTGGCAGATATGTACAGGCATATCGCTTATGGGGCATCCTGCTTCATGGCCTCGGTGATCATAAGTGAGATTTTATCTCTTCACAATACTCCCATTGATTTGCTTTTATACCAAAAGCCTTTTGATCAGAGCTTTTCAGGCTGACACTTTTCTCTGCCAAACTTTGGGAAAAACCCATGTCTGCAGGAACTCAGTGGATATGCTGTCAAAAGGCCTAGAGGTTGATCTGACTAATTTAGAGTGTCTCTACATGCGGGCTTCTTGCTACCATGCTCTTGGTGAATTCTCTGATGCAGTAAGAACACTGAATCCTTGATAAACACCCATAAATGCTTTAGACTTTTCCTTAGTCTGTCATCTTGTATACTATCATCCTCTGTACCATCTTAAGTGTGCCAGTCAGCATGCAAGTCTTGTTTTGGGCGCAATTATGCATGTGTGTCGACCCACTTTTCAGCAGATGCAAACCTTCTCTCTCCGCCTTGATGTGTGGGTTGATGTGAATTGGAATACAACAGATCAAGGACTATGATCTTGTTCTGCGGATGGACATCAACAGCGCTGAAAACAGGACACTTCAGGACTTGTCTTTTTACCAGGTAAAATACAATCATCAAGCAATGCACTTTTGTGTGACCAGGGTTTAGTCCAACATACACTCTTCACTTAACTCTTCTCCATTTGAGGACCCAGTGTACTGTCTATCTAACCCTCAATGGTTTGCTGCCTGCTGCAGCGAGAGATTGCATTGTACACAGCATCAAAACTGGCATCTCCATTCAACCGCTTTGACATTGATGAAGATCTTGATCCCCTTTTCAAAGTAAGTCAACATATAGGAATTTCTAATCTCCTCTTCTATAATTTCTACTCTCTTTTTATGTCTCTCCTGCCAGCCCCATGCTGCAAAATCAACATCTGCAATTGGCAGAAGCAGGGTTAGAAAAGAAAGGATACTTGGGTACAGCTCCTCAGATCATTCCTTCCAAGCTTGTGGGGGTTGTTTTTTCTCTGGGGATTTGTTTTTGTCAGTCAGCCGTCTGTAACCTGTTACACAGATTGCTCTCTGTTTCCTCCTTTGACTTTCCTGCTGTTGCTGTCTCTAAAGTCAATTGTGGAGAAGCAAAAGAAGCAAAGCATTTCGTTCATCTGCAAACAACCAAATGTGCTTTTTTTTTCTTACTGTCAGTTGGGTGATGTGGGTTGGGCAGGAAGCCTGGTGTAAGCGTTTACCACCCAATCCTTCTTTTAAGCACCAGCCTTCTCTCAATGTGATGCCCAAGGGAGGCCAACTGAGACAACAAGACTCTGCACTCACCAGAACCAAGAAAATGCTTCTGGAAGCTGCTGATGAGATAGGTCGCCTTATACAGTACAATTGTCCTGGATTTCTCCGGAACATACGCCAGGTATGATACCAGAACAATGGCAGGATCAACAGGATTGCCTGATTGAATCTCAGTAAATCAATTCTCACAGCAGGGTTTTTCAGGGTTTAGGGTCTTCCTCATGTCCCCAACATGCTTCTGAACATTTTTAACATGTTTCCCAATGTGACAGCACCGTATGGCAGGACTGGCTGCACTGGAAATTGCACAGAAAGTCTTGTACACTTGGCAGGCAATGCATGAAAACCCACAGGAACTTGAAGATTGCAAAGACAGCTCTCCAAAGTCTTTGCGGAGGAGCAAAAGAAAGAGCAGTAATGGCAGATCTGGCAACCGGGGGGGGCCACAATGCTCAAACAAAGTCGGTCATCCTTCAAATTGCAGGTTACGTGAACGTTATTAATAATGTTGCAATTACAGAATCTTGGGTTTATCTTATCACATGGGCGTTGAGTCTGGATGCTTTCTTGACCGTTTGCTTGACTTGCTTTTGACATTGAATTTGAGGGTTGCAGATGTCAAGAGGATGATGACAGCATGAAGGGTCCTATTGTCTCAACATGGCGGGATGTTTTCTCAATAGCTGTGAAATGGAGACAAGTATCAGAGCCTTGTGACTCTGTTGTTTGGGTGGACATGTTGAGGTATGATGCCCACATCTCAGGATCCAATGTAAGAAAATCAAGCCTGTTGTCCCTGTCTGCTTTCCAACATGTTTGATAGTCAGAGTGCTGGTAGCTATCCTGTCTTGTATGATCTGTTAAGGTGATGACAGATCCAATGTAAGGCAGAGATCGCCTGGAATTGAAAGCAGGTGAATCAAAAGCCAGGTGATTCGGTTCCATGATTCTGGCTTTACCTAATGCATGCAAGTCTTGCAGGTTATGGAAGCATTTTGTGTGCATTGAAGCACTGCAGTTGATGACAAGAACATCATAATCCCATGCACCAGATTTGTGAATATACTGTGAGGTTTTGATGATAGCTCAATTGGGTTGTGGCAGTGAAAAGGAATTCAAAGCAGGTTTTGGGTCACACACACCCATGGTACTTGGACAGGCTAAAGTAGTGCGGTATCACCCAAATGCCGAAAGGTATAAATGCAGGTTCCTGATCAAACATACTGACTGTCCTTTGGGTTATCTTAAAGAAGGCTTCTTGAGATGGAAAAAAATAAAATAAAATTTCATCACATCATGGATGTCATGCTGGCTTTGCAATTCATGGAGCTTTGAACCTACCAAAGTAATTGAAATGGTATCCAAATTACAGCTGACACGAAGGGGGTGAACATTGCAGAGCATTGCAAATTGTGAAGGACTTAATCAAAGTGAGGCACTCTGTCAATGATGCTGCCAATAAAGTCATTGATTTATCAGACCCCAATAAGCTAGTTGCTGTAAGTACTTTGTCCCTCAGTTCCTTCTTTTTCATGCTGTCTTGGGCATGTTCAGTGCTGTACACTTACCAGAGTTTATTTTAATAAAAAGTTGACTAATTAATTATTTGATTGATTTTTGGGTCAACATGAACAGGTGGATGCCACCAAAAGTTGCTTTGACCTCTACAAAGTGGTTGGAAAAACGTTTTGGGTTAACACTGAGTGTATGAGCACAGCCAAAGAAGGGTACCCACCTAACAAATTTTTCACTGTTGTGATGGGCTTCACTTCTTTGCAAGCATCTGTTTAGACTTCATGCAGCACCAAAGAAATGACATTTAGGTTTATTGATGTGACTATTGCAATTTGTGCTTTAAGTCCATCTGTGGGTTTCCTTATGTGCTTGGATCATTCAGGAAAATCTTGGATGGCACACGGCTCACTCTGCAGAAAACGTGAGTCAGCAAGCATTTTTGCTTCAATCTCATTTTTTCTTTCATCAATGATTGTTGGATTTATCAGGAGAATTTTACGTCACTTTTAGCAACTTCTCTGCTGGTCAAAGATGTTTACATCATATCTGTTGAGCCCAGGTTGTTTTATCATGTCTGTTGTGCCCAATTTCTAGATCGAACATAATAATAGCACAGGATCAGTAGCAAGCTAGTTGGGTCTGACAGGTTTCCCTCTTTTGTGGTATGACAGGCCTGCAAAAGGTTTGGAATTCTCAATTCGCACTCCAGGCACTCCTGATCGGTGGGCAGAGTATGATATAGAGATGACTTCTGCTTGGGAGGTATTCTTGATCTTTGCCCTAACCATGTCTCACACTAATTCAGTCACTTTGTGATGTATATGCTTCTGGAATTCATGTTCCTATGCAGAAAAATAAACCAAAGTAGACTCCCTCAGGATCTAGAAAAGTGCAGAATTTCTCATGAGACCCAGGAGGACAACAACACAATGAAGAAAGAATCAAATGGAATTTACTCACAGAGCCAGAGAAACATATACTTTTGCACAGGAAATGCAGCATGTGCTTGTTTTTTGGTTCAATGGTTTGTGAGAAGAGAAGAGAATATATAGGAATGAGTTTGGATTACCTTTTGAGTAGGTTCAGGGTTTAGGGTTTGCATGCTTCTAGGAAAAGGGTTTCAGCTTGATAGGTGTGGGCTGTGTGTTATCAGGCAGTTTGTGATGCATATTGTAATGGAGCATTTGGCTCAATGGATGTTGAAGAGCTGGAGCCAGTTCGTAACAGCATTCTGCGGCTCTGTTTCTACTGGTGAGCAACATCACTGTTTCTACACATGACTCAGTAATTAGTTGGGTCCCAACATGTTTGTTGTCTTCATGTCAGGAGGCACAATGTATTGTTCATTGAAATTTCTGGGGTACAAGAGGATAATATATTTTCTACAGAGATTTTTATTGCTGCAACTCTCATGGGTGTTGATATGTTGTGGCTAGGTTTTGCTAGTACCAAACTTCAGTACCCATAGCAAAAATTTGAGATAACCTTTTTTTGTCATCTGGGTTCATTGGCCTGAAAGGAATAATATTCAAAGTCTTCTAGATCAGATATATTCTCAAAGCTTATGCATTGCATATGCAGGTACAATTTCATGCCTTTGGCAAGAGGGACAGCAGTGGTGGGCTATATCACATTGCTTGGTTTGTTCTTGGCTGCTAACATGAAAATCACTGCCAACATTCCTGAAAACTTTCAGGTATACTTTCTGCTTGTGGGTGCAAATGGGAGTAATGGATGACTGTAGTAAAGCAGTCAGCCAGGCTCAGGTTTAGGGTTTAGGGCTTGTTCAAGGAAAAATGATGTCACAAGACATGATCCAGAACAAAGAAACAGTCAAAATGGGCATTTTCTTATTGGTTACTAATATGCACTGCAATGACAGGTGGACTGGGAGGCAATCTTATCCCCACACCTGAACATGTTCACTGGAGCTGTGCAACCATGGCTGTACCCATCTGTGTCAATGGAGATGTCGTGGCAGAGCTTACCTGACGTTTCTGCGACCTTTGGCACTACAGGAGCAGTCATTTCTGCACTGAGCTCCTATGATATGTAATCTGTTTCATATGATCGTTTCTGCACCTGTAGCATCATACAAGGAGATTGTGTACAACACATATATACCTGAGACAAGAAAATGTTCAGTGTCATAATCTGCATAAAATTGTGTTGTTGTGATTCAACATGAAGCAAATTGGGTGTTCTACCAGGTAGAATGTCTTGAATTGTGTTGCCAGCATCAAGATTGAGTCTTCTTTGGTGAGTTCACTACCACCACCTCGAAAGCTTGTTTTTGAACTCCGCTACCACCCAAAACCACCTACAAATCTTGTTTGTGACCTACTGTGGGACCATCCTTTTAAAGCTCCTGCAAACTGACACAATTTTTGGAATAGGTATCTGTCTAATCAGGATCAAGGTATGGTAAAAAAAACCTTTGGTGTCTATTGCACCTGATTTCAGGTCCACCCAAATAATGCAAAGGATGCAGGTCAATTACAAAGAATGCCTGATTTGAGGCTGACCCAAATGTAAAGAATGTCAGTCTAACACAAAGAATGTATGATTTGAGGCCCACCCAAATGTAAAGAATGCCAGTCTTAACACAAAGAATGCACAAAGCATATCATGTTAATTTTGAAGGGGAACACCCTCCTCATTCCAGGAATTCATCCTTATACAAAATGCACATTTTCTTTAGCACAAACTTCAGCTTTTCTACCCTCTTAAAAATCTGCTACATATGTATGTAGCCAGGCCTAGTGAACAATAGAAATTCAGGCTTCTATGAGGATTATAGAAGCAATGAAGCAAAAAAATTATTGGAATCCATAGAGTACCAATGCCCCAACTGCAACTGCACCAGCTAGCACTCCCAAGAGGACAGAGATAGGGGCACCACCTCCTCCAAGAGCTCTCCCTGTCTCAGGGTCATACCCTGCAAACCTCTTCTTTGGGGCTTGACATTGGGGGCACAGGAATGAATCCGGCTGCAAAACACAAACAAACAGCAAAAACATCTTTTGAATATTTGTTCAGCTCCTTCCATACAAAGACTATCCATCCCCATGATCTCTAACAATTCAACAAGACTGACAAAAAATTTCAAAAGCTGCAAAGTAATCAACAGTAGTACAGTAAAAACCACAAGCTGACTAAGAACCAAGACAATACCTGCTCCTCAAATGGTTTAGAGAGAGTGTAGATGTAGCCACAATCCAAGCATATGTGAGTAGCACGTGACTGCCCAACATACAAAATAACAACAGTTAAATGTTTCCTCCAACAAGAAAAGCTGGATGCTGATGAGAAGGAGACTGTGTGCTTGTATTGAATTGAAAAAACAAGCAGATGGAAAAAGTGTTTTGTGCTGTTGGAAATTGTGCAATAACCCAGCTGTTAGAAAAACATTTTATCCTACCTTCTGGGCCTCTGTGAGCTTCCTCCCAAATCGAGGAGGAGCTGGTCGTTTTGGTAGTCTCTTCACATCAACATCAGCACCTCTGCAACAAAGTACCAGACGTAATTTGCATCAATAATCCCAGAATGCAGATTGCAGATTGTTACACTTATAAGCTCATTTATGAACAAATGGTAAACAAGAGAATATTGCAAGAAATTATGATCTCTCCAACAAGGCATAATACATGGATATTGTCAAAGCAAATTTTCTTGTACTACTCACCTGTTGACAACAAAGTATACACTGTCAGGTTTGGCATTAATGGCTGTCTTGGTGAAGCCAAGCTTGTCAGCTGGCCACAGTTCATCACCAAAGAAGCTGCTTGTGTATATGACTTGATCTCCTGCCTTGAGACCTGCTTTTGCTGCATTTCCTCTTGCATCCACTGCCTGCCAAAAAATGCATAAAAGCAAGTGAGCCTCCTGTGGCCTCCTGGTCTTTTGCACATTGTGTTCACAGGTAGACTGTACCAAGGAAGATTTCATAGTAAACCTTTGGCCCACTTGACATTGGACCACCCTAAAACTGTTTGCTCAAGATATTGGAGTTATGATGTACACTTTGACAAGCTGCAATCTCAGTCAATAATGTGACCAAGTAGCCTTCTACACAACTTCATCAGGAAATCCGACACTTTGCTATCAACACATGTGTGGGTCATCTGTAGTATTCTGAACTTTTTGATGAATTCTGATTGCTAGTCAGTCAGCAAGAAGCACTTGCACCCCAAGTTTGAGCATTACAATAGTGTCAGATGATTTTTCTACACAAAAATACACAAGTGAAAATGGTTTGTTTCTGTACCGTGATGACAACACGGCCACCAGGGTTTTGACCCAATGTTAGGCCCAGAGGCTTGTCCACCTCAGTCTCATACGTCCTTGAGGCACCTGCAGTTTTTGCCCTCACCTGACAAAATTCAACAAATCATTCAACTAACATAGTTGCCTACACTCTTGGAATTCAGTCATAAGTTGTACCCACACTGAGTACCTTGATCTGCACTTCATGCATGGGTTGTGACACAGAGAGGATGAGCAAGACAGGTTTCTTTGGTTGATGGCTGAGCTCCAACAAACAAGAGCTGGCAGCAGAAACAAGAAGGGAGGGTGACAATAGCACATTCTTGGAAAGGATTCCTTGCAATGCAGATATATGGCAAGATTGGCGGCTGGTTTCACATGTGTGAGAAAGCAATTCCCCACATCTGATGATGCTGCTGATAGACAGAATGTGAAAGTTTGGATGATGGAGTCTAGGAGGAAGGCTTACGGCAGGCAGAAGCCGGAAAGTCTTAAGGGGAGCAATTGCAACTGAGCTTCTTCCTGCTTGGATACTTGATTCCAGCAATGCTGTTCCACGAAAAGTGCTCTGTAGCTGCTGCAGATCTCCATGGTAAAACAACATAATATGTGATAAGCTTTTGTGGAAAACTACTAAATGCAAGTCTGTAAAGAGGAGAGGCGAATTATCACAAATACGTGCAGAGATGCTTGCCTAGAAAAACTTCTTCTGATTTCGATTCACAACAAATGAACATCATACTGTAGAAGAAGTTGGATCCAGCAGTCCCCATCAGTACAACACCAACAATTCTGAGCTAACTATCAAGAGAATTAGTTTTGAAGGAAAGAGGATTTTGACCCACAGCGTGGAGGGGGGTAAAAAAAACCCCTAGAGTTCATGAAAAACAAAAAACCCTAGAGCTCATGAAACTACCAGATTTCATTGTGGACATGAATGAACTATAAACACAACACATATGTGTGAAATGAGGATGCAATGACAAACACCCACAAGAATGAATTGCAAAGGCATGAACACAGCATCTATCCCAAGTTCCACCATTCTTGGTATGGTAATTGTGAAACACAAACTTACCCAACTCATAAAGTCTCCAATAGACCCGATGAAAACAGAACCCAAGCACTAAAAAGAAACAACAAAAGGACTACCACATACACCCGCAAAGAAAAAAAAAAAAAAAAAAAAAACCCCAGGGGTGAAAATATTCACCTGAGTACGAAAAGGCCCGGCGACAGAAACAGGGGTGGTAGATGCAGCTCCTTGTGGAGGCGTGGTCATGGAGTGTGCTCCTACCACTACTGAGGAAGACGACGATTGCATTGTACACATAGCTACTGCTGTTGCCATTTCTTGCTGCAAATTGAGATTGCAAAACACACACACACACACACAAACAAAAACACGCACCCTATTTCACTGATCTCACTGATCTCTTCACCAAATGCTTTGCCACTTGAAATCTCTCGTACAAACCCCTTGGGCGAAGCTCTTGTGGTGATAGATTTGTGTAAGATGTCCGCGTCCCAAGGATCCCAGAACGGAGCTCGAAAAGCAAAAAGCTCCAAAGTGCGTACGTTGGTGGGGGTGGAGATAACCCTTTATTGCTGGACTGTTCAGAACCGTGTAATTTGTAAACCTGAAACCCCCACCCCCCCCCCTCTTTTGGACACCCAAAATGGGGGGTTTTTTTTTTTCCCCACATTTTTTGGATTTTCATACTATTAACTTATATGAAGTGAAAGCTAGAATTTAATTTTAATTTAAAACGCCCTTTTTTGGGTTCCTCCCCAATCTTCCTTAGTTAGTTTCTCTTGATTCTTTTTTTTTTTTTTAAGGATTTTTTTTTGGTCGGACCATTTGTAATCAGTGTTTGCCCCTATAACTCTTTTTTCATAATGCCAAGA
>Ga0209611_10008398_pt1 | contig 16162 bp, 15 predicted proteins | sample S1TSphgellanicum_3_FD_187693 | JGI IMG/M metagenome (GOLD analysis project Ga0209611, IMG submission 187693) | Host-associated microbial communities from peat moss isolated from Minnesota, USA - S1T2_Fc - Sphagnum magellanicum MG (SPAdes) (version 2) | ecosystem: Host-associated > Plants > Peat...
CCGTCAGCCTAGGCGGCCATCATCCGCTCCACCTCGGCGACGATCTCGCGCAGGTGGACGGGCTTGGCGAGGACCTTTGACCCGGCCGGCGCACGCTCGCCCGCGGACAGAGCCACGGCCGCGAAGCCGGTGATGAAGATGATCCGCAGCGCCGGCTCCCGCGCCGCCGCCACCCGCGCCACCTCGATGCCGTCTATGCCCGGCATGACGATATCGGTGAGCAGCAGATCGTAAGGGCCCTCGTCCAGGGCCTCCACAGCCGTCTCGCCATCGGGGCAGGCCCGCACCTCATAGCCCGCGCGCTCCAGCGCCTTGGTGAGAAAGCGCCGAAGGGAGTCGTCGTCTTCAGCCAGGAGAATTCGATTCATGAGTGCGCCAACCGGATTGATCACCCTACCATAGTCGCCGTGTGTAAACCGGCGATAAACCGACCGCCCTCGATCGAACCCGCGGTGCGCATTGACCCCCGCCTCCATGACCGAATAATGGCGCCGATGGACGTTCCCGCCGGGCCACAAGGCTTCGATTTCGGTGGCGCGACCCGGCCGGACGCCACGGCTGGGCCGGCGGCCTTTGATGTTGTGCGCCCTGACGCCCTGCAAAGCCCGGTTATCTTTTCGTCCCCCCACTCGGGCCGGCTGTATCCGGCCCACCTCCTCGCAGCGTCTGCGCTGGGCCCCGCGGCGATCCGCCGCTCCGAGGACTGTTTCGTGGATACGCTGATCGACGGCGCCCCCGCCTTTGGCTTTGCGCTGATCACCGCCCGCTATGCCCGCGCCTATATCGACCTGAACCGGGAGGCCTATGAGCTCGACCCCGCCATGTTCGAGGACGAACTGCCGACCTTCGCCCAGGGCAAAACGGCGCGGGTGGCCGCGGGCCTGGGCGCGATCGCTAGGATCGTGGGCGACGGCCAGGAAATTTACGCCCGCAAGCTGAACTTCGCCGAGGCCGAGGCGAGGATCGATGGAGTGTACCGCCCCTATCATGCCGCCCTGTCCAGCCTGATGGCGGAGGCGCAGGCGGCGTTTGGGGGGGTCATTCTGATCGACTGGCATTCCATGCCTTCGGCTGCGGCGCGCGCTGTTCGGGGTCGGCGCGCGCCCGACTTCGTGCTGGGCGACCGCTTCGGCGCCTCCTGCACCGCATCGCTCTCCGGGCTGATGGCGCGCGAACTGAAAGCCATGGGCTATGAGGTGGCGCGCAATACGCCCTACGCCGGCGGCTATACCACCGAGTTCTACGGCCACCCCGGTCAGGGGGCTCACGTGCTGCAAATCGAGATCAACCGCGGCCTCTATCTCGATGAAGCGGCCCTGGCCCCCAGCGCCGGCTTCGCCAAGCTGAAAGACGACGTAGAAGCGTTATGCGCGCGTATCGCCGCGATGTGGCGCGGGCTGATTTAAGGCGCCTCTAGGTTCCTGCTGGCTTGGTGGCGTCGACCGCGGGTTTAGCCGCTGCGCCATCGTTGGCGGGCGTTGCGGCGACCGCGGCGGCGGCGGTCGGCGCGGGCGCCGCGGCGGCGGGACTGGGGGCTGGGATCGCCACAGGGCTGGAGCTCTGCTGACGCAGCCACGCGATCAGATTGATCCGGTCTTGAGGTTGTTTCAGGCCTACGAAGCCCATCTTGGTGCCGCTCAGATAGGCCTGGGGACCGGCGATGAAGCTGTAGATATGGTTGTAGTCCCACACCCCGATCTTGCCGCCGAAATCGACCATGGCGGAGGAGTAGGAGAAGCCCGGGTGGGTGCCGGGCTTACGACCGATCACGCCCCAGAGGTTCGGACCGGTCTGGTTCGGACCGCCATTGGCGAAATTATGGCAGGACTGGCACTTCTGCGAGATCGTCGCGCCGGCGGCGACGTCGGCGGTTTTTAACACCGTACCCCAGTCGGGGGGAACGTCCGGCGCCGCCGTTTCGGGCGCGGCGGCTTCCTGCACGACGATCTTATCCCCCATCACCTTGGGCGGATGGGGCGCGAAGATCATGTCCGAGGCCACGCTAAGGCTGAACAAAACCAACAAGGTCGCAAAGATAGCGCCGGAAATTTTGTTGCCACGCAGATCGTCGGTCTGTTGCGCCATACTCGCCCTCGGCCAGTCGCCCCCGCCAAAGCGATTCCGCGCTTCGGCTTGCTCGGCGGTCTCTTACACGCTACCGGCCAAGGTGCAACCGGCAGAATGGCGCCGTCCTAAAGCCCCCTCAAACCTTCACAGCGAATCATGAGCCCGATCGTCCTTATTCCCGCGCGACTGGCGGCGACGCGTCTGCCGGGAAAGCCCCTGGCCGACATCGGCGGCTCAGCCATGATCGTGCGGGTGCTGCGCCAGGCCTTGGCCGCCGACGTCGGCCCGGTCGCGGTGGCGGCCGGCGATCCTGAGATCGTGCAAACCGTGCGCGAGGCCGGCGGCGTCGCCGTCTTGACCGACCCCGCGCTCCCGTCCGGCTCCGACAGGATCATGGCGGCGCTGGCGGCGCTCGATCCCCATGGGCGACACGATACGGTCATCAACCTGCAAGGCGATATGCCGTTTGCGGCGCCGTCCCTGATCGCCGCCTGCGCCACCCTTCTGCGGGACGAACCCGCCTGCGACATCGCCACCGCCGTCGCGCCGGAGAGCGACTTGGCCGATCGCGACAATGCCGATGTGGTCAAGGCGGTCTTGAGCCTGGAGGCGGGCGCAGCTAAGGGCCGCGCGCTCTATTTCACTCGCTCGCGCCTCTATGGCGAAGGGCCGATCTGGCGTCACATCGGCATCTATGGCTATCGCCGCGACGCCCTGGCGCAATTCACCGCCGCCCCGCCCTCCCCGCTCGAACGCCGGGAGAAGCTGGAGCAACTCCGCGCGCTGGAGCTCGGCCTGTCGATCTGGGCGGCGGTGGTCGATACAGCCCCGATTTCGGTCGATACGCCCGCCGACCTTACGGCGGCGCGGGCTGTGGCGGCGGATCGCCCGTCTTATTGATCGTGACCTGGGTCGGATAGGGCATGTCGACGCCCTCAGCCTGGAACGTCTCCTTGACCCGACGCAACATGGCGTAGCGCGCCTGCGGCCTAAACGCATGAAACAGCCCCAGGCGCCGCATAACCTGTCCACAATTTCACTCCCGCTCTGGAACGTGAGCCTCTAGAGTCAGGGGCGCATAAGGGACGCGGCATGATCGACGCCGAAAATGTGGTCTATGACTATCCCAGCGGTAGGGCTCTGCGGGGGGTGAGCTTTGTGGTGCGGGCGGGCGCGGTGCTGGCCTTGGTCGGACCCAACGGGGCCGGCAAGTCGACCCTGATGCGCTGTATCGCGGCGCTGGATGTTCCCACGCACGGCGCGATCACCGTCCAGGGCCTCGACACCCAGGCCGATCCGCGCGCCGTTCACGCCAGCCTCGGCTATCTGCCGGATATCTATGGCCTCTATGATCGGCTGAGCGTGCGCCGGTGCCTGATCTATGCGGCGCGGTCGCGGGGCGTCGCGCAGGCGGATGCGCCCGCCGCGGCGGAAACCGCCGCCGCCCGGGTGGGTCTCAGCGATCGAATGGAGAGCTTGGCCGGCCACCTCTCCCGGGGCCTGCGCCAGCGCCTGGGCATCGCCCAGAGTCTGGTGCATCGGCCCCGGGTGCTGTTGCTGGACGAGCCGGCGTCGGGGCTCGACCCCGAGGCGCGCGCCAGCCTGTCCGCGCTGATCCGCAGCCTGGCGACCGACGGCATGACGCTGGTGGTCTCCTCCCACATTCTGTCCGAGCTTGAGGACTATTGCAGCGAGATGCTGATGCTGCGGGACGGCGAGGTCGTCGGCGGCGGCGTGGTGCGCCTCGACGGCGGCGCCCCGCAAAACGCCGAGGCCGAGGGTGACGACGCCACACAAGCCCCGCCCGCGCCCGTCCTGGTCCGGGTCGCCTTCGCCGCGCCCGCCAGCGAGCTTGTCGAGCGGCTTGGCGCCTTGGGCTTCAGTGTGAGCCGGATCGAGGGGGCGGACGCCATCCTGGCGCTTGATCCTGGCCCGGAGGCGGAAAGCGCGGCCTTAAGCGCCCTGGTCCAGGCCGGCCTCCCCGTCCGCAGCTTCACCAGCGTACGACAAACCCTGGAAGAGACCTATCGCGCCGCCGCCTCAGGCCAGACGTCCGATGCACCGAGATCTGGGAGCGACGCATGAACCCGGAACTGCAGCGCAATCTCTGGCTGGACGCCCCAACGCGCCGCCTGATCGGCACGGCCGCGGTTCCGGCGCTGATCTTCCTTCTGGTCTGGCTGGTGGACCGGGGCGGCCATCCCAACGCCATCGTCATCGTCGGCGCGATCATGTTCGTCGGCGCCGCCCTGATCTGGGCGCCCCGAGAGGCCCGGGCGGCGGTGACCGACGAGGTCTATGCCCGCACCTGGGACTTTCAACGCACCTCTGCGCTCGCGCCCTGGACGCTGACCTGGGGCAAGCTGGTCGGCGCGACGGCGCGGCCGTGGCTGCTGGCCGGCCTGAGCCTCCTGATCGCTTTCCTTCAGCTCGCCAGCCTCACCAGCTTAAGCCACGCCCTGTTCTGGGTGATCGTCGCTCTGGCGCTCGGCGTCCTGATGCAGGCGAGCGGCCTCGCCATCGGCCTGATCGAAATCCGCAAGAGCCGCGCGGCCGGTCATCCGCCGGGCCAACGATCGGCCGGCCTGGCGCTCCTCTCCCTCGCCCTCCTGGCTGCGGGGGCCTACATCTGGGCGCACACCCATATGGTCTGGTCGGCGGACCTGCACGGGGGCGTCCTGACGCCAGGGAGCCAGCCTTTGATCTGGTGGGGCGCGACCTATGATCCTGTGCGCTTCGCCGCCCTCAGCCTGACGGTGTTCGCCGTCTGCGCGGTCGGCTGGGCTTGGCGGCTGATGCGGCTTGAGCTTCAACTGCGCAACCTGCCCTGGGCCTGGGTCGGGTTCGTGGCGGTCGCCGCCCTCTACGTCGCAGGGTTCGACCTAAATCCAGACGCCGATATCGGCATGCTGGATCAAAGGCTGGCCCTGGCCGGCGCCGTTTGCACCGTCTGCGCCTACCTCGGCGCCTTGATCGAGCCGGCGGACGCGGTGCGCGCGCGCCAGGTCCTCGCCGCGCTCAATCCCTTCCGCGGGCTCGATCTCGACCACTTGATCTGGACCACGCCGCTCGTCGCCAAGCCCCTGGCGCTCACGGTCATTCTGCTCGTTTGGGAGGCCATGATCCGTAACCGCGACGCGGGCCCGCCCCAGGCGCTATTGGCCTTGGCGACCTTGGCCTTCGTCCTGCGCGATCTGGGCGTCATTGCGGCGCTACGATTTGGGCGCCCTGGCCGAAGCGACTTCGGCGTCTTGATACGGTTGGCGCTGTTCTATGTCGTGGGCGCGCTGGTCGGCCGGTTGTTTGGCGGCGCCCGCGGACCAGCGCTCTTTATCCCGACGCTCGATCCCCCAGGCTTGAGCCTCGTCGCAGGCGGGGTCCAGGCCGTCGCCGCCTGGACCTGGGTCGCCTGGCGCTTGGCCAAACCTCCTCAAGTCTCAGCCGCCGCAGATGCTCTGGCCTCGTCTTAGCGCGCACGTCCCGCTGACGCTGACTTTCCTCCGCTAAGGGAGGAGAAGGACAGTGATTTGTCGACCCGTCTTAAGGCGACCGTCAGGCGGCGCGGCGCCGCTTGACGGCGCCGTCTTCTGCGGTGCTCGACAGGGCGTCCACCTGCTGGCGCCCGTCGTTGAGGAGCTGATCGATCTCCTTGATCGCGCCGGATGCGCCGACCGCCAGCTTGCGGATTTCCTGGGCGACCAGGGCGAAGCCGCGACCGCTTTCCTGGGCGCGCGCAGCCTCGACAGCGGCGTTCAGAGCCAGGAGGTTGGTCTGGCGTGCGAAGCCGTTGATCGTCTCGACGACGCCGGTGATCCCCTCCATCATCTGGGTCATGCTGGCGATCGAGGCGCCGACCGTCTTTCGGCGCTCGGTGATGTCGCCGGCGCACATCAAGATCCGTTGGGGCCGACCCTCAAGATCGCGCAGCACGGTGAAGAGCGCGTCGAGCCACAGCGGATCGCGACTCTTTCGCTTAGCCTCCAATTCCCGGCGAAGCGCGCCGCTCTGTAAGAGCGTGGCCATATCGGTTGGGCTTAACAGATCCCTAAGCCTGGTCTCAAAGGCGTCGCTGCTCGACAGAACGGCGTTGCAGACCAGGGGCTCGCCGTCCGCCGACCACTCGGCCATGGCGTTGGAGGCGCTGATCGCGTTCAGCTTGGTGGTGAACTCGAGCGCCTTGAGTTTGGTCTCGGTGACATTGGCCTGAACGGACACATACCGCTCGATGCGCCCGTCGGCGCCCCGGACGGGATTGATGGCCAGGCTGATCCAGTAGGGGCGCTTTTGCCGATCGTAATTCAGGATTTCATCATAGAAGGCCTCGCCGGCGCGCAGCTTTTCGCGGACCCGCGCCACCGTGGCCTTGTCGGTATCAGGCCCCTGCAAAATCCGCCCCGGCGTGCGGCCCGCAACCTCCGCCAACGTATAGCCGGTCAGGCGCTCGAACCCGCGGTTGACGTAGATGATCTTTTGCTCGGCATCGGTGATGACGACGGAATTATCCGTCTCGTCGGCGACGAGCGACAAGAGGTTGAACTTCGCTCGCTGCTGAACCTGTTGCGTGATGTCGGTGGCGAATTTGACCACCTTGGAGAGGCGGCCGCTGGCGTCGAAAATCGGATTGTAGGCGGCCTGCAGCCAAATCTCGGCGCCATCCTTTCTGATCCGCCGAAATTCACCCGACTGGAACTCGCCCTCCCCCAGCAAGCGCCAGAAATCCTTGTATTCAGCGCTCGCCGCGTAGCTCCGGTCGACGAAGAGACTGTGATGACGGCCGACGACTTCGTCGGCGGTATAGCCGACGACATCGAGGAAATTTTGATTGGCCGACAGGATCGTGCCGTCGAGGCTGAACGCGATGACGGCTCTGGAACGATCGATGGCCTCGATCTGACCGGCGTTGTCGGCGCTGACGGTCTTGGCGGCCGTAATGTCCGCCGCGAACTTGACGACCTTGTAGGGGCGCCCCTCCGGATTCAGAATCGGGTTGTAGGACGCCTGAATCCACACCTCCCGGCCGCCCTTGCCAATGCGCCGGAATTCGGCCGAGACGAATTCGCCGTCGCGGAGCCGACGCCACAGCGTGGCGTATTCCTCAGACTTTTCATAACCAGGCTCGACAAACAGGCTGTGGTGGCGGCCGACAACCTCTTCGGCGCTATAGCCCATCGCCTTCAAGAAGTTCTCGTTGGCCTCCAGGATGACGCCATCCAGATTGAAACTTATGATCGCCTGGGAGCGGTCGATGGCTGTGATCTGTCCAGAGAAGTCCGCAGCCTCGATCATCGCCGCTGTGATGTCCGTCGCGTATTTTACGATCCGCTCGGGCCGGCCGTGTTCATCGAGTATGGGATTGTAAGACGCTTCAATCCAGACTTTGCGGCCGCCTTTGCCGCAACGCGGAAACTTTCCCGCGACATATTCTCCAGCCCGAAGCCGCCGCCAGAACGCGCTATAGTCTTCACTTTTTGCGTAGTCGGATTCGACAAGCATCGAATGGTGTTGGCCGACGATTTCGTCGGCATGATAGCCAATAGCCTTCAGGAAATTATTGTTCGCAGATAAAATCCGGCCGTCCATATCAAACTCTATGACGCCCTGTGAGCGGCCGATCGCCTCAAGTCTGGCCTCTAAAGCGCGAATTTTATGGGATACGTCTTTGTTATTGAGCTGTTTCCTATAAGACCAAGGCATTGATACTTCCTGTCTCACGCAACTTCGGCACACTTGTATATCGCCGCTTTCGATACATTCACTTAAACAGAATAGTAAAAATTTGGGTTACTTTATAAAAAATTCGATATTTTATGTGGCGCTCGGGGAGTTTATTCAGCCGTTCAGGGCGCGTCGTTAGACTGGGCCGCCCCCGCCTCCATCCGGGCCAACAGGGCGAGCAGCGCGGAAATATCGTCGGCTTCCGCCGCCGGCTTGTCCCAGCGGATGCGGTTGATGCGGGGAAAGCGCATCGCCACGCCGGACTTATGACGGGTCGAGCGTTGCAGCCCCTCGAACGCCACCTCGAACACCAGGCCAAAGCCGCGATCGGCGCGCACGGCGCGGACCGGGCCGAAGCGTTCGACCGTGTGATCGCGGACGAACTTGTCGATCTGTTTCAGCTCCTCATCGGTAAAGCCGAAATAGGCCTTGCCCACGGGCGTCAAAGCCCCCTCCGCCCAGACCCCGAAGGTGTAGTCCGAATAGAAGCTGGAGCGCTTGCCGTGGCCGCGCTGGGCGTACATCAGCACGGCGTCGACAAGATAAGGGTCGCGCTTCCACTTGAACCATGGCCCCTTGGGCCGGCCGCCCTCATACAGACTATCCCGCCGCTTCAGCATCAAGCCTTCGGCGGCGCCGGGATCGCCCGGCGGCGGAGCCGCGCGAACGGCGGAGAGTTCAGCCCAGGTCGAGAACGGGACGAGGGGCGAGATATCAAGCCGCTCTCCTCCATGGTCGGCGACCATCGCCTCCAGCCGGCCGCGGCGCTGCGCCCACGGCAGATGGCGCAGGTCTTCCCCAGCGTCGGACAGGAGGTCGTAGGCCCGGATCGCCACGGGATAGGCCGCGGCCAGCTTGGCGTCGACCGTCTTGCGGTTCAGCCGCTGCTGCAAGTCCCCGAACGGCGCCGCCCGCCCGTCCCGCAGCACGAGCAGCTCCCCATCGATCACGCCCTCGAAGCGCATGGCCGCCATCAGCTCAGGAAAAGCGCCTGAAATCTCGTCGCCGGTGCGGCTGTAAAGGCGCGCGACGCCGCCCTCGCGAATGGCCTGGACGCGGATGCCGTCCCACTTCCACTCTGCGGCATAGGCGGCCGGGTCGAGGCGCGCGAAATCCACGGCCTCGTCGATGGCCTGGGCCAGCATCATGGGACGGAAACGGCCGGCGGCTTCGGGCGTCGGTCGCGGGGCCCGGCCTTCGAGCCAGGCGAACAGCTCGACATAGGGCGGCTCCAAGCCGTGCCAGAGCTCTTCGATCTCCGACAGCGCGACCGGCTCGCCAAAGGTCGTGCTAAGGTTGGCGGTCGCCTGCTTGGCCAAGCGGGCCGATAGGCCGACGCGCAAGCCGCCGGTGATCAGCTTCAGCAACGCCCAGCGGCCGGTCGGCTGCAGCGTATCGAGCCACCCCTCCAGCAACCGGGGGGTCGCGGCGCGGGACGTTGCGCGCAAGGCGTCCACCACCTCCGGCAGGGTCGGCTCGGGCGCATTGACGCCGGCGCGCGCGGGCCAGACCAGGGCCGCCGTCTCCGCCAGGTCGCCCACATAGTTGTAGGACCAGGCGAAGAGGTCGGCGTCCATCCGCGCCGCAAGGGCTTGGCGGATCATGGCCGGCTTGGCGGCCGGAAAGCTCAAGGTCCCGGTCAGCGCGGCCAGGGCCCAGCCCCGCTCAGGATCGGGGGCCGCCGCCAGATAGTCCTGCACCAGGGTCAGCTTGGCGTTGCGAGAGGCGGTGAAGGACAGGCGATCCAGCAGGTGGGCGAAGGCGCGCATGGTCCCTCAACGATCCAGGAAGGCCACACCTAGCGCGCTCGCATCGTCGGCGCCATTGACATCCAAGCTTCGGACTGGAAAGAGCGCAGACTTGACGGCGCCCCTGCCCGCGATCATTTCGGCCCCATGACCTACATCGTCACCGACCCCTGCATCAAATGCAAGTTCATGGATTGCGTAGAAGTCTGCCCCGTGGACTGCTTCTATGAAGGCGAAAACTTCCTCGCCATAAACCCTGATGAGTGCATCGATTGCGGCGTTTGCGAGCCCGAGTGCCCCGTCGACGCCATCAAGCCCGACACTGAGGATGAGCCGGACGGCCGCTGGCTGAAGGTCAACTCGGACTACGCCAAGATCTGGCCGAACATCACGGTCAAGGGCGAACCGCCGGCGGACCGTGCGGACTTCGAACGCGAAACCGGCAAGTTCGAGAAATACTTTAGCGCAGCGCCCGGAACGGGCTCTTAAGGCTTAAAGCCAGACCGCAATCGGCGGCCCAGCCAGGACGATGACGCCGCCCTGGCTGGCGCTCCAAAGCGTGACCGTCTTTGCATTCCGCCGCGGTGTGTGATATTTAAGACTTCTGGCAGGGGTGACGACGCATTTCGCGCCACCGCTGTCATTCTTTAAATCGGCCGTCCGGTTTGGCGCGCCTCACGTAACGCTCCGAAGGTGTCCTGCTGTAAGATGAAAGAGATGTCCTGTCACGCCTCAATGGGGCGAACGCAGGCGGCTCTGCGTCCTTACATGGGCCTCCCCGGCTCCGGCCCGTTCCGGCGCTTTGTCCGGACGAGACACAAGAAGGACTTTCCATGACCACTAGCGTTTCGGATTTCGCCGTTGCGGATCATGTCGTCTATCCGGCCCATGGTGTAGGCCAGATCGCCGCCGTGGAGACCCAGGAAGTCGCTGGTTTGTCGCTTGAGGTCTATGTCATCACCTTCGACCATGAAAAAATGACCCTGCGCGTTCCCACCCGTAAGGCCAAGGCCGCCGGCCTGCGCTCGCTCGCCGATTCCGACGTGGTGACCAAGGCGATGACGACGCTTAAGGGTCGCGCCCGGGTGAAGCGCACCATGTGGAGCCGTCGCGCCCAGGAATATGAAGCCAAGATCAACTCGGGCGATCTGATCTCCATCGCCGAAGTGGTCCGCGACCTGCACCGCGCCGACAATCAGCCGGAGCAGTCCTATTCCGAGCGCCAGCTGTACGAATCCGCCCTGGACCGCATGGCCCGCGAAGTCGCCGCGATCGAACAAATCGACCGCGACGCCGCTATCGGGCTTCTGACCAAGTCCCTGGTCAAGGCGGCGTAAATTTAGGTTAGGATAGCTTAACGTTCCGCTCATTCCGGCGAAGGCCAGGAGCCAGATCGAAGGGTGCAAACCCTTATAAAGTCTCGCTCTTTGATCTGGGCGCCGGCATTCGCCGGGGTAAGCGGGATAAAAAAGCCGACCCTAACGGGTCCCAGCGGAGAGCGCCTAACCGCGCGATAAATGCCGGACGGCGCGTCCACCAGCCACCTGTTGCGACCCAAGCTGGCGACCGTGTTGGGGGAAGGCTACAGCTTAGGCGCCTTTCGCAAAGATGCGCTCGCCGCTCTGACCGTGGCGATCGTCGCCCTGCCGCTCTCGATGGCCATCGCGGTCGCTTCGGGCGTCTCGCCGGAGCGGGGTCTTTACACCGCCATCGTCGGCGGCTTCATCGTCTCGCTTTTGAGCGGTAGCCGGTTCCAGATCGGCGGCCCCGCGGGCGCCTTTATCGTTCTGGTGGCCTCGACCGTCGCCCGGTTCGGCGTCGAGGGTCTGCTGCTCACCGTCTTCATGTCCGGCCTCCTGCTGACCCTGATCGGCGTGCTCAGGCTCGGCTCGCTCATCCGCCATATCCCCCATGCAGTCACCGTCGGCTTCACCTGCGGCATCGCGGTCACCATCGCCGCCAGCCAGTTGAAGGAGCTGGGCGGCCTGCACCTGATAGGCCCAGAGCCAGGCCTGCTCGGCCCCAAACTCCTGACGCTCGGCCGCGCGCTCACGACCCTGACCCCAGCCGCCCTTGCGGTGGGCGCAGGCTCGGCGGCCCTGATCTTCGCCCTTCGCCGCTATCGACCGACCTGGCCCGGCATGCTGATCGCCGTGGCGTTGGCGGCGCTGGCGGCAGGGCTCCTGCACTTACCGGTCGCCACCATCGGCAGCCGTTTCGGCGGCCTGCCCCATGGCCTCATGCTCCCGCACTTTCCCATCGTGACGCCGCACCTGGTGCTGATGCTCCTACCCGCAGCGCTCTCTTTCACGCTTCTGGGCGGGATCGAAAGCCTGCTCTCGGCCAAGGTGGCGGATAGCATGACGGGCCGGAAACATCGCTCGAGCATGGAGCTGATCGCCCAAGGCCTGGCCAACATGGCCTCGGCGCTCTTCGGCGGCATCAGCGTCACGGGCGCCATCGCCCGCACCGCCACCAATGTCCGCGCCGGCGGCGTCAGCCCGGTCTCGGGCATGATGCATTCGATCTTCCTGCTGCTCTTCCTACTGGTAGCCGCCCCCTTGGCCAGCTTCGTGCCCCTCTCGGCGCTCGCGGGCGTGCTGTTGGTGGTCTGCTGGAACATGGCCGAAAAGGCGGAGTTCGTTAGGTTGCTGCGGAATTGGCGCACCGCGGCGGTGCTGATCGCGACGTTTGGGCTGACGCTGGTCAAGGACCTGACCGCGGGGATTATAGCTGGATGCGTGCTGGCGGCGGTGCTTGCGCTGGTGAAGCGGGGGGCGCCGGAGGAAGGCGGATAGACAGCGCTAGCTCGAGCTTGAGGTGCGCTTTTCCTAATTTGTATATATAATGAAGATCGCTAACAGAGGCTCTAGATTGAGTATTTCGGCCGACATCGTCGCTCTGCTGCGCTGGGATACTCCAGGTAGCGCTCCCGATCAGGCCTATGTCCGATTGCGGCAAAACCCCGCTTACCCGCTCGCCGCGCGCGCCTTCGCTCAAAACATGCTGTCCCAGGCGACGGCTGATCGCGCAATCGACGGCATCCTGAAGGACGCGGGCCGCAATGTAGCGGCCAAGTGCCTAGCCTATCTTCATGTCACGGGGGGGCTCACCCTCCCGCGTCTTAAAGCGCTCTGCGAGTCAATCGGCTTCATCAGTCCAGGCCGGGTTCGTGCGCTGTTGCTCTATCTTCGCTATTTGGGTTACGCCGAACCCACAGCGTCGATCGACCGTACCGCGCCACGGCTCTATCTGCCCACCCAGCGGTTCCTAACGGCCTGGCGAGGCCATACGCGTGGCATACTGCAGGCGACGGCGGTCGCAGAGCCCGCCGTCTCTCTCGTGCTCGACGCCTTGGACGCCCCGGGCGTGTTCGACATCTTTGTGCGCAATGTTAGCGAGGGCTATCTGGAGGGACTTCGCAGCGTCGATGTGGAGTCCCCTTTTTTCACCATCTTCATGCATCGCTACGCTGGCGCTCAAATCGTACACGCCATGGTGACGGCGAGCACCGACGGCTTTCCACCCCAAGAGCCCTTAGGCTTGACGGCCTCCGGCGCCGCTCAGCGCTTTGCTGTATCGCGCGCCCACGTCAGGCGAATGCTCTCCGCAGCGCAGCGCGAAGGCATGCTGCGCTTGACCGGCGATGGCGCGATTATTCTGGAGCGCGCTGGTCGCGATGCGATCGACCATATATACGCCACTCAGCTTATTATCTTCCTGGTCGCCGCCGCGCGCACCCTGAACGCCCTGCCTGAGCTGATCGACCATCGCGCGGTCGCCTGAGCCGACTACCCGCCCGCCATGCCCGACATCGGGTACCGCAAGCTCGCATCCCCATGAAACTCCCGCGGCCCGACGTGGACCAGACGGCTTTGGGTGTCGAGCCAGAGCTTGCCGCCGAGGCTGCGCCAGCGGTGGCAGAAGGCGTAGTCTTCGCTCAAGTACTCGCCGCTCAGGGGCTCGATCATGCAGTCGAACAGGGCGTACTGGTTGGGGCTTAAGCTCGGTCGCGCATGGTTGTGGGAGGCTGTGAACTTGGTCTCGGGAAAGGCCGGGATCATCCGCTCCAACGCGTCGCGGCGGATCAGCATGAAGCCCGTGCCGGCGTAAACGGCGGTGGCGAAACCATCGACCTGAACAAGCGCCTCGCCCGTCTCGAACGCGCCGACGTAGCGGAGCTGGGCGGTCTCCAGCGGCTCGCCGGCGCGGGCGCGCTCCAGAACGGCGTTGTCATAGTTGATGATCTTCAGCGGATACATGCCCGCCACCACCTCCTGATCGAACCTCAGCATCCGGCCCACCTGTTCGGGATCGAACCCGATGTCGGCGTCGATGAACATCAGGTGGGTGGCGTGCGCCTGGTCCAGAAAGGTGGTCATCAGCGTGTTGCGCGCCCGGGGGATCAGCGAGTCGTAGCCCAAGAGCTCCACGCCGACCGACAGGCCGTTGTTATTGCCATAGGCCAGGAGCGCGCAGATCGACTGCATATACCGCTGGGTGACGAGACCGCCGTAACAGGGCGTGGCGACCATCAGATGCACGGGTGTCTCCTATCCGGAGCCGGGGGATAAGCGCCGACATGGCGACTCGAAGCGAGGCCAGCTTAGCGAGCCCGCGAACCGTAAGCGAGGCGCATTCGGCCCGGACCTCAAGACCTGGGCGCCGCGCCCAAGGGAAGCTGGACATGGGCGGTCAGCCCCTCCGCGCTCGACGTCAGCCAGACGTCGCCGCCGTGCTCGCGGGCGATGGAGCGGGCGACCGAGAGGCCGAGCCCGATGCCGCCGACGTCCATGTTTCGAGCCGGGTCGGTGCGGTAGAAGGGTTGGAACACCCGCTCCAGCTCGCTGTCGGGCAGGCCGGGGCCGGCGTCGGCGATCTCGACCCTGACGTCTGCGCCCACGACCTGGACCGCGACGCGGGCGAGGGCGCCATATTTCAGCGCATTGCCGACCAGATTGTCGAACAGGCCCTTCAGCGCCATGGCGTCGCCATCGACGACCGGAGAGCCGCCGTCTTGCAGGCTTGGCGCCTCCAGCGCCACATCGCCGCCCATCAGCGCCGCGTCGTCCACCACACATTCCAGGAGCGAAACCATGTCCAGCGGCTGGCGTACCCGGGCCGCGCTGGCGTCGCGGATGAAGTCGAGCACGGCGGTCAGCATCGCCTCCATCTGGGTGACGTCGGCGTTGACCGAGGCGCGCAAGGCGTCGTCGGCCCGCTCCAGCTTGAAGCGAATCCGGGCCAGGGGCGTCCGCAGATCGTGGGAGATGGCGCCGACCATGGCGGTGCGATCCTCCACATAGCGGCGCAACCGGCCCTGCATGTCGTTGAAGGCGTAGGCGACCGCGCCCAGTTCGGCCGGTCCATCGGGCTCGATCGGCGGGGCGTTCAGGTCTTTGCCGAACCGCTCCGCGGCGCGGGCGAAGGCGCCGAGCGGCGCGGTGATCCGACGCGCGAACAGATAGCCGGCGGGCAGCACGGCCGCCAGGCTCAGAAACAGCCAGAGCAGGATCCGCCGTTGCCACTCAGCCGGAAAGGGTTCTGGCGAAGATTGCACGATGGTCCAGCGCCCGTCCGGCCGCTGCGAGGCGGCGACGAAGGCGCCGAACACAAGGCGTTCAGGGCCGAATTCGCCGCCCCTGGGCGACGGCGGCCAACCTCCGTCGCCACGCCGCCAGTCGAACGGGGACGAGTCGGACGAGGCAGGTGGCCCGTTCGGCCGAAGACCAAAGGATGGGGGACCCTCAGGCGGGGGCCTGGGCAGGGGGCCGGGCGGGAGTTCGCGCCCTTCGCCGTGAAATCCGTTGGGAGGTCCTCCTCGGAACGCCGCTGGCGCGATAGGCGTCAAACCCAGGCCGGCGAGCCGCCCCCATCGGGCGCCCTCGAAACCCTCCAGGCGAACGCGGTCGAGGGGCGCAGCCAGGATCGCCGCCAAAGCCGCCCGATTTCGCAGGTCAGACCGGCGCGACAACGTCCCCGTCGGCGGCGCATCGCCGATCCGGCGCACCAGCGGACGCCCAAAACGGCCCTGAAGCGAGCCCCCCTGAAGCGCTGCGGCGATGTCGTGCAAGGCGTAGACGGCCGGGCGCGGCGGCGGCAGAACGAAAACCGCCAGGGTCGTGATGATCTGGGCGAAGATGACGGCCGCCGCCATCAGGGTCATGACCTGAAGGGCGAAGGGCGCGCGCGATAAGGGCAGGCGGGGCGACCGAAGGGGAGGCGCGCGCTCCGTCGGCGCGCCGGCCGCTTCGCTCACGGACGGCGAACGTCGGCGTCGAACATATAGCCGGAGCCGCGATAGGTCAGGATCAGCTCCCGCTCCGTACAGGCGTGGAGCTTGCGGCGAAGACGGCTGATCTGCACATCGATGGCGCGGTCGAACACATCCGCCTCGCCGCCCCGCGCCCGCTCCAACAGCTCGTCGCGCGACAGCACCCGGTTCGGATGGCTGAGGAAAGCCAACAGCAGGGCGAACTCGCCCGCCGTCAGCAGCACCAGCACGCCATTGGGCGCCTTCAGCTGGCGGCGCGCCATATCCAGTTGGAAGCCCGCAAAACTATAGCCGAGGTCGGCGGAGATGCGACCGCCGCCTTCCTCGCGGCGACGGATCACCGCGCGGATACGGGCCA
>Ga0209611_10008399_pt1 | contig 16161 bp, 21 predicted proteins | sample S1TSphgellanicum_3_FD_187693 | JGI IMG/M metagenome (GOLD analysis project Ga0209611, IMG submission 187693) | Host-associated microbial communities from peat moss isolated from Minnesota, USA - S1T2_Fc - Sphagnum magellanicum MG (SPAdes) (version 2) | ecosystem: Host-associated > Plants > Peat...
GCACGAGGAACCCCCCCCCCCTCATAAGATTTTGATATTAATATCAGCAACAAACTTAACATATATTTTCCACAACGCCCGAAGACATACAAGAACGTATGTGTGCACTCATTGGGCAACATGGTAGTGCTTTGGTTGCTTTGGCGGCCCTTCGGCAACACCTAGAAGCTCAACAAAATGACGAGCAAAATGACTCTTTGGAAAATCGTGTTCCACATATTAATGTTCCAACAAAATTCAATCAAGACATGTCAGAATTTGCACATGAACGTTGCAATTGCTTACAAAGAGAACGACGTGCCAAGCAATGTACAAAGTCGGCCGGGCCATTTGAAACGTTGCAAGAGCGAAGTAATTGTCTATGTTAAGAACGACGAATTGTACAACAAGCGACAACATGTGCACATCCTTCTTTTAGCAATGACGCATTGCAATTATTTGGAGACGAAGACGCGTTAGCCCCACGACGATGGGATTATGGAGAAATGGACACAATTTAGATTCTGCAACGCAAAAATGTGGATCAAAGAACAATTGGCAAAATCGAACAACAACAACCCACAATTTTTTCTGTGTTGCGAGAATGACAAAGTTCTATTACCGAGTTTTCTTGCAACACCGCAAGAGCTGGAAGTTCTTTTAACTAGCAAAAAGAGCAGTGTCGTCAAATTTCGAGATTAGATTCGCATGTACAATTCGGTGTTGGCATTCACTTCGCTTGGTGCCAAAGTTGACGAGTTAGTAATAAGAGGCATTAGACTGTACTCCTTTTGCATTCAAGGTGAGTTTAATCACAAAATCAGATCCCTATGTCCTACCGAAGGACAACGTCCATAGTTTGCACAACTGTATATTTATGATACGAAACACGAACATCAAAACCACCATGTTGTTATGCCATCGCTTGATCCAACGACGTTGGATCGGTTGTTGACCATGATGTACAATATCAATCCTTATGTCGAAGTGTTCAAAATGGCAAGGGACATGATGGTAACAGAAGCTGCTCCCATGGATCTAAAATTACATTTCATTGCCTCTCAAACAAAGGATGCCCGCCAATACAATGTGTTGATGGTCGATGAAGTCGCTGCATTGACGGTAGGAGATGGTTCTGAGGCTATAGATAGACGTGACGTCATCGTTGTTCAGCAAGTTGGCCCGTTTCAGTGCATTTCCGAACTACATGTGGGATACATGGCTTTACATTATCCGTTGCTATTTCCTTATGGTGAGGATGGATGGCATCCGAATATTTCGCTCAATGGTGTTATTGTTAATGCAGATTTGGATGAAGACCATGCGAAAGAATCTGAGCTTCAAAGAAAGCATTGTAATGCGACAATGGTCGAATTTTATGGTTATCGACTTCAACATCGAAACACTGATGGCATTGCGTTGCTTTGGGGTGACCGATTGAGGCATCGATACATTATGGATGTTTATGCGGCTATCAAACAAAATCGTTTGAAGTGTCTGCGCCTGAATAAAAAAAAATTTCGTGCGGATTTTTATCAAAGCCTTCAAGATGCCATCGTTGCAAGTGACAATAGTGCTGCTGCCATCGGATAGAGGATCATTCTGCCATCTTCTTTCATAGTAGGTCCACGTCACATGGTTCAGAATTATCAAGATGCCATGGCAATCTACAGATTGGCTCGCTACCTAGATGCGTTTGTTACATTCACTTGCAATCCCCAATGGCTTGAAATCAAGAGAGCATTGCTACTTGGATAACAACTTCAAGATCGACTGGATTTGGTAACCCGAGTGTTCAAAATCAAGCTGAAGGAGTTGATCAATGACATTCATAAGAAACATATTCTTGGACGCATGATTGCGGGAATCTATGTCATTGAATTTCAAAAGCATGGGCTATCACATGCACACATTCTCATCTTCTTTACCGAAGATTGCAAGCCACACACGATTAAGGATGTAGATCGCATGATTAGTGCTGAACTTTCGAATTCAAAAACAAACAAGTTGGCCCACGAGACGATTGCTAGATGCATGATGCATGGTCCATGTGGAGCTGCGTTTCCAAATGCCCCATGCATGGAAGAAGGCAAATGCAAAAAACAATAACCCCCCAAGTTCCAATCCGAGACGATGATGGATGTAAACGGATATCTTATTTATTGGCGCAAAGATACGGCACACACTTTTGGTTTATGGCATTGAATTGGACAATTGTTGGGTGGTACCGCACAATGTCTATTTATCGACCAAATATGATGTGCACATCAACGTTGAAGTCTGCAACAACATTCGTGCAGTCAAGTATCTATTCAAGTACGTATATAAAGGACATGATCATGCAACTGTTGAGATCTCACGCTAGAGTGACAATGCCACCGAAGGGAATGTGGTTGAAGCTGATGAAATTAAAAAATATTTCGATTGTCGCAATGTATCTGCATCGGAAGCAGCGTGGCGCATCTTCAAGTTTGATATGCATGAGTGGTTTCCTACCATTGAGCGTTTGCAATACCATTTGCCCAATTAACAAATGGTGTTGTTTGATGATGACGATGATGTGCAGGAAGTGGCAACATGATCAGCCATTTCCAGAATAATGCTCACATAATGGTTCAAAACAAACCAAGAATCGGAAGTTGCATGAAGCCTTACGTTCGATCAATTCCCTCAACAATGGGTGTGGAATCGGAAGTTGAAGCAATGGACAATGCGCAAGAAAGGCTTTACCATTGGTCACATGTATTATGCACACCCGACATCGAGTGAATGTTATTATTTGCAAATGCTACTAAATTGCGTCAAAGGTGCCACATCCTACGAGCATTTGCAGACAATGGATGGCATAGAGCATGACACATTCAAAGATGCATGCATTGCAATGGGTTTGCTTGCAGACAACAATGAATGGCATCAAGCCTTGGAAGAAGCCGATGTTTGGGCCTCAGGACGATAGCTGCGTGACATGTTTGCTTCCATGTTGATGTTTTGTGAGGTCACGGATCCCAGACAGCTATGGGATGCTCATTGGGAGTCTTTGAGCGATGACATTGAAACAATGACACGCCATAAGCGTGCTGATCCAATTGTTACCCTTTCTGAGGATGCGTTAAAGGATCGTGCATTGTATGAGATCGATCAGGTTCTCATGCATAATAGACACCGCCTGGAAGATTTTCCAACACTTCCCAAGTCTAATTGCGTCCCTTCTGTTCATGGAGGAAACCAATTGGTCCAAGAAGAGCTGGCTTATGATCAGCATTCATTAACCACAAATGTAGACAATGTGGAAGATAGGTTCAATGATGATCAGCGCATCGCATACAAAACTATTTTGAATGCCATGACAAACAAAGAGGGTAAACTATTCTTTATGTATGGCAGTGATGGAATCAGTAAAACATTTGTTTGGATAACACTTCTATCCCGTCTACGAAGGCAAGGCAAAATCGTGCTTGCAATTGCCTCATCAGGAATTACATCTTTGTTGCTTCTAGGTGATAAAATCGCCCATTCAAGATTCAAGATTCCGATTGATTTGCATGATGAGTCAATTTGCAACATCACACAACAAATGAAAGTGGTTGAGTTGGTGCGTAAAGTTAATCTGATCATTTGGGATGAGGCACCGATGATGCATTGCCGAACTTTCAAAACTGTTGATTGGACCCTGCGTGATTTGATTCAATTAGATGACGCATAGGTAACCGAGAAAATCTTTGGTGGGAAAACCGTGGTCCTTGGTGGGGATTTTCAACAGATCTTGCATGTTGTTCCCAAGGGAGGACGAGAAGACATTGTCAGTGTTTCGTTGCCTCGATCGCATCTTTGGTAGCATGTTACAATTCTTCGTTTTCATTTCAACATGCAAGTCATGGCAGCCAATTCTGAAGAGTAGCGAAAGTTTGCCAAATGGATGTTGAATGTTGGAGATGGCAATCTTCCTGTCATTGTAGAAGAAGAAGGTTTCGATCCAGATTGGATCAAGATTCCATCCCATATGAGGCTGCTAGCAGAAGATTGCAGCTTAAGAGGATTAATCCGAACCATTTATCTAGATCACCAATGCCACTTTGGAAATGCCATGTATCTTATGCAACGTAGCATTCTAGCCCCCAAAAATACTGACGTTGATGAAGTCAACAATGCAATTCTAGAATCGCTATATGAAGAATTGCATATGTACTTGAGTGCAAATTCTTTGATTCCAACTAACGCACTCCCAACTCTTTAAAGGACCCAAATGTGGGTCCAAATGGAACACACCAGAAGAGGGAGGAGTCGGGGCACGCTCCCTAGCTCACAACATTTTGAGGGGTAGAGGGGCGTGTTGGAGCTCCGGGATGGGACTAGGAAGAGTTGACAAGCTTCACTCACTCACACAGGCCTGCACACAACCCACACAAAGTGGTTAGTGCATAGTTGGAACACCCTTGGTGCTAAAACGAGCCACGGGCAACACGGACACACAAGACTCACCATGGCCCGGACTTGGGGGGAACCATTACCTTCCCCCTTATAGTATACTCTGTGGCTGGCCACGGAGCCTACATCCAAATGACTTTTCTTTCCCGGGACTCCCGAGTGGGAGTCCCGAAATCCCGCTAGCTGGGACTCCCACGACTTTGGAGCCCCATAACTTTGTGAGCAAACCTCTGATTAAGGTGCGGTTTGAAGCAAAGTTGTATCTTTCGTCGAGATCTTTCTAACGATATGTGGCACGCCCCCTGAAGCTAAGTAAATCGGGTCGATTCCCGACTTTTTGTGGTCAGGAATCAAATTGACAATTTGACTCCCGGCCCTTCTTTTGGCCATAACTTACGTTTCAGATGTCCAAATGAGCAATGCGAGCCCACTTTAGACATCTACGTTCCAAGAGCTTTTCAATGATATAAAAGATGCCACAAGCCATTGAGTTTTGTCCCCTCAAATTGCTCTATGAAATTTCGGGAGTCCATTGAGACTCCATCTCCCAAAATGGGAGTTGCCTTGGGAGTGTGAGGGTTCACTCCCTCACACTTTCTAACACTCCCAGGAGTATGTGATGTGATTCCCCGGCTTCCTCTTGGCCCGCACCCTTGTAATGCCTTTGCCTTGACTCCCGGGTTTCCTTCCTTTTGGCCCGCAACCTTGCAACCCCTTCGCCTTGGTCGCGAGCCCAAAGCTAAGGTTGCGACACCAACAGAAGAAGGTGCAAGTGCTGTTGCAGGAGTTTCAATGGATTCATTGTATTCGGTGGAATTTCTAAACACTTTGTAATTCGGCGGTATCGCAAATCATAAGCTGGAACTCAAAGTGGGCGTGCCAATCTTTTTGTTGCACAATCTCAATCAATCAATAGGATTGTGCAATGGTACGAGGTTGATTGTCAAGAGATTGGGTCAGCGTGTCATTGAAGCGGAGATCATCACAGGGAACAATGTCGGCAAACATGTGTTCATACCCCGCATCATCATGTCCCCCTCCAGGACTGATAGGCCATTTGTTTTGTGTGTCGTCAATTTCCTGTTCGAATGGCATTTACGATCACAATCAACGAGAGTCAAGGTTAGACATTGAACAACATTGGGGTATATTTGCCGTCTCCAGTCTATTCCCATGGTCAGCTATATGTTGCTATTTCATGGGTCACAAGTAGTGCAAACATCAAGATTTTCAACAGGTAGGGTCCCAATGGATACATGCGGAATGTCGTATATAAAGAGGTTATGGAAATGTAGTTTCTAATTGTAATTTTGTAATATGTACCGTCAAATACACACACACCTATGCATTAACGAGTAATAGAGGTGGTGTAAGTACTTTGGGTAGAGTTACATTCCATAACTTGTTCATCATGGAGAGAATAGAGGAAATAGAGTCAATTCCAATTTGGAAGGATCCATTTCTTATCTTGAAGTCAAGGAAGAGACAAATAAGGAGTTTCATTCCATTCATAGCTCAATGTGAGATTCCAATCTACTAACTATGAAGTAGATTATCAAGCCATTGATGTTGAAAAGCACACTCATTCCAATTCTCTTTATGTCGGCTTATTATTGTGATGGAAGTTGTGGGAGGTTGATTATTCAACACAAGATAGATAGACTTATGGAAAGGCTTGTGCAGATTAAAGTGATGGAGAACATAGGCATATTCTATGTTTCTGAGGAGGAAAATGTGAGTGAGAATACGTTGTTTTGTCGATGATTGCTCTTACGAAATCCCATATAATAAAGAACTAACCAATATTGGGTGGGTATACACTTGGTATTGAGACTGGTATAGCCTTGGTATTAAACTGGTATCAAGTCCTTACTAGGTAGGTACAAGGCTTGTATTGCCTCAGGTCATACTAGTCTGGTCGATTCTTTGATACCAGGACCCGTACCTCGATTGCAGTTGAGAGAGAGAGAGACAGAGAGAGACAGAGAGAGAGAGACATACACACATATGTGATTGTTGATGTCTCTTTGGTTTCTCTGGAGCTCTCAATTTTGGGGGCTATGGCCATGGCCACCATGATGGTGATAGGGAGATCATCATGGCAGCAGGGAATGATGCACTATGTTCGGCAGCAACATCCTTGGTCCATGCACATGCAGCGCTTCTCCTTCTCCAGGTGAAAGAAGTTTGCAACTTGGTCGTGCATTAGGGTTTGCAACTTGTTTTTTCTGTGGCTTGTTCTATTTTTTATGTTGTTGTTGTTGTTGGTCAGGATTATGTAGTTTTGCTTTATGGTGTGTTAGGTAGGTCTTCACCAGTGTTTGTGAAAATGTATGTTTTGCCCCAAATTGTAAGAGATTAGGGTTTTCTGTAGCTCTGAACCTTGTGATGCCTTGATGCTGATTTCAAGCAAAATTAATCTAAGGATGTGCAATTCAGAGTTTGTTGTCCTGCTGGGAGATGATAATGAGCATGGCATTGAAGAAAATGATTTTGTATAGAGAAGTTTCTTTAAAGAAATCTGAGGGAAATGTTATATGTCAGCAGCCTTGATAAGATGTTTCTGACTCAATGATGCCATAGTATTGAGGCATAATATGAAGATACAGGAGTTTAGTTTTGTTTCATTTGTGTGAATTTTGCAGGATGTCACAATTGCAAAGGTGGGATCAGCTTGAACTCTCAACCAAGCCAATTGTCTTCCAGGCAACACTACAGCTTCATCCATTCTTTAAGCAGGTAGTATGGTGGATTCTCTAAGCTTGTTTTGCAACTATGCCCTTCTATCTTTGGCATTTGCAGTATGAACCCTTAATTCTTGAGATTCTTCTGGTAAGGGGATGGGAAGGAAAATGTGAAGCTGTTACCTTCTTTTAGCTCTTTCCTTGCTCTTCATCTCAAACTAGCAAAAGACGGAATCAACCCAATTTTGTGCAACAAGAACATGGAGCCTAATCACAATGTCTTAATGTCTGCTGGTACTTTGTCTCTGTACCAGTTTGACACAAAGTAGTGAAGCCTGTTTGAAATCTTTGGAACAGAGTTTTTATTGTTATGGCAACCACTATGGCTCAGTGTTTGTCCGTCAAAAGTCACAAAGGAGTACATGGCCTGAGATTTTTCCCTTTGCCGCCCGACCTTATGCAGAAAGACCTAAGGGGGAAAGAATTCGGGATGAGCTTGGGTCAGAGAAAGGCAGTAAACCCAAAGGCAGGTTGAAATCAGCATGGAGATTCTTGCGGAGGATTCTAAAGTTGGCCCTTGCTGCTCTGTCAATCTCAACATTGGTACTTGTTGGAGGGCCATCCTTCATTTCATTGCCAGTTGGACTCAATGCAGTCCTCTATTTGATGAATGTTGTGATTCCAGGTAGCTCTTCCATTCCTGGTGAGTTTGGGTCGTTTCCCTGTTGCAAAATTGATGATACCTGGTTAGTCATGACACTGGAAAGGGATGCATTTGGATGTCCTTCCAACAGGATTGACAGCTTTTGTGATTCTGATGAGAGATGATCTTTTCCACCAAGTCAGTAAAGCAAACATTGACAATATTTGAGGCTCACTTTATGATATGGTTGACCTGCAGGCACAATCTCAGTGGGATCTGCATCCCTTGGATGGACAATGCCAGCCTGCTTGAAACAAATCACATTGACAGGTGTGGAAGGCAAAACTGTCTTATCAATAGTCGAACTGGAGACCCAATCTCCTCTTTGGTCTCTTATTGCTGGCAGAAGTGGCCTTGGTAACGAACTTTCATTTGTCAGTCTTGTGCTTTTGGTGCTGTCATCATCTAAACACTGGATCCCCTTTTCTCCATTCTTGTCCATTGAATTTGTGGGTGTAACTTTGTGTTGCCAAGTAATGATCACTCAACATCTGTGTGCATGTGGTGAGGATGTAACTTTCCTATAATTCTGCAGAATGTAATTAAACCTTCCAGGCTGTTGAATCCCTTAAGAGACTTGTACTCAATAGTTTCCTACTAGGTTATGTCTCTACATGTTCATTTCCTCTCATTGCAGCAAATTTAGATTCAAATTGCAAAATGTAATCAAACCTTCCAGGCTGTTGAACCCCTTAAGAGACTTGTACTCTATAGTTTCCTACTAGGTTATGTCTCCCATGTTCATTTCCTCTCATTGCAGCAAATTTTCAACTTTAGATTTGAATTGCAAAGTGTAATTAAACCTTCCCGGATGTTGAATTTCTGCTTACCTGATTATGGAGGTGTAGATTATGGTTTCAGATGTCAAAGAAGTACATGTGGATAGCCATTTGAGGAGTCTATAGTTGGGTTGTGAATCAGGGGACTCCATCATTACTTCACCAACAATCAATTTACAGAAGGATCCAGAGACTGGTCAATCTTACCTGGCTCTTGCTCTCTTCTCAATTCAGAAGCTTCAAGAAACCAACCCATATGTAAAGAAGAATTTCAGAGCTATGCCATCAGCTGAGGTGGCATGGAGTGCCACAGCACAGGCGCCCTTGGGTTCCCTGAAAGTTGTGAATGGAAAGCTTACTGTGCCTGGTGATGTTGCAGCTGTTGTGGGTGATGTGGTGAACTGTGATGTGGCACTTGGTATGTTTGCTACTGCAAAGAGCATTCAGCTGCAAGAAGCTCTGCATAGCCATAGGGGGACTTTACCAATGTGTGCTTCCTTGTGGTCAGAATGTGGTAGGGTTGATTTGACAGGGTTTTTTGATCAGAGCAAGCAAAGGTTGGAGCTTCTTCAGCCAATGAAAGCTGAGGTAAAAGCTTTAGCCTTGTCTCTTTTGCAATTCAGATCTTTGGTGCATTGTACAGGCAATTTGGGCAATCAACATGCAGGCTTTTTGGTGGAATATTTCATTTAATGAATACTCCAGAGCATCTCCTTAAATGACCAACTTTAGATTTGAATTGCAGATGAATTTGTCACCAGCAGTAGGAAAGTTCTATTTGGCACGCATAAATCCTCTACTTGGTGAGATTGTGGGGCTTGCAAACAAGCACAGTGACTTGCCTGATGTCACAATAGCTGTAACACCTGCTGAGATGGCTTGGCCGGCTGAAAATTACTTTATTCATATTGAGCCCATTAAAGTGGTACTTTGTACTCCCTCTTGGTCTACGGAATGATGTAGGATGAATTTGATTACATTCTTTGTGTGAAATTGTCTCCTTGCTTTGTATTTCAATTGTAAGGCAATCCACATGACTTATTTCATTTTATGAGCTTAACTTGTACTTTTAATGGCTTCTCATGCAATGCATTGGATTTAGCAATAAACCAGAAGTCCAAAGCCCTATATGTTAATATTTTTGACAAGCTTTCTCAGCCAGAATATGCTGTGCATGAGTAAGATTTGTATGCCTTGTGTTTTTTCCACTATTTCAGACTTTGCCATCAACATGTGAATGGGTAGAGGTTGACATATTCTGGAGGTGGATTCAGAAATTTGGACAATTCTGCCATCAACATTCTGAACATTGACCTCCACCCACTGCTGGGAGCTGATGAAGGTGGTGGGGATGCTATGGTAGTTGGTCACTGCCATACATGTTTCTGTCAAGGTTCTTTCAAATTCTGTTGAGAGACCCAGCAGCATGGCTGAGTTTACCTGTTCCTGCCACACTGGGGACAAACTCCCTACATTGGTTAATGTATGAAATTAACCTCCACACACTGCTGGGAGCTGGAGTTGTTGGTGGGCATGTATGGTAGTCGGTCATACAATTGCTGTTGAAGGTCTCAGAACATACCACTGTTGTTCAAACTGGTCCTTATTTTGGGTTATGGGTTTTCTTGGTTTCTTCTGTTCTTTAGGGTTGGGTTTTCTCTTTTTCCTGTTCCTGTTTGCTGATATGCTGTGAGATGTCAAATCTTTACAAACATATTATTGGATCATCTTTGAATTCTATTCAAATTGACTTAAATCATGAGTATGGAGAAGTTCTCAATACTTATGAAGATATGAGGATATGAGTTTACGCTTTTGTTTCATGTTTGTGTTGAAGCACCCTACCAGTGTTCATTCATACTGCTTATTCGAGCCTGTAACAGACTATCACATCTGGTTGCAGAGCTTGTACATTCCTTTTTTTGCCATTGACATCAATCAGGATTCCCATGTTTTTGAATTTTCTTTTCACTTGGCCACAGCATGCTCTGATCACTGAAGAGTGCCATTCCTATTTCACTGAAGAGAGACCTTTAAAAAAAAGGACCAGAAATGCAACAAATTGCAAAGATTGCCTCTAGACTTTTAAGTACACACATATACAAAAATTGAGACATAAATGTACGTTCATGTGGCAGACATTGGCAAGAGGTCAGTTGGTAGACAAGGTGCTGGCACTGCTGCCTAAGCAGGATCTGGACAAGGACAACCAGCAGCTCACTATGCAGACATCAGCAATAGAGGCAACTGTTCATGTGGATGGTCACCTTTCATGTTCTCAAGTGGATCTCCTTATTGCAGGTACTTTCTTTTCCTCCTCAGTATCTCTTTCAGTTTACCTCAGATTGTTCTTGAGAAGTCACCATTTTAGTGCACTCATGACCTTCATTCTCAGCACAGCTATTCCTTTTTCTTCTAGAGCACATTACGTCTGCATGCAATCAACAGTTTTAAGGTTCATTGTTCATTCCTTCACTGCAGAATGTGACAGTTTGTATGGCAGCATTCAATCTGCAGTTCTGGTTATAGCAATATTACATACAGGGTGATAACAAAGTTCACAGTGCACATGATGAATCTGATATGTTAGAACAGATGAACTTACTGCACCTGATACTGCTTTCCTGCATTGCTGCAGATAAAGTACATGTGGCAACATGGGGGCTTATGGACCATATCCAGGAAACCATGACAATGACACTTGCAATCCCAGGAACCTCACTAAGGGATCTCCTTGGGCTCTCCAAGCTCCCTTCTGACTTCAATTTCAAGGTACTGGGTTTCCAAACATATCAGCTTGAGGGACACTCAATGTCCATAATGCTATCTCAAACCCATTTTTGGCAGCTTAAAGGTGGGATTGGCTGAGAGGGATTTAAAAGTGATGATATATAAGAGAACTTTGTTCTTGACAGATTCCTATCAGAGGCACATTTGATCAACCACAGGTTGACTGGATAGCAGCTGCCCGAGGCATTGCACAGCTCACAGCCCATCAAAAACTTGGAACTGGTTTTATTTCCAGCATCATTCAGCAGTTCGATGATATGGAGATTGGAATTCCAAACCCAATTGGTGTGTTTCCATGGGCGCCAACTTAAGTTCTTCACTATATATGTTGGGTATAGATGAGAAAAGAGGCACAACAACACTTCATTCTGGAAGCAAGCTTTATGGTAAAGATTTTTCAGGTCACCATCAGCAGTTGGCATTGAACTTCAGATTATGCTGTTGGGGAGCCAGTTCTCTGCACATGAAATTTGAACAGCAGTCAGTGGGGAAAGGTCAAGGGATGCATATGTTTCTGTATTGTAGATATTGCATAATTCAGCACAGTCTGTAGACTACAAACACAAACTTCTTATGCATTCCTCAGCTGCCAGGTTATCTTTGTCAAGGTCCAGGTGGATTGAAACCAAGAGGTGGTGGTGTTTAACTAATCATGAAGTCTTAGACTTGGTGTACGTTCATAATATTGTCATGTGAAAAGTTTATTGCATGTTGGGCCTCCAGTTCTGATGGCATTATCCCCTTGTATCCCTCTTGTACCACTGGAGTGCCCATGTTTTTCTTCTTACGACTCTTGATAAGAAGTCATGCATTCCAAGAGAAAGGCGATTGGAAACACTCGGGGCCAGATATGAAAGAAGCATTTGTAAGAAATGCATAAGACTATGAAATTGTAGAAAACTACAATTGTGGCTATTGTTTTGCTATTTGATTTTGGTGAAGGCTTGTACCAGTATCAGACCCTTAGTCACTAAACAGCGGAATGCCACCACTCAGGTCTGTAATTTACTCAACCAATGGGGACCATCTGTGTTGGACAACTGTGTGCGAATACAGCAACAATGTTGGGCACTCCAATAGCAACAGTAAAATGGTCTGTACAGAGTACGTTGGATGAAGTAAATTTTTAAAATAGGTAGTATGAAACTGAGTTTGAACCTGTGAATCTTAACACGATATTGTGACTTAAAAAGGGCCAATAAAAGAAAATGACTGCTTTAGATTGGACAATCATATTGATTCGCCTAGTTGGTGACATTTAGATAGTCTCACACTTTATGTTGTACAATTTTTTTATGGGTGAGGATGGGGAAATAATTAATGCTCTGTGTTGGATGTAGTAAACATTTGTAGAGGCCCAAACAGGGGGTGTGGATGGAGATTCTTTAATGCAATCTCACATCTTCGAATCTTTGAAGAGTAGGGAGTTTTTTCAATGTTTAGATAAACATCTAATAAGTCAAGCACCAGTAAAGAAATAAAGAGGAATTTCTGCCTGGAGGAGATCCACATGTAGCATTCAGAATGTGTTCACTCGTTACATGTAGAGCATCCCCGCCCATGCCCACTATTTGGGTCAGTATGAGCTTATACCACATCCAACATAGCGTGTTAGTTATGCCCCCTATCTCCACTAAACATGAAATTCTGAACAGTAAAAAGTAAGAAGCTATTAAAATGCCATCACCTGTGCCAATCATTTCCTTGTACTGGTCCTTTCGGAATGTGCTGTATCATGAGCATATTTACAGGCCCAAATTGAGTTTCACACCATTAGACTACAATACTTCATCCACAATATAGTGTATTTGCATGCACATTATGTGGGTGGGGATGCTCATTCCCACGAAGGGGAGACCAGCAGAAACAATTATCAGAATGGGATTAAGGCTTACACACCGTTAGACTACAATACTTCATCCACAATATATTGTATTTGCATACACTATATTTGGGCGGGGATGCTCAATACCACGAAGGGGAGATCAGCAGAAACAATGTTCAGAATGGGATTAGGGCTGCAATAAACTTATTCAAACTAGGGATTAAACTTTGATCAAAACAGTTTTGCTCGGTTATTGTTAGAATTGTTAAATTTCAAAACATGGTAGGATCTAGCTAAGTCCTTAAACAAGTTGCTAAATTTCTTGATGCAGGTTAATTGCATCCAATTTGTTCTCATCAGATTGATCTTTAATTGATGAAGTTGCATTTTTGGTCTTCTGTGTTTCTTGATGTAAAATTCAAGTGATTATGCATTTGGAATGCTTCTGAGATGGCCATCGACCACATCATGTCTTTTTGAGCATGGTTAATAAGTGTTCACTAGGTAAGTGGATGCACATAGATTGTTAATAAGTTGGTAAGGGCTTGTGGGTTGTTAGCACGAAGGTAGTATAAACACAAATTGCGAACCGCCATGGTCAACTAGTGAACCAAAACCCAATGGAAATGTGTTCCATGTCCATCCACCTCTCATGGTGTGCTGGTGGCTGTTGGTTCACTCTGGCCAATTGCTTTGAAATGTGTCCCTAGTCAGCCTTTTTGGCATATCGAATCAATGCTCGTTGCACAAACAGGCTTGTGCCTGAATATGACAAGTTATGTGACCCAGCACCCACCAGTACACCATCCATTGAAAACCTCTAGTGACTCAGTTGTGGATGAACCACAACAGAGTTATTGTGGTAACCTATCTGGGTTAACTCTTCCAACTTTTTCGCCTCACTATCTAGGTGATCTATGTAAGTGGGTAATGGTTCATCCACACCTGGAGGTTAACAAATGCTAAGTCTATGTTAAGTTAGAAAAATTATTACACTTTCACACCTACTGTTAAGACTAACAGAAAATCCAGTGTGGCATTTGACATGGCATGCATAATTAAAAGGCTGTTAGTGGGTAGTGTTATATCTCACCCAGTGGTAATGAAGAATCAATTGTTTCAGAATTTCAGCAAAACTATAGCATTAAACTTGGAACATAGAAAATGTCCTCGTAAGGTGCATGGTAAGTTTTGTTTCAAATTTTGCCATCCAAGAGCCAGATTGTTCTAGTGTTGGGTGATTCTCACATTTTTCAGAGAACTCTTGAGGTTGGTTCTTACAAGGTGTTAGGAGAGCTAACCTGGTTCTTCAAAAAAAAGTATTTTTTACAATTATAATGCTTGTTCTGATTTTTATATTTACCCAAAACAAGAACCAATAGTATTTAGTTAGGCCAGTTCTCACAAGCCACATAACTGGTTGACATATCAACCCACCCTCCAAAGGGAGCAAGTCAATCTTAACCATTAGACCACACTTTCATGCTAGAAGGGGTGGTGGAAATTATTTTATTTGTAGTATAGAGGACATGGACCAACCATTTATGATACAAATAAAAAAATTTCTATGCCAATTTCACACATGAGAGTGTGGTATATTGTTCCAATTCTCTTTTGAAGGAGCCTACAACCTAGTGCTAGCCTCTACTACCCTTTAGGCTTGAGAATCAGACCTAACCTGACCTTTTCTAACCCCCCAAATATTAGGGTTTTGGGCGGAGGGGGGAGGTGATTTGTGAGGTAGTTATCATGATTGTAGGGATCGTTGATTCTCAAAGGGTGATGGTTCTCACATAAAGTGATAAACACTTGAGTTTAGGCTTGATATTCAACTTGAATACTTGGGTGGTTATCAACCCTTCCCTAATATCCCACCCCTTGCTTATGTGAATTTCATTACGCTTCATTGTAGCTTCATTGTGTTCCACCTTGTTTCACTGAACTAGCAAAGTTCATGTGTTACACCACATGTTTGCACACACCTTTTTACACATCAATTCTTTTGTTATGGAGATGAACTTATTTGGAGATGACACCAATAATTCAAAATGTGAATTTGCACAAGCATATTAGTTCTAATCTTGTGCAAACCTCTCATTTACATATCTCATGCACAAATCTTTAGTTATCGATTGTGACAAAATTGGAATGGTAGATGCTCAAAACATCCTATTTCCTCCAATTGTGTACAATCATGAAACACATAGAAGGGAGATTTTTGAATCCAAAAAGGGAAGATAAAAGACAAGGCAAGGAACTACATTAAAATTATCTTCCAACATTCAAATCAAGTGACCACATCAACCAAATTGGGAATGCAATGAGATCATTAATTTCGTATAAGCAAAGAGGGAAGGATTCATCATAGGTCTAGATATGGTAGACTTGCATGACCAATTTGAGTTTGCCACATTCAAATGGAGGAAGATTGCATGTGGTAAACTCAAGTGGACACTCATGTTTGCCAAAGAATGGGACAAGTTGCAAAGACAAATGGGAAATTGTGTATGGGGATTTCAAGTGGCATAAAATTTCAATTTTAGTGATGCAATCTTGCTTACATACAATGATGATTATATGACATTTATTTTGATATCAAAAATTGGAAATGTAATCATGGTTGGATAATGCAAGCATGGATTCATTTGACAACAAAATATATTGTAGTGAAATGGTCCTATAAATACTTGGGGGGTGTTGCAACCTTGGAAATAGTAGGTGGGTATACAATTTTCCTTGTAATAGTATATGGTGGATGATCATGGGATACCTCAATTAAGATATATGATAATACAACATATTTTGCAACTTCCTTGTGAAATAATCATATACATGGGCCTCAAAACTTTAATGATAATGAACAACCAATGTCAACATTTTTATTTTTATTTTTCAATCCAATCCATTTTTTATTCCCAAAATATAGTCATGTGATGAATTTTAATTTTGTAGCTAAGATACAACTAAAAAACATTA